>Ga0172371_10007988_pt1 | contig 14894 bp, 13 predicted proteins | sample Lak12m_FD_114543 | JGI IMG/M metagenome (GOLD analysis project Ga0172371, IMG submission 114543) | Freshwater microbial communities from Kabuno Bay, South-Kivu, Congo - kab_022012_12m | ecosystem: Environmental > Aquatic > Freshwater > Lake | place: Democratic Republic of the Congo: South-Kivu... | reverse complement strand
TGCTCGACGAATAATTTCCTCCCGATCGCTCAACTCTTTGGCATCCAGCGCGCGGTCAACGGCACGGCGGATCAGTTCCGCTACCGAGGTACCTTCGCGTGCGGCCTGCGCTTTCAACCGCCGCGATTGCCGTTCCGATAATTGAACATGAGTGCGTACCATAATATCCCCCAGTGATTACATCTCTTCAGATATTAGCAAATTTTTCCCGCAACGCAAAGCGGCTCAAACGCTTCATGGCGCATGGTAAAATTTTAATACACCAATCCTCCCCTCCCCAGCCGCCAGGCCATCGGCTTCATGAAGTAGCGGCTGGAGACCACGGTGACGTGGGGCCGGTTGAGCAGCACGGCGCGCAGGCGGCGGGCGGTGAAGTTGTGCAGGAAGTGCGTCAGCGGATTGCCGGTCTCGAACTCGGGAAGCACCACAATGATGCGGTCGCCGGTGCGGTCCAGATCGATCCAGTCGAGATAATCCAACAGCGGTTCGATGAGCCAACGGTAAGGCGAGGGGATGATGTCGAGCTTGATTTTCGAATCCAGATATGGCTCGACGAACTCCGCCCATTTCGTCTGCAGCCGCTCGGTTTTATCCGTGTCCATCTCGATGTGTATCGCCCGCAGCACCGAACCCGGTTTGCTCTCCGTCAGCACCCGACCGCACTCCAACCCTTCCAGGATGCCCCGGTGGATGTCGGAGGAGACCAGCACCAGCACGGTGACCGGCTCCGGCGGTTCGGCGAGCGGGTTGTAATCCTCCGGGTGTACCGTCATTGTCCGCTCGAACCAATCATAATGGCGCTTGATGAGGTAGCAGATGCCGATAATGATCGGGATGAGCACCAGCACCATCCACGCGCCTTCGGCGAATTTGCTGACGGCGACCACCACAGCTACCAGGCCGGTCACCGTCGCGCCGACCAGGTTGAGGGCGACGCCCTGGCGCCATCTCTTTTCGCGCAGTTCCCGCAGCTTCCGCGACATGCCGAGTTGCGAGAGCGTGAAGCAGACGAAAACTCCGATAGAGTATAAACCGATCAGCGCCGTCACGTTTGCCTTGAGCGCCACGATAACCAGCGCGGAAATCAGCGTGAGGGCGATAATGCCGCGGTGAAATACCAGGCGGTCGCCCAGGCTGGTGAAAGCCTTGGGGGCAAAGCTGTCGCGCGCCACGAAGGCCAGCAGTCGCGGAAAATCCGCGAAGCTGGTATTGGCGGCGACCATCAAAATGGCAAGGGTGGCGAACTGCGTAAGGTAATAAGGCAGGGTGTAACCGAAGGTGGCGCGCGTCACCATGGAGACGACCGTTTCCTTTTCCGATGGCACTACATGATAAATGTGCGCGAGGAAGCCGATGCCCAGCATCAGGAACAACAGGATGCCGGCCATGATGAGCAGGGTGGTGGCGGCGTTCTTCGCTTCGGGCGGCTTGAAGGCGGAGACGCCGTTGCTCACCGCCTCGGTGCCGGTCATGGCCGAGCTGCCGTTGGCGAAGGCGCGCAGCAGGATGAAGAGCCCGAGGGTGGCGCCGACTTTCGGCAGGATCAAGCCATCGGGCAACTGCAGGTGGGCGGGCAAGCTGGGATCGGAGCCCATGGCCAGCACGTGCCCGCCGTTGATGATGAAGCGAACTACCGCGGTTACGATCATGCTGCCGGCCATGAGGACGAAGACATACATCGGCAACGCGAACGTCCAGCCGGATTCCAGCGCCCCACGCAGGTTGGCCAGCATGAGCACGGCTACCAGCAGCACCGCGATCAACACCTTTTCCGGCAGCAGCACGGGATATGCCGAGGTGAGCGCGTCTACGCCGGAGCTGATGCTCACCGCCACCGTCATGATATAGTCGATCAGCAGCGCGGCCGCCGCGATCAGGCCGAAAAAGGGACCCAGGTTGGATTTCGTCACGGTGTAGGATCCGCCGCTGCTCGGGTAAAGAAACACCGCCCGGCGATAGCTCGTCACGACTATCACCATGACAAGGGCAATTGCGATGGTTATCCAGATCTGCAGCCCCAACGCCGATCCGCCGCCGGCCAGCGAAACGCTCGCCAGCACAATGAGAATCTCCTGGTTGCAGTAGGCTGAGGAAGAGATGTTGTCGGAGGCGAACACGGGTAGGGCCAACCCGATGGGAAGGCGATGAGCAAGCGAAGCGGATGAAGCGAGGGGCGGGCCTAAAATCAATTTGCGTAAAAAGGCGGTTAGCGGCGACTTGTGAGCGGTAAGCGAATTTTTCATAAAAACATCGCCATGCTCAATGTATGATGATTCAATCATCGGCATGGCACTCCCAGACTTACAAAGTTACCAAAACGAGCCTGGAGAATCAGTGGAGATATATGACAATCATGTGGAGATTTTGTGGAGATACTGCTAAAGGTTAATCCGCAATCGCCAGCACATCGATCCCTTTCGTTCCCCGCATGATGCGGGTAATGACCGATCCGCGGATGATTTCCTCCAGGCGGCCGCGGACGGACTGACCCATGACGATAAAGGTTGCCTGGTGCTCGACGGCAAACTTCACGATGGCGTCGGCGATGGATTCGCCTTCCAGCTCGATCATCTCGCCGCCGAGATTGCGGGTCAGCTCATGAAATTCCTGCAATGTGGTTTCATCTTTAGGAGAGAGCAGCGCGCCGGGCACGCGGACGTAGATGGTCCAGAAGATGCCGTTGAAGCCGCGGGCGATCTGGTAACCGCGCCGGATGAGCCTGGCGGAGGTGACGCGCGGGGTGACGCAGACTATCACGCGCTCCCGCGTGCGCCAGGCTTCCTCGATGTGCTCCTGCTCCATGTATTGCCGCAGTTGCTCATCGACCTCTTCCGCGGTTTTGCGCAGCGCCAATTCTCTGAGAGCGGAAAGGTTGCCGGGGCGGAAGAAATTCTGCAGGGCGGTGGGCACCTTGGCGAGGGCATAAACGTCGCCGCGGCGGAGACGGTTGAGCAGCGCCGCCGGCGTCAGGTCGATCAGCACCACCTCGTCGGCGTCATCCACGATGGAGTCCGGCAGCGTTTCCCGCATGCGGACGCCGGTGATCTCAAAGACGGTATCGTTCAGGCTTTCCAGGTGCTGCACGTTGAGGGTGGAGATGACGTTGATGCCGGCGTTGAGGATCTCCAGCACGCTCTGCCAGCGCTTGGCGTGCCTGGTGCCGGGGATATTGGTATGCGCCAGCTCATCCACCAGTGCCCATTCCGGCCGGCGCGCGATAACGGCGGCGGTATCCATCTCCTCGAAAACGGCGCCGCGGTATTCGATCCGCTTGCGGGGAATGTATTCCAATCCTTCGATGAGGCGGGCGACTTCAATCCGCCCGTGGGTTTCCACCAGGCCGATCACCACGTCTTCCCCGCGGTTGACGCGCCGGTGCGCCTCGGCGAGCATGGTATAGGTTTTGCCGACGCCCGGAGCATAGCCGAGGAAGATTTTATGGCGCCCCCGCTTTTTGTATTCAAGAGGTTGTGCTTCCGTTTGGCGTTACCCCCTGTCCTTGCGCGCCGAATGGAATTCGGGGCAGCAGGGTTATTCAGCCGGACGTCCCTCTGCGGGGACGCTAAGGTATGCACCGAGCGCCCGGTTCAATTGTAACACGTTTACCCGCGGCTCGCCGAGGATGCCGAATTGCCGGGGGATGGTATGGCGTTGCACCAGTGCCCGCAAGGCGCTTTCCTCCATTCCCCGCGCGCGGGACACGCGCGGCACCTGGGCGTAGGCATTGGCGGGGGTGATATCCGGATCGAGACCGCTGCCGGAGGCGGTGACCATATCTACCGGCACATTGCGAAGGGCCGGATTTTCGCCGAGCACCCGTTCCAGGTCCCGCGCCACGCGATCATGCAGCGTTTTGCTCGTCGGCCCCAGGTTGGACCCGCCAGAGGCCAGTGCATCATACCCGCCTCCCGCGGCCGATGGACGCGGTTGAAAATATTCATCGCCGGTAAACGGTTGCCCGATCAACGCCGACCCGCGCACCTTTCCGCCTTCGCGGATCAGACTGCCGTTCGCCTGGCGATGGAAAATGAGCTGTCCCAACCCGGTGATGACCAGTGAATAGAGGATCACTAGCAGGATGGTTAATAAAGCCATGCGTAAAGCCGTATTCAAATAGCGAAGCATCTCTGTCTCCTGTTATGCTTAGGGACTGTCCCGACCCCGCGGAACCAGTGCCGTTTACCTTTCTCAATGCCTGTTCGTATAACCACGGGACTGTCCCCCCCCCCCACGTCAATAAGCTTACCTTCGCACGCGGGGGGGACAGTCCAGTGGTTATCCAAACGATTATTCGGGAAGGTGACCGACACTGGTCCCACGGGCACGGGACAGTTCCTGAATATACACACTCGCCACTCCTCTCAATCCGCCAGGCGCAGCGCCACCAGCAGCAAGTCGATCAGCTTCAGTCCGATGAACGGAGTGATGATACCGCCCAGGCCGTAGATCAGCAGATTCGAGCGCAGCAGCGCCGCCGCACCGACCGGCCGGTATTTCACCCCGCGCAGCGCCAGTGGGATAAGGATGACGATAATCAGCGCATTGAAGATGATCGCCGACAGGATGGCGCTGTGCGGCGAGTGCAGCCGCATCACGTTGAGCGCGTCCAATTGCGGGTAGGCAGCAACGAAGATGGCGGGGATGATGGCGAAGTATTTGGCTACATCATTAGCGATGCTGAAGGTGGTCAGCGAGCCACGCGTCATCAACAACTGCTTGCCAATCTCCACAATCTCGATGAGCTTGGTCGGATTGGAATCCAGGTCCACCATATTGCCGGCCTCTTTAGCGGCCATGGTGCCGGTGTTCATCGCCACCCCGACATCAGCCTGCGCGAGGGCCGGGGCATCATTGGTGCCGTCGCCCGCCATCGCCACCAGCTTCCCCTGTTTCTGCTCATTGCAGATCAGCTCCAGTTTCGTCTCCGGGGTCGCCTGTGCCAGAAAATCATCTACGCCCGCTTCTTTCGCGATGAAGGAAGCGGTCAACGGATTGTCGCCGGTGATCATCACCGTGCGGATGCCCATGGCGCGCAACTGGTCGAAGCGTTCGTGGATGCCGCCTTTGACAATATCCTTCAGGTAGATCACCCCCAGGACTTTATCATTTTTAGCCACTACCAGCGGCGTTCCGCCTGCTCCGGAGATGCGCTTAACCAGAGTATCAAGCTCGGGTGGGACGGCGCCGTGCAATTCCTTCACCCAGGCGACCACCGCGTCGGCGGCGCCCTTGCGGATACGCTGTCCCTGCCAGTCGATGCCGCTCATACGCGTCGATGCCGTGAAGGGGATGAAGGCGGCCTCCTCCTGTGTCAAGTGCCGGTCGCGAAAGCCGAACTGCTTGGCGAGCACCACAATCGATCGTCCCTCCGGCGTCTCATCGCTTAGCGAGGAGAGCTGAGCGGCGTCCGCCACCTCCTTCTCCGTGACGCCGGGCGCCGGGAGGAATTCCACCGCCTGCCGGTTGCCCAGCGTGATGGTGCCGGTCTTATCCAGCAGCAGCGTATCTACGTCGCCGGCCGCCTCCACCGCGCGACCGGACATGGCCAGCACGTTTTTGCGGATCAGCCGGTCCATGCCCGCGATGCCGATGGCGGAGAGCAGCCCGCCGATAGTGGTCGGGATCAAGCACACCAGCAGCGCTACCAGCACGGAAATGGCGACCGGACTGCCGGAATAGATGGCGAACGGCTGCAGCGTAACGACCACGAACAGGAAGATGATTGTCAGGCCCACCAGCAGGATATCCAGCGCGATTTCGTTGGGAGTCTTCTGCCGCTCGGCTCCCTCCACCAATGAGATCATGCGGTCGAGGAAGGTTTTGCCCGGCTCCGAGGTGATCATGACAAATATCTGGTCGGACAGCACTTTCGTGCCGCCGGTGACGGCGCTGCGGTCGCCGCCGCTCTCGCGGATGACCGGCGCCGACTCGCCGGTGATGGCGGATTCGTCCACCGAGGCGATGCCTTCGATCACTTCGCCGTCGCCGGGGATCACTTCGCCGGCGGAGACCCGCGTCACATCGCCCTTGCGGAGCTGCGAGGCGGGGATCACCTTGATCTCGTCGTGATCGGTTACCAGGTTGGCGGTAGTCTCCGTGCGCATCTTGCGCAGCGAATCGGCCTGCGCCTTACCTCGGCCCTCCGCCATTGCTTCCGCGAAATTGGCGAAGAGCACGGTGAACCAGAGCCAGACCGCGATGGCGGCGAGGAAGCCGGCATCTCCGCTGTGCCTTAGCAGACCGGCGATGAATTCATAGGTGCAGACGGCGCTGCCGACCTCCACGACGAACATCACCGGATTGCGCATAAGCGTGCGGGGATTGAGTTTGACGAAAGATTGCGCGATGGCCCGCGGCATGAGCTGCCGCAGCGTTCCCGCCTCTCCGCGGGTGCGTGCTTTCACGTTCGGATGCTCCGGTGTCAATTCGTGGATGATTTCCTTCGGCATCGATGATCTCCTAGAACAGCCGTCCCGCGTGCATCAGGAAATGCTCGACAATCGGTCCCAGCGCATACGCCGGGAAGAAGGTGAGCGCGCCGACGATGAGGATGACGCCGACCAGCAACCCGATGAAGAGCGATCCGGTGGTAGGGAAGGTGCCGCTGGTGGCCGGCACGGTCTGCTTCCCTGCCAGCGAACCGGCGATGGCCAGCGCCGGAATGATGGCGAGGAAGCGGCCGATGAGCATGGCGAAGCCGATGGTGATGTTGTAAAACGGCGTATTGGCGCTGAGGCCGGCGAAGGCGCTGCCGTTATTGCCGGTGCCGGAATGGTAGGCATACAGGATTTCCGACAGGCCGTGCGGTCCCATATTCAACCGTCCGGCCAGCCCCGCGGGCAGCACCGCGGCCAGCGCGCTGAAGCCGAGAATGCTCAGCGCGAGGACCAGAATATAGAGCATCGCCATCTTCATCTCCTTGCCTTCGATCTTCTTCCCCAGATATTCCGGAGTACGCCCGACCATCAGCCCGGCGATGAAAACAGCCAGCAGCACGAAGATGATGATGCCCATAAATCCGGCGCCCACCCCACCGAAGATCAGTTCTCCCAGCGCGATATTGAGCATTGCCGCGCCGCCGGCAAGCGGAGTATAGCTGTCATGCATGCTGTTGACCGCGCCGCAGGAAGCATCGGTGGTGATAGTGGCGAACAGCGCGGAATTGACGATACCGAATCGCACTTCCTTGCCTTCCATATTGCCGCCGGATTGCAGCGCGGTGGCCGACTGGTCTGCGCCCAGCTTCGCCAGAATCGGGTTGCCGGCCTGCTCGAATCCATAGATGATAGCCACACCCATCAGAAAGAGCACGGTCATGGCGATGAAGAGCGCCCATCCCTGGCGCTGGTTTTTTACGAATCGCCCGAAGGTGTAAGTCAATCCGGCAGGGATGAGGAAGATCGCCAGCAGTTCCAAAAAGTTGGACAGGGGCGTGGGATTCTCGAAGGGGTGCGCCGAGTTCGCGTTGAAGAAACCGCCGCCGTTCGTTCCCAGCTCCTTGATCGCTTCCTGCGAGGCGACAGGACCTTGCGCAATGACTTGTTGTGTGCCTTCGATGGTGGTAGCGTGAACATAGGGCGACAGGTTTTGAATGACCCCTTGCGAGACAAGCAACAACGCCAGCACTATCGACAGCGGCAGCAGCACCCACAGTACGCTCCGCGTCAAGTCCACCCAGAAATTGCCGATCTCCTGTACGGTATGCCGCGTCAATCCGCGGATGAGGGCAATGGCGACCGCCAATCCGACCGCGGCGGAGATGAAGTTTTGCCAGGCCAGTCCCGCCATCTGGCTTAAATATGATGCCGCCTGCTCGCCCGAGAATGCCTGCCAGTTGGTATTGGTAACGAAGCTGACCGCCGTATTGAACGCCAGGTCGGGCGTCATACCCGGTATGCCGGCGGCATTCCAGGGTAAATGCCCCTGCAGGCGCAGCAGCGCATACAGGATTGCCGTGCATACCACACTGAAGATCAGCAGTGAATAAGTATACGAAGTCCAGCGCATTTCGCGAAGCGGATCGATGCGGCACAGGCGATATATCAGGCGCTCGATGGGCCGTATGGCGGGATCGAGCAGCGTGCGCTCCCCGGAGAAGACCCGCGCCATATACGATCCCATTGGCCGGGTCAGCGCCGTCAGCACCAGCAGGTAGAGCGCGATCTGCAGAATCCCCATTATCATTAACGATCCTCATCAGATGGATTCACAGCTTCTCCGGGCGGATCAATGCATATCCCAGATAAATCAGCACGCCAAGAGCAATCACGCCGGTTATAAAATATTCGATCATCGGCAACCCTCCCGTCATGATAATATCGGTAACGATAATATTGCACGCCGGCAAACGACAAAATTCCGATTATGTCGGTAATAATCGCTAATGTCCAATGATGCAGCGAGGCCATCACCTCATAATGCAGGTATAAGGCCAATCCCAGCATGATAATCCAGAGGGCATAATATGTGGTTGTATTGGCCGGTTCGCGCCGCATCTCTTCGCTCGGGATCACCATCGAGAGCAGCCAGATCAGCAACAGCACCCAAGCAATCGAGCCGACAATAAGCATGACCATCTCACCCCTTAGATCCGATCGGCAAACCGCGTATAGAATGAAAACAACCAGAAAACCGTCAGCACAATGCCGATGTAAATTACATCCATTCGGATCTCCTTCAGTAAAATCCAGATCAACAAAAGAATACCAAACAGGATGTGGAGGACCAGTGAAAACGCGCACGGCGGTGAGTGGAATTTTTGTGGAAATGCTCTCTTCTCGTTCGAGACCAAACTGTTTTGTTAGATTTTTATGACAAATAATCATGGGATTGTCTCCCCGTATACCTGTCGTACGTGGGGGGAAATAGTCCCGTGATATGGTAAACGGAGATTGAGGAAGGCGAACGGCATAGGTATGCGGGAACGCGGTTACGGCATGATAAAGCGAAACCCCACGCCCGGCTCGGTGAGGATGTATTGCGGGACGGAGGGGATCGGCTCGATCTTTTTGCGCAGGTGGCTGATGTGCGAGCGGAGCGACTGGGTGTCTTCACCCGCGTCGGCGCCCCATATCTTCTCCAACAGCATGTCCGTGGTGACCACGCAGTTGGCGTTTTGCGCCAGGTAGGCGAGAATGGCAAATTCCGTGGGCGTCATTGAGATATGCTTTCCCGCGCGCGTCACCTGGTGGCGCGCGATATCGATGACCAGGTCGCCGGCCTGGATGACCGGCGGCGGCTCCCGCATGCCCGCTCGCCGCAGCAAGGCGCGGATCCGCGCCAGCAGCTCAGGCGTGGAGAACGGCTTGGTCAGGTAGTCGTCCGCGCCCAAATCGAGCGCTGATACTTTGTCGATGTCCCCACCCCGCACGGAAAGGATGAGGATGGGGCCTTTGTACCAGGCGCGGAGCTCCCTGCACACCTTCATGCCGTTCATGCCGGGCATGGTAAGGTCGAGGATGACCAGGTCCGGCAGCGAGGAGGCCGCCAGCTCCAGCGCCTCTTCACCGTTTTCCGCGAGCAGCACCTGGTAGCCGCGCGCCGCCAGCATCGATTTCAACGCGCGGCGAATCTGCGGTTCGTCGTCGACGGCGAGGATTTTGATGGCGGTGACGTCTTGTGGAGCCATGTGGCATCTCCTTGTAGTGAACGCCCTCCGCGGCGTTCATGTTTCAAATTATCTACACGTGTAGAAATACGAGAACAGGAACGCCACGGAGGGCGTTCCCTACGATGTGCATGGCAGCGCGATAACGAAGCGGGCGCCATGTGGCTGCGCGTCTTCCACCCAGATGCGCCCGCCGTGAAAGCGGACGATTTCGGCGGTGATGGCCAGGCCCAACCCGGTTCCCGATGGCGCCTTCTCCGCGGCGGCGCCGCGGTAGAATTTTTCGAAGATGCGCTCCCGTTCCGATGGCGGAATACCGAGGCCGGTATCTTCGACCCAGATGCGCACTTCGCGGGGCGTGCTCCGCGCACCTACCCGCACCGGCGACGCGGGCGGCGAATAGGCCAGCGCGTTTTCGATCAGGTGCCGCATCGCGTGCTGCCATTGCTGAAAATCGACGTGAATGGTGGGCAGGTCGTCCGGCACATCGAAAACGATGCGAGCGCGCTCAGCGGCCGGCAGCGCGTTCAGCACCCCGCCCCACATCTCTCCGAATTCGTACCAGTCACGCTGTGCCTGCCAGGCGTCGGCCTCCAGGCGCGATAGATCGAGCAGCCCATTAATGCTATTCTGCAGGCGGTCTACATCCCGGCTCATCGCGCGCAGCTCGGTGAAAACGGCGTCTTCGTCCCATTCGACGTCGCCCGCCAGCAGGCTGCTCACTGTCGCGGTGATGGAAGCCAGCGGCGTCTTCAGCTCATGTGATACCGAGGAAACCAGCGTAGTCTTCAGCCGGTCGGCTTCCCGCAGCGCCTCCGCCTTGTTTGCCGCCGCCTCCAGCCGTTGCCGCTCGATGAATACTGCGGCGAGATTGGCAATGGAGACCAGCAGCCGCGCTTCGTGCAGCGAGAACGGTTGATTATTTCCCCGCGCACCGACATAAAAGATGCCTTCGACACGCGTGGTGGTCTGCAGCGGGAGGAACAGATCATGACGAGCATACTCCGGCATCACGGTCTGTAGCGGGGCAGATATCGGCCAGCCGCCATCGCTGATCTCGGCCCGATGGACGACGGGCGGCAATCCCAACGCTTTGTTCTGGCGGTAAGACCAGCAGGCCAGGGTCGTCACCGCCGCCTCGGGTTCCCGGTTGCACGCTGCCAACTCCCCGTTCGCCTCCGGCAGGAAGAATATTGCCTCACGGACGTCCATTGCGTTGCGAATCTCCTTAACCAGCAGCTCAGCCATCGCCCGCGTGGAGGAGACGGAGACCAGTCCGCCGCTGATCCGATTCAACAGCGCGGTCTCGCGCTCGCGAGCCAGTGCCTCCGCCTCCCGGTCGCGCATCCGTCCGGTCTGCAGCCCATGGCGATACCCACCAGCAGAAACACAAACAGCGCGATCCAGTCCTTCGGGTCGGCAATGATAAACCGGTGATAGGGCGGCAAGAAGAAGAAGTTCCAGGTAAAAAACGACAGTACCGCGGACAACAAGGCCGCCCGCACCCCGCGCACCCCCGCTACCAGCGTGATGATGAGCAAGTACAACAGCGCCCACTGGCCTTTGGCGAAATAAGCGCGCCCGGGGTAAAACATGGCCGTCGCAATCGCCACGCAGATGATTGCGAAGAAAACGCCGTACCGGTCCCATCTCCCTGTATTACTAATGATGAATTTCTCGCCAACAGGCGCAGTTTTTGTCTTTGGTTGCGGCGCAGCCGCCCTGTGATTACAGATGCTCGTATATGTTATCTCGATTATTATTCCCTGGCAATACAGGTCGGGCGCCCATCTTGATGATCGGATGCCCGGCGATCTCCGCGACTATTCGTTGCTAATAGCAAACATTTCATTATGTAATGACTTTTATCATAGCCTGTCGATACCTTCCCGGTTAAAATGCACATGATACGGAGGCAGGCATGCAGCGAACGTATGATGAGAATACTTCCTTGCGCGATATTTTGAAGGCGCATCCGCGGGCGCGACCCGTGCTGGCCAAATACGGGCTGCTGGAATGCGGCGGAGCGGAAGGACCGGACGAGCCGCTGGCGTGGTTCGCACGGGTGCACCGGGTCGAGCTGGACGTGCTGACGGCGGAGCTGGACGCGGCGATTGCTGCCGATGAAACGGCAGAAATCGAGGCGCCAGTGGCTTCGCACGGACCGTCTGAAGCGGAGGCGGCGGACAACCTTTATCGCCGGTTCCTGGTAGCCGCGGTGGCCTTCGTGCTGACCGGCGGCGTGTTGTGGGGGGCGATCAACCTGTCGCTGATCGGCCATCACCAGTCCTTCCTCCCGTGGCTCACCGTCGGCACCCAGGCTCACGCGCACGTCATGATCTTCGGCTGGGTTGCGCTGTTCGTCATGGGAGTGTTTTACCACGTTCTGCCGCGGCTGAAGGCGACGACACTGCAACATGTCGGCTTCGGGTACGCCTCATTCTGGTTGATGGCCGGCGGGGTGCTGCTGCACGCGATATATCGCCCATTCATGGCTAACGCGGCGCTGGCGCAACTTCCGGTGCTCGCCGGGCTGATGGAGCTGGCAGGCATTGTGGCCTTTTCTATCGTGGTGGTCGCCACTCTGCGCAAAGGAACCACGCCGGCCGATTTGTCTGATAAATACCTGCTCGCCGGCACGCTGGGCCTCGTGGCCATGGGGGTGATGAACGCCGTGTTCCTCACCGTGATGGCCGCGAACGGCGACGCGGTGCTGCCGGAGGGGTGGAACTGGGCGTATCGCCATATCCAGTTGACCGGCTTCGCCGCCATGTTCATCTTCGGCGTCAGCCTGCGCACCATTCCGGTGTTTTTTGGCAAGGGTGAACCGAGCCGCGCGCTGGACCGCGTGGTCTTCCCGCTGATCGTCGGCGGGTTCATCCTGCGCGCCGGATTCGACGTGCTGGTGAACTACAGCCTGCTCGCTCCGGCGGCGCTCGCTGTTCCGGCGGCGCTGGAGCTGGCCGGCATCCTCGGCTTCGTCTGGAACCTCGGTCTGTTCAAGCCCACACTGCATCCGGTAGACGGCGCGAAAGGCGCGCGGGCGTATGAGAAGTATATCTACACGGCCTACGGCTGGCTGATCTTCTCCGTACTCGGCATCGCCGCGCTTACCGGCTACCATGCTGCCACCGGCGCGCCCACGCCGCACGCGCTGATGGGCAGTTACCGCCACGCGCTCACCGTCGGCTTTATCACCTTTATGATCCTGGGGTATTCGATGCGGGTGATCCCTGTATTCCTGGGACGGCCCATCCACAGCCTGCGCCTGCTGAATGCCGCCTTCGCGCTGATGCTGTTCGGCAACACGCTGCGGGTGGTATTCCAGGCGCTGACCGTGCCCTTCGGCGCCTGGCCCTTTGCGGTGGCGGGGGTCTCCGGCTGGTTCGAGGCGGTGGGTCTGGCGCTCTTCGGCTACAACCTGCTGCGCACGTTGTATGCGCCGGTCGAAGTCCCACAATCTGTAACTGAACCGGTGGAGAAACCGAAAATTACGCCGGAGCTGACTGTGGGCCGTCTGCTCGATGCCTATCCCGGCGCGCTCGCTGCGTTGCTGCAGATAGGGTTCGCCCCGCTGGCTAATCCGACCCTGCGCGATACATTGGCCCGGCGCGTAACCCTGCGCCAGGCAGCGCAAATACATCATATGCCCATCGACGATATGCTGAATCAATTGAAACAGCATATCGCGTGAGGAGAGTGGAATCTATCCGACTATCGGACAATCGTCCGACGACTCTGACCGGTCTGACCAATAACCTGAAGGAGGAAACCCATGCAGAACGAAACCTATACCGCGACCGTAGACGTGCGTCCCTTGCCGGCGCCGATCAAGCACAAGACCATTTTTGAGACCTTCGACAGCCTGAAACCAGGCGAGAGCATGCTGCTCGTTAACGACCACGAGCCGCGCCCGCTCTACTACCAGTTCCTCATCGAGATGCCGGACAAATTCGACTGGCAGTATCTGGAAGAAGGACCGGAGGTGTGGAAGGTGCGGATCGGGAAGAAATAGGCGGCCATAGGGACCGCGTGAACTCGGAATACGCCTGGATTGGAAAAAAGGATTCACCATGCGCTCGTCCAGGCTGCGCCCGCTGAAGGCATGTTCGCCTTGCTCGACGTAAGGAAGGCTGATGTCAATGCTCGGGTCGAGGATATGGGCGATGACACAGCCGAGTAATACCTCACGATAGGCCTGGGTTTTCGACTGGAAAATGACATCGAACGCTGGAATGATGTCTGCATCGATAGACGGGAGGCTGCCTTCCAGCAGGTCCTTCTCGACGGAAAGGTTGACGTCCGATAACAGGACTGCGGCTTTTGCGTAATCGATACTCATCAGTAATTCATCCAGATGGATTCCTGGCGCAGTTGTTTGATCGAGTGACAGTGTTTCGGCACGGCATCGTAACGACGCCAGTCTTTATACAAATCATCCATCAGATCACAGCGATAACCGGAAACCGCCGCCTTTCCGGCAATATCGTTCAATACAGCAGCCAGTTCCCGATGTTCCACTTCATCCATCTCAAATCCGTAAGCATTATTATCGCCTCGTGTGATGTGAACATATGGTGGATCGCAATAGAATAGCGTGCCAGGATCGTCATATAACTGAATGACGTCACACGCCGGACGGTTTTCAATCTGTACGCGCAATAGCCGTTCGGCAATCTCCGGCAAGCCTTCGACACTTCCGAGCCAGCGCGATACTACACCTGACATGCCGGCACGACTGGTATTTTTGCAGTTGGCCCATCGCCCGAGGGTTGCCGTCTGGGCCAGGCCGGTCCGGGTTTGACGAGCACGAATGAAGAAATGCCGGGCACGTTCCAGGTCGGAGAGCTCATCATTATTCTCGTTGATGGCGTGAGAAAGGAGTTAAGGCAATCGCACGAATAAGCATATCGGGATTCTCACGTAATACGCGGAAAAAGTTGACAACATCGCCGTCAATATCGTTGTAGGTTTCGACCGGAGCCGGGAGACGATTCAACAGTACGGCTGCCGAGCCGCCCAAGGGCTCGCAATAGTGATGACAAGATGGCAACAGTGGAAGCAGCCAGTCCAGATGACTGAATTTGCCGCCGTACCATCCAAACGCGATCCTCTTACGACGCCGGCGCGTAATGACGCCGCTTCCCTTCGTCTCCGGCAAGTAGATAAGGGAAAGTGATTTTTCTACTGTCATATGTTGAGTCCTGAAACGCGCCATATTGCCGGCAACCTTCTGCTCTATTATAGCAGTAGAAGGCATGCAAATCCACTGGAATGGAGATTAACC
>Ga0172371_10007980_pt1 | contig 14901 bp, 17 predicted proteins | sample Lak12m_FD_114543 | JGI IMG/M metagenome (GOLD analysis project Ga0172371, IMG submission 114543) | Freshwater microbial communities from Kabuno Bay, South-Kivu, Congo - kab_022012_12m | ecosystem: Environmental > Aquatic > Freshwater > Lake | place: Democratic Republic of the Congo: South-Kivu... | reverse complement strand
TTTGAGGCATTAATATCCAGACAAAAATGCTTAATAATTTTTTTAATTTCGTAACTCGAAATTTTCGCTCTAATTAGCTTCATATTGCTATTATAGCATAGAAGTATCTAGTCTAGAGCCTTAATTTTTTAGCAAAAACATATATTTGTGATTTCAGTAGACCGTTTTATAAAAACAAGAGGAAGGAAATTGTTAAAAATAAAAAAGTTTTTTTCTTCGATACGGGTTTGCGCAATCAAGTCGTCAATGACTTTCGGTTCTTGTCCGATCGTCCCGATGCTGGATCGTTGATTGAAAATGTTTTTTGGACTGAATTGGTCAAGCGTGGCTACAAGCCACAGTATTGGCGCGATAAGAATAAAAATGAGATTGATTTTATTGTTGAAATTGGTGACGGGAAAATTGCGGCTATTGAAGTAAAAAGAAAATTAGAAAAGATTGTGAATCATCCCTTGTCGTTTACCAATGACTATAAAGATTTTTTAAATTATGGCGCTTATTTGGACGGTGAGAGACATAATAGCAGTATCAAAAAAATATTTTTACCATTGTTTTGATTTTGCTTGACTTTTTATGGGAGGGAGGGGTAAAATATAGGTATGTATAGTTCAGATGAGGGTAAATAAATTTTCTTAGTTTAATTATAATTGTGGGCAAATTTATGGCCACAAAATACAAAAATATGAATAAAATAGAAACACTGAACTCTCAGGGGACACCTGATGAAATTAAAAAAGCCGAAGAGGAGAATCTAGGTGATTTAGAAAGGGAAAAAGGCAATGCAAGAGAATCCGTCACCTCACTGGAGAAAGGCTTGGAAATAATCAAAGATAAAATAAGGGAAATATTGGATGAAATGCCAACAGCAAAGGAGTTAGCTAAACGCTATGAGGCTGCGATGAATAATGGACGACAAGATTATGCCCTGCGAGAAGCAGGCGATATGGCGGTTCGTGCGGAGTTGGAATATCACCTTATTTTAATGATGGGTAAATATAAAGAAAGTATATTGTTGGGGGGCGCTATAAAAGAAATTAGAGAACATGGCTGGATAGGCGGAGGACATGGTCAATGGGGAAATACACCATCTCCTTTAGATAATAGTTTATCTGAACTGAAGATGTTAATTGATGCAACAAATGAAATAAAACAAAAAAATTAAATTTAACGATTTAAAATAAAATATTAATATGTTCGAGCGTATAGGAATTAATGAAAATAATGAAAATCAAGAATATAATGGTGTTGAAATGAAAGTAGAACTGACCAATGTGTGTATATCTGGACAATGTAAATTTTGTTCTCCAATGTTCAGACCGGTTGTTGCGGAATCGGAGACTGAAAATTTTTTAAACTCCTTTGCAAATCATGTTGATGCATATTTCAAAAAAGGAGGCAGAAGAATTGTTTTAACGGGAGGTGGTGAACCAACTGATGCGCCAGATAAATTATTTGGCGTTTTAAAAATTATAAATGATAAAAAAGAAGCGTCGGGTGTAGAATTGGAATTATTAACAGTCTATTCCAATGGAGTAAAGCTCTTATCTCCAATCTCAGAAGATAATCCTCAAACTTTTCTTAATAAATTAGCAGAATGTGGGGTTAAGGATGTAAATCTTTCTATTTCCGGATTATCGAAGGAGGAAATAACGGAAATTAGCGGAGAAAAAATGGGCGAGATTGACTATGATACTTTAATTCCTGCAATCAGAGAAAAAGGAATTAGGGTTATGACAAGAACAACTCTTGCAAAAGGGTATATAGATTCCTTGAATGATGTATCAATCTTTGTTGAAAAGATGTCAAAGTTGGGTGTTAATATGGTATATTTTTCTGATTTATTTGAAATTCCTGACAGAAATGAAAAAACAACTCCGGGAAGTCAAAAAGTTCTTAACTGGACAGATGAACATAGAATTGATTTTTTAAAACTTCTCAACAATATCAAAGGAGATTCTAATTTTGAATTTATTTCTCAGTCGAGCAGACACAAAGAACAGGGACAAACTTTTGAATTTCGTCACAAAAAAAGCGGGATAAAAATATTATTTGGAAGCTTGGTGATTGGAAATGAGCCAGATAAAGAAATGACTTATTTTTATATTAAACCCGATGGATCAATGGAAGCGCATAACAATGCTCGCGAAGGAACAAATAGACGATATGTAAGTATTGATCAAATAAAAGAATATCGGCCAGGAAGAGATGATATATGATGTATGTTTTGTAGATAATATTAAAAAATATATTTAAACCATACTTGGTTAATAAAAAATATGCTTAAATTAAATAAAAAAAACATAGAAACAATGAAAAGAGATGAGCAGGATTTATTGCAATTTAATTTATTTAAGGCATTGCTGAGTGATGTAAAAAATACCAAATATTATAAAAATATTATTTTACGGAATAATATTGATATAAAGAATATTAACAATTTGCATGACATGGAAAAGTTTCCTTTTTTGGATAGAAATGATTTGTTAGATAATAATATTTTTGACTTTGTTGCATGCCAGAAGAAAGATGTAGAATCAGTTTCTGCCACAGGGGGAACGAGTGGAAAATCAAAATTGATATTAGTCGATAAAAATTGTAATAAAGTATATCAAACGATGATTAAGAGGCTGTGTGATGAGTATGGTATATCTTCCGGGTCTACTGTAGCATTGTTGGCGCCGATGGGGCTTGGACTTTATGGGTGGGCATGGATACACGGATTAAGTAACGCAAATATATCTTGCATACCTTTTGGTCTCGGCTCTGATTATGGTTATGTCGGTGAAATAATGCAACGATTGGATGCTGATCAAGTAGTATCATCTCCGGCAGTAGTTGTTTCTTTGACGAATAGTTTGTTGGAAAATAATATTTCTCCAAAGAAATTTAAAATACAAAATATTGTTTTAGCAGGTTCTCCTTTAACACCGAAAATCAAAAATTATCTACACAAAACTTGGGGTGCAAAAATATGGAATTTTTTTGGGGCAACTGAAGGTGGCCCAATGGCAGGTGAGTGTGAATTCGGTGATGGGTTCCATATGTTTATAGATTTGTTTATTGCAGAAGTTGTTGATGTTAATACGGGAGAGAGGGTGAAGGAAGGCGATGTTGGTGAATTGATAATCACAACTTTGGCGAATAAGGCGACTCCGCTAGTGCGATATCGTACGCATGATTTGGTTAAGGTGTCTTATAAAAAATGCAAATGTGGAAGATTGACTCCCAGAATGTGGCACATGGGAAGAAATGAAGATACGATATATCTTGAAGGAGCACACAAACTTCATGGATATATTGTTGAATCAGCCTTATCAAAAATTAGAGGACTGTCTACTGATTTTCAATTGAGGTTAACAAAGGACAAACAAACGGATTTACTAAATTTTACCATAGAATCATTAGTTGACGTTAAAAAAATAAACACGGAAGATGTTATTAAAAATATTGAATGTGTGTCTAATGCGTTTAAACAAGGAATCAAGGAGGGTAGATTTAAAGTAAGTGTAATAATAGTGCCGGCGGGTACATTAGAAAAAACTCCTCGTGGAAAAATAAAAAATCACATAATTGATATGCGCTAATTAGTTAAAATTACCTATTATGAATAATTTTGAAAATATTCATGAAATTAAAAAAGAGAATAGCTTGGATAAATTAACCGAATTTATAAAATCAGAATCGTTGGAGATGGGAAGAGAGCTTATTGAAATCAGGGAAAGAATCCATAAAAATCCGGAGTTAGGCTTTCAGGAGTTTCAAACAGCAAAAATAATATCTAATGCTTTGCGTAAAATAGGAATTGAAGTCGAAGAGGGTGTGGGCGGAACCGGAGTTGTCGGAGTGCTTAAAGGTTCAGAGCTTGGTCCGTTGGTGGCTATTAGATCTGATATGGACGCACTCCCTATAAAAGAATCGCCGTCTGATCGTTCATCTGAAATAGATGGTGTTATGCATGCTTGTGGACATGATGCGCATATAGCTGCAACAATAGGAGTTGCCAGAGTTCTTACAGAAGTAAAAAACAACCAAGGACAAAAAGGAGATGTTTTATTTATTTTTCAACCAAATGAAGAAAGAATTGTAAATAAAAAATCAGGTGCTATCGCAGTTATCAAGCACCTGATCAATACGGGAAGATGGAATGATATCGATGCTATTTACTCACATCACGTGGATGCCTCGATGCCTCGCGGAACGGTTAGAATGAAAAAGGGACTAGTTTTGGCCGGCAGTTCACGTTTTAATGTAAAAATCACAAGTCCAGGAGGTCATGTTGCCAGCGTTGATAATATCCCAAATCCTGTTATATTGGGGTCAGGGGCAATAACTAAAATCGGCAATCAGTATGGGGGCAATATTCCCAATTCAAGTAAAAATGGTGTTGTGGTTAATCCAACATATTTTGAAAGTGGAGAGGTTAGTAAACACAATATTATTTCAAAAGAAAGTAGTTTTGGGGGGTCCATAAGAATAATGGATGTTAAAAATGGAGACTATAAAAAAACACGTAGCGAAATTAATAACAGTATTAGAAAAATTATTGATGAGGTGATTGATCCTTGGCAAGATGAACATGCTGAGGGGGTAGTTAAATTTGAACCTGGATCGAGACCAGTTATTCATAGAAATGAAGAGATGGTTGAAGATGCTAAAGAAACATGTAGAGAGATAATTCCCGATGTTAAATTTAGAGAAGATGCAATTCCTGCAGGAGAAGACTTTTCATTTTACATAGAGCCGATAAAAGGACGAACGATTCCAGGGATATATTTTGGAATTGGCGCAGCTAATCCAGAAAAAGGAATTCCTTTAAACCAACACCATAATCCTAATTTTAATATTGATGAAGATGTTATACCGGAGGCAACAGCTATTTTGTCCAGTGCTATTTTAAAAAGACTAAATAGGAAATAATTATCCCCATTATTTTAAATCTAAAAAATCATTGAAATATAACACTCGATAAAACTGTACTTTTTGAAAATAAAATTATTATTTATAGCTAAAATTAAAGCAAATACATTAAAATAAGCCAATTTTGGGAGAATATGAGCCACTCTCTTGACAATAAAATAATATCACTATATAATTAGTCTATAAATTAATAATATACAAAAATATATTATAGTTTACTGAAAGTTTTTGGTAAAGTTTTTTAATTTTGCCGAATTTTTTGTATTGATGAAGAAATATAAAAAAAAGGAAAAAGATGCTGAAGTAATTGATTCTAAGGATTTTGTCGAAGTTATCGGTGAAGTCGTCGAATTGATGCCGGCATCGTCATTTAAAGTTTTGCTCCCTAACGGGCACGAAATATTAACGCATTTATCCGGTAAAATGAGAATGAACCGTATTCGTTTGTTGCCCGGTGATCGCGTTAAGGTCCAAATGAGTCCCTATGACTTAACAAAAGGACGAATCACTTTTAGAATGTAAAATTTGTTTAATAATATGAAAGTAAGAGCATCAGTTAAGAAAATTTGTAAAGAATGTAAGATTGTTCGCCGCAAAGGCAGAGTGAACGTTCTTTGTGCAGTTAAAAAGCACAAGCAAAGACAAGGATAATTTTAAAAAGTTTAAAGATTATAAATAGTAAACAATATGGCAGTTAGAATCGCAGGAGTTACAATTCCAGATAACAAGAGAGCAGAGATTGCTTTGACTTATATTTATGGCATTGGTCCGACTACATCAACCAATATTTTAACCAGAACAAAAATCAATCCCGATACCAGAACTAAGGATTTATCCGAGGACGAGGTGGCGAAATTGAGAGAAATTATTGAAAAAGAAATGCGCGTTGAGGGCGATTTGAAACGAGATGTGGTTACCAATATCAAAAGATTAAAGGAAATTAGTTGTTACCGAGGCTTGAGACATATCAAGAGATTGCCAGTGCGTGGTCAAAGAACAAAGACTAATAATCGCACTGTCCGTGGTAATGTCCGCGGCCTAGCTGGTTCCGGTAGAAAAAAAGCTGACCAGAAAACATAATTCAATCCAGGTAACAATTAACAGTTAACATATAACACGTAACATAAATTAATTTAAAATATGCCAGAAGATAACACAACAGAAGAAATAAAAGCTGAAGTTTCAGAAAAGAAAACCGCTAAAGCTCCAAAAGCTAAAAAGGTTGATGTTGCTGAAAAAACAGAAAAAGTAGAAAAGTCTGAAAAAGAAGAGAAAGAGACTGATATTTTGTCTGTGGGTAAGGATGCTTTAGGTTTGGAAGAATTGCCGGAAGAAATCAAAAAGAAAATGGAAAAGAAAAAGGCGGAAGTGGCAAAAATCAGCAAGAAAGGCAAGAAGGCAATCAAGAAAAAGAAAGTTGCCAAGAAAGTGACTTCTGGAAAAGTATTTATCAATGCAACCTATAACAATACTATTGTTAGTATTACCGATTTGCAAGGCAATGTTTTGTCTTGGGCAAGTGCCGGTGTGGCTGGCTTTAAGGGACCAAAAAAATCTACACCATACGCAGCGCAAATCATTTCTCGTTTGGCAGTTGGTAAAGCCAGAGAAGAATTCGGCTTGATGGATGTAGTAGTTTACGTAAAAGGCGTGGGCACCGGTAGAGAATCAGCAATTAGATCATTGAATAATAACGGTTTAAATATAACTCAAATTAAAGATGTGACCCCAGTGCCACATAACGGTTGTCGTCAAAGAAAACCTAGAAGAGTTTAAAAATAATTATATATGGGAAACATTCACGAACCAAAATGTAAAAAGTGTCGAAGAATCGGAGAAAAGCTATTTCTTAAAGGTGAAAGATGCACTTCAACGAAATGTGCGATGGTAAAGAGAAACTATCCGCCTGGATTTCACGGTCAAAAAGGCAAGAAAAGGGCGAGCGATTATGGTGCACAGTTGAACGAGAAGCAGAAGATTCGCAACACTTACAACTTGATGGAAAAACAATTTAAATTGACTTTCGATAACTCGAAGAAATTATCCGGTAATGTTGGTGAAAACTTCATCAGCTTATTGGAAACAAGATTGGACAATGTTATCTTTAGAGCCGGTTTTGCAAGCTCAAGACCGCAAGCTCGTCAGTTAGTTGGACATGGTTTGTTCACTTTGAACGACAAGAAGATTGATATTCCGTCCGTACGGATTAAGACTGGTGACGTTATCAAAATTAAAGATAATAAGAAAAACAGCCCTTTGTTCAAGGATTTAGCCGAAAGATTAAAGAAGCATGATGTGCCGGGATGGTTGAACGTTGAGTCCAAGGATGCTGTTTCTGTAAAAATTCTCCACAAGCCTGACTTGAAAGATATTATGAAGAACTTGAATGTGCATGTGGTGGTGGAATATTATTCAAGATAAAAAATTAATTTATTCATAACTACTCGTCAAATTGTAGTTTTTGAAAAACAATATGCAAATTGCTTTACCAAGAAAAATCGAATTTAAAAAAGGTGCTAATGAGAATGAGGGTCAAATCATTATTGAACCTTGTTTTCCTGGCTATGGTATCACATTGGGCAATGCGCTAAGGAGAGTTGTTCTTTCATCTCTACCTGGGGCAGCTCCAATCGGTATCAAGATCAAGAATGTGGATCATGAGTTTTCTGCTTTGCCACACTTGAAAGAGGATGTATTGGAATTTGTATTGAATTTGAAACAATTAAGATTAAAACATTTCGGTGAAGGCGTAGAAAAGTTGGAATTGAAGGTTCATGGTGAGAAACAGATTACAGCGGCTGACGTTGCCAAGAATGCAAACATTGAAATCGTAAACCCGGAATTAGTATTGGGACATATTACCAGTATGGAAGGGAACTTGGATGCAGAAATCTATGTTGGCAAGGGTATGGGCTATGAAGCGGTTGAAGCGAGATTGCAAAAGAGTGATGAAATCGGTTATATTGAAGTAGATTCTATTTTTTCTCCAGTGTTGAGTGCCAGTGTCAGCGTTGAAAACGTGCGTGTTGGTAAGATGACAAACTGGGAAAAATTGATTTTGACAATCAGAACTGATGGCACAATCACACCGGACAAAGCTTTTGAAGAATCAGTAGAAATTTTGAAAGCACAATTCGGCGCTTTGGCAATCGGTGGCGCAGCTACGGAAGAAGCCAGCGACGAAGAATAATCCGCCACGGCGGACTGCGTTAGCGCTTATCAGCATAACTTAGTTTATAAATAAAGAAAATTAGATGAGACACAGAGTAAATACCAAAACATTAGATAGAGAGAAATCACCAAGAGAATTGATGCTTAGAAATATGGCTTCAAGCGTGGTTATGTATGAAAAAATCCAAACTACAACCGTGAAAGCGAAAGTTGTCAGATCTTTGGTGGAAAAATACATTACCGTTGCCAAGAAAGGTGATTTAGCAAGCCGCAGAAAATTAATTGCAGAATTGCCACAAAAAATGGCGGTGATGAAATTGATGGATGTTTTGGGCGCAAAATATAAAGAAGTGCAAGGTGGTTATACCAGAATTGTAAAAATCGGCAATCGAAAGGGTGATGGTGCTGAGATTTCACAACTTGAATTAATATAATCCGCCCAAGGCGGACTAGAGTTAGAAGATTATAATAATAATTACATTATATGGAAAGAAAATTACATAAAATTGATTGCACTGATAAGGCTGTTGGTAGAGTAGCAACTGAAATCGCTATGCTTTTACGAGGCAAGACTAAGCCTGAATTTCAATCGCACATTGATGCTGGCGATATTGTTGAAGTAACTAATGTTGATAAATTCAAGTTTACAGGCAAGAAATTAGACCAAAAGAAATATTTTAGCTATTCCGGTTACCAAGGCGGTTTGAAGGAAAAGAAAATGAGCGTTGTGAACGAAAAAGACCCTGGTGATATTTTGAAAAGAGCGGTTCGCGACATGTTACCTCCGGTTAAATTTAGAGTTGATATGTTAAGAAGATTAATAATTCGATAAATATTATGAATTTAGAAGAAAATACAACAAAAGACGCCGAGGTGGAAGCACCGATTTCAGATGAGATTGTAAAGTTCAAAGGCAAATATACCGAAACTGTCGGTCGTCGCAAGACTTCTGTTGCTCGCGTCCGTGTTTACAAAAACGGTAACGGTTTTGTGATGGTAAACGACCAAAAATTAGTAAATTATTTTGCTAATGACAAAGTAGTAACTGTGCGTCAACCATTAAAATTGACTAGTCATTTGAGAGATTTAAATATTTCTGTAATCACCAACGGTGGTGGATTGAAGGGTCAAGCGGAAGCAATCAGACACGGAATTGCCAGAGCCTTGGTAGAAATCGAGCCGGAAATCAAGGATTCAATCAAAGCCAAAGGCTGGTTGACTCGTGATGCAAGAAAGAAGGAGAGAAAGAAGCCGGGTTTGAAGAAGGCGAGAAAAGCGCCACAATGGGCAAAGCGTTAATACTTCGGCAGGTTCAGTACAAGTATCTATATACTACATTCAAAAATATTCCTCAGAAATGGGGAATATTTTTTTGTTTAAAAGTATTTTGTTCTGCAAACAAAATATGCTATAATATATCCACAAGCTAATAATCCCCAAAAATGAAATCTAGAGTATTATATTTCAATGTGGCTATTTTTATAATAGTGGCAATCTTAGTGTTTGCTGCCGGTTTTGCTTTGGTAAAAACCACTATTCCGTCACAAGCGGCCGAGGGTGAGACTGAGGATGCAGACAAAGTTCCGCCGGTTATTTCAAATATAAAAATTGAAAATACAAGCGGAACTTCAACTCAGATTACCTGGGAAACGGATGAAGAGGCGGATTCAATGATTAATTTCGGTTTGGACAAACGCTATGGCGTGGAGCGCGAACCGCGGGCTGACAAGACCAAACATAGTATTCTATTGGATGATCTGATGCCTGGGCAAAATTATTATTTCCGCGTCATATCTTCAGATGCGCTGGGAAATCAGGGAATTTCCAATGATTTCAGTTTTGTAACCACAGGTGAAACCAATGCCAGTACTGGCGAAGATAATAAGAACGGCTATTCCGGAAAAATTTTGGAAACCGGTTTAGGAGGCTTGAAGGATAAGATTTTGGAAGAGGGTAAAGGGGGATTGAGTCAAAAAGCAATGGAGGAAATGCTGAAAATGGTTGATGAAATGTCAAAGGAGATGAGTTTGAATGAGGGCTATGAAGAGGGTCGAACCGGTGATGAGCAAAAAAATATTATGGATCAAATTTTGGAAAATATCGGCAAGATCAGCAGTGAAGGCGACCTGAAAGAAATTGACCAGGCCGTCAAGCAGCGAGCGGAAGATATCTCCAAACCACCGGAAATTATTTTGGATAATGCCACCATCGAAGTCGGTATTGATTATGTTGTTATTTCCTGGGCGACTGACAGGGAATCAAACTCTATGGTTGCTTTGGCCAAAGAAAGCGACTATGATGCCGAGGCTGATGATCCATATGTCTGGAAAGAGGGCGAGCCTGGTGAATATGTTCTTGGTCATCAAGTCACAATTACCGGTTTGGCGCCGTCAACTGTGTATCATTTTCAGGTTTCTTCGGCGGATGAGCTGGGCATGACCGGCAAGAGTACAGATAAAACATTTAAAACCAAGGCAATTGCACCGGAAATCTACAATGTGCATACGTCTAAAATTGAAGAGGAATCGGCGACTATTGTTTTCACAACAAATGTGCCTTGTTCGGCGATCATTGAGTATAAAAATTTAAACACGATGGAAACGAAAATGGAAGGCAACTCGACGTTCTTGTCAGTGCACTCGGTACAATTAAAGAATTTGGTATTCGATACCTATTATTCTGTCGTAGTGCGAGTTGAGAGTGAAGCTGGTGAAAAAGCAGTCAGTGCGCCGATTACTTTCATCACCATTAAGGATGAGTATCCGCCAGCGATTACTAAGGTAAACACTGAATCAACGCTCTATCCCGGTTCGGAAAATAAAGTGCAGACAATCGCTAATTGGTGGACGGATGAGCCGGCTAAGTGCCAATTGTTTTATCACCAAGGCTTGATTTCTGCCGAAGAGCCGTTGGCGTTGCCGATGGAGGACGGATATAACCTGAAACACGTGGAAGTTATGACCAACTTTTTGCCCGCCAGCGTGTATAAGTATTGGATTATATGCGAAGATGAAGCCAAAAACAAAAAGAAATCCGATGACTTCACGATGTTAACGCCAAGTCAAGAGGAGAGTATCATCGATATCATTATTAAGAACTTCGAACAGCAGTTCAGTTGGCTTAAGAAGAAATAATTCGTTGTAATTATTCTTATTTAATTCATCCGTCATCCTCGGGCTTGACCCTGGGATCCAGGAGTTAAAATAATGAAATATTAAATAATATCTGGATCCCCAGTCAAGCTGAGGATGACGGATTAAGAGGAAGAAGTTTAAAACAATGCCAGAACCAATCATACAAGCGAAAGGATTAGAGATTACCTATAATCTTGGAAAGGAAAACGAGTACAAGGCGACTTGGGGTGTGGATTTTGAAATCTATCCCGGCGAGTTCATCGCCTTTTTCGGGCCGTCCGGCTGTGGCAAGTCAACGATCATGTATACTATCTTAGGAGTCTTGGCGCCGTCCGGAGGCCAGCTTTTGGTAAAGGGGGAGAATCCATATTCCTTTTCACCGGAAGAAATGGTTAATTTCCAGACACAAACTATCGGCATCATTTACCAAGCCTTTTTCTTAATACCGTCTTTGACAGTGGTGGATAATGTGGCTTTGCCGCAAATCTTTCATGGTACGGCACCGGCAAAGCGCGAGGCTTGGGCGTTACAACTGTTAAAAAGATTCGGTATGGACGGAGCCGGGAAAAAATTCGCTGACAATCTGTCGGGTGGACAGAGCCAGCGTGTGTCGGTAGCGAGAGCATTAGTGAATAATCCTGATATTCTGCTGGCGGATGAGCCGACTGGTAACTTGGATTCTATTTCGACCAAGCAGGTAATGGATTCCTTGGAAGAGATCAATATAATCGATAAGCGCACGGTAATCCTGATTACGCACAACGCGGCGCAGTTGTCCTACGCGCATCGAGTTTTTTATTTCAAGGATGGACTATTGCAACGTGTGGTTCCGAATCCGGAAAAAAAGCAAATCGCTAAAATCGATAAGCAAAAGATTTTGATTACCGAGATGGACAAGCTATCCAAGATCTATCCCTACAACACGCCGACCGAGTTGAAGGTAAAAAGCATTGTTAATTTTTTGACTCAGGATTTCACCTTCGATCAAATTTTAAAATTAGAGGAGTTTACGCAATTGATGGTGGAGAGACAGATCGATAAGCAAAAATATTATAATGCCTTGATCCAGAGCTTTGCCGATGGCGGAGTCGGCATCGATGAAGATGTCGCCAAGGTGATGGCGGATAAGGTAGAAAAAATTTTGAATCAGTCGGAGGACGCCCGCCGTTTCCGTCGTCGTTTTGCGGCTAATAATTTCTTTGTGCAAGAAAAAGTTTTGATTAATCGCTTGACTGAATATATCGTTCAAGAGTATCCGGAAACCATGAGCACGTTGCAGAAAAAAAGACTGAAAGAATTGGTTTATAACCGCATCGCCGGCCTAATCAGTCGTGATGAGTTTGAAAATTCCCTAGCCACACCGCTGGAAGAAGGCGGCCTAGGCTTCACCAAAAAGAAATCCCGAAAATTGACGCTATATTTTGAAAAAGTATTAATCCAGGGCTCAGAAGATAAGGGACATGGACATTAAATTAATTTTATATTATCTATATCTTCCGTCATCCTCGCGAAGGCGGGGATCCAGGTGCTGGAGATAAAGAATGACATAATTATAGAGACTAATCTTAATAATAATGTAAATAACAAAATAAACCTTATATATAAAATTCTTCCATATAATAATGAAAATTAATTAATACCTGGATCCCCGGGTCTAGCCCGAGGATGACGGAAAAACAATTTTTCAATTTTATGATGCGACCACAGGATACAATTTCACTAGCAACACGTATGTTTCGCACGCGACCAGCCCGAACCTGGTTGACGATTTTTGGTATTGGCGTCGGTATTGCGGCGGCGGTCATTTTGGTGGGCTTGGGTTATGGTTTGCAGGGCGTCTTGTTGGAGCAGATCGTATTTGGCGATGCGATGCTGAGTTTGAACGTGGTGACACCGCCATCAAAGGTGGTGGTAATCAATAAAGAAGAGGTCGCCAACTTGAAGAAATTTGACAATGTCGAGGATGTAGCGCCGATGGCAGCGTTTGCGACGCAGATTACTTATGGTAATTTAAACGGTAGCGCCATGCTTAACGGCGTCGACCCGACCTATTTTCGTTATGCCGGCATAGTCGCCAAAGAGGGCAAGCTGTTTGAAAAAGGGGAGAGCGATTCGATTGTGCTGTCCTCCGCGGCTTTGATGTTATTTAACAAGGAGGCCAAGGATATTATCGGACAAAAAATGAGCTTCAAGGTATTTTTGCCGATTGAGGGCAGTTCTGAGACGCAGGAAGTGCCATTAAACAAGGAATACACTGTGAAGGGAATTATCGCAGATGAAACTTCGATTTTCGCCTATATTCCTTTAGGTGAATTTACTGCAAATTTTTCGATTCCGTTTTATGAAAAAGCCAGGGTGAAAGTAACCGACCGTGCTTATCTTGATGCAGTGGAAACGGCAATTCTGGGCAAGGGTTTTGTGGTTACTTCTTTATCCAAGACAGTGGATCAAGCAAATAAGATTTTTAGCGGTATTCAGGTGATGTTGGCTTTGTTTGGCGGCATCGCTTTGATAGTATCGGCCATCGGTATGTTTAACACGATGACGGTAACTTTATTAGAACGCACCAAGGAAATCGGTATTATGCGTACAATCGGTGGCTCACCACTTAAGATTAAGGTAATGTTTTTGACCGAATCAATGTTGATGGGTACGCTTGGTGGACTGGTGGGCATCGGAATGGGTGTAGGCGGGGGATTGACGATTAATTTTATTTTGAGCATCGTGGCTAAAAATATGGGCGGTATGGCGATGAATCTGTTCAGATTTCCGATTTGGTTCTTGACTTTTATTGCTGTGTTTTCAATGGTGATGGGCTATCTAACCGGATTATTTCCATCCAAACGCGCCGGCTCGCTTAATCCGCTGGATGCGATTCGTGGATAGCTCTGTGGCATGTAGCATGAAGCAGCAACATGTAACATGCAACATGTAACACGTAACGTATAACAATTTTACAATATCTTTATTTATGAAATTTGGTGATTTAACAATTAAAGATAAGCGGGTTTCGGTTGTTTTGTTTGTTTTGGCGGGCTTGTTGCTTTTTTATTTATTTTTTGGTGTTTTGTATAAAAAATGGTCCAAAAATACAAAAGAAACTAAAAACATGGAAACGCAATCAGTGTTACCGCCGAAGTTTTCGCGTATTACTTTTTTTCATACAGCCAAACCGATTTGCACCTTAGCGATTCCGGAAGAATGGGAGGGAAAGTATCGTATGCAGGATGCCGGTGGCGCGGCACACTTTTTATATATTGAGGAGGTAGGGAATCCCGAACTTTTTTATATTAAAAAATATGACAAATCCAACAAGATTAAAAATGAAAATGAAAAGATGATTTGGGAGAATAAAAGCTTTGTTTATGTCTTGGGTTTATCCACACGGGGCAGTGAAAAGATTGTTAATAAAGAGGAATATGCAAAAATGATTAAAGATTTAGATGAAATTACGAAGACGTTTAAATGTTTTTAGGGTTATTATTTGTCTCATATTAGCGATTATTTATTTGAAAATTTATAAACAAACGACTGTTAAAGAAATATTAAAAAACGTCGCATTTAGTCATCTAATAATCTTACCGAAACAATATTGGTTAAGCCATCTATTTTCTTACTGAATTATTTGGCAGTTTTTCTAATATTTCTAATTTTTTCATCGATATCCTTCTTTAATTGT
>Ga0172371_10007978_pt1 | contig 14902 bp, 7 predicted proteins | sample Lak12m_FD_114543 | JGI IMG/M metagenome (GOLD analysis project Ga0172371, IMG submission 114543) | Freshwater microbial communities from Kabuno Bay, South-Kivu, Congo - kab_022012_12m | ecosystem: Environmental > Aquatic > Freshwater > Lake | place: Democratic Republic of the Congo: South-Kivu... | reverse complement strand
TCGGTCGCCGACGGAACAGAACGTAGTGCCAAGAAAAGATATGGCCTACTTTATCTATTTTATATCACAAGGCTTTCTTTTTCGAACTGTCGAAAATGAGTCAGAAGAGATGTGCGTGATCGTCCCCTGAGCCAAACGCTCGGGGGGAGTAGCAGTTCTTAGGGACTGGGGAATAAAGCGCTCGATTGCGGGCCTTGTCATCCGGTTCTGAGTGAAATGATTTTGTTGTGTGTTGGATTGGGAGGAAAAAATGAAAAGATTTTGGGCACTTCTACTGGCCGGGCTGCTGATGCTCACGGTCTCCGCTCCCGCGTCCGCTTTTGAGTTCGGCCTCAGGGGCACGTGGCTCTGGGGATACGATGCCATCGACCAGGGGGGAAAGGCAGGTTTTTTCGGCCCGCAGGATTTTGCGGCCCTTACCACGGGCGGTTCCCCGAAGTTCAACACTATGAACGGGTTCGTGGGATTCCGGACCATCAACGGTGTCCAGTACGGCATGGTGACCGGGACGAACGCGTCTCTCCAATGGATGCGGATGGAGTTGTTCCCGTCGATCAAGATCAACCAGGCGGTAGAGCTCAGGGGCGTCTATCAGATCGGCGCCGGGACCACCACCGAGTATGGTCTCTATGCCAACAGCAGTTCCTTCGGCGCGTACAACCCCATCGCAGCCGGCACCTGGACGCAGTGGGGCCTGCGTGCCAACACGCCCTGGGGGATGTTTGTGCTCGGTAAGCGACCGACTCTGTTCGGTATCGGGCTCAACCGCGGGGACAGGAACGCCACATCTGAGCAAACGACCCTCTCAGCGGGTTACGGCCCGTTGCTCATAGGAATAGGGGTGTATCCCTCGCGGGCTGCGGGTTGGAACAGTCCTACGGGCAGCACCGGCAACACGTTCGGGGGGACCTATAATCGGCAAGTTCTCCTGACATCGCCAGCCGGCAATTTCGGACCCCAGCTCAGCCAGAACTCAACCAGTGGGATCCTCGAGTACAGACTCTGGGACAGGGATCGGGCACGAAATCTCAATGGCACGGTTGCCGTCACCTATTTGGCCGGCAGTGTGGAGATAGGCGGCAGGTACGACTGGCAGGCCGTTCATGCCAATCCGGCAGCGTACAGATTGGCCGCCAACGCTGTTGACGCTCTCACCTTTGACAATACGTACGAGGATGCGGCCGCGCTCTTCAGGTTCAACAACGGTCGGTTTTTCTTCAACGCGGAAGTCGCATGGATCAGAGCTGAACAGCGCACTCAGAATTCGCTTGTTCCGGTTGTGGACCCGGGTGACGGCGGCGGCCATCCGCTCGCTCCTTTTTCTTACGAACAGTGGAAGTACGGGGTTGAGTTTGGGGCGATGGGCGGCCCGACCAAAGTCAGCTTCCTCTTTACCTATTTCCCCGGCCCTGACCGCAGGCATGGCATTTGGATAAAGAATCAGAGCTGGGACCTCGGCGGTCTCGGCCGCTCATTCTCCAGCGCATCGGTGTTCCTGCCGTACAGCTTGCTCATGGGCTATCAGTACGGGGCAGGTCTCAACATGCTGAACAGGAACGGCGAAGGGTACATGAGCGACGCGATTACCTATGCCGCCAGGCTCGACTACGCGGTAGCAGCGAACCTGAACGTGTACGGCACCTTCGTCTACGCCAACCGACAGTCCAAGGGGTGGCCCTGGGGCGTTATCACACTTGCCGGTGACGCGGCCAACGGCGGCGGAAGGGCTGTCGTGCTCGGCACGCAAGGGAAAGACGCAAGTGGGCCTTTCAATTTCGCCATCATTGCTCCGCAGAACAACTTTGCTGCCGGCGCTCCCAATATTCCGGATGACAGCCTCGGCTGGGAAGCCACGGCTGGTTTGGACTGGAAGCTCCTGGAAGGCCTGACAGTGGGCATGCGCGGCGCATACTGGGAAGTTGGCAACTGGTTCAAATACGCTTGTGTGGACAAGAGTCTGGCTAACTTCCAGTATAATCCCGTATCTGGTTTTACCGGAGCAGTTGTTGCCAACTTGCTCAGCCCGTACATAGGCGGGACGGCAGCCGGCCTCCCGCTCGCGGTGAACCCGAACCGTGCCATCGACCCGATCTGGATGTTCCAGGGCTTGATGGTAGTTGATTTCTAAGTAAGTCCCCGACAACTTGACATCCCAGACCCGGAGGCATTCGCCTCCGGGTCTTTTCGTTGATCCGGCTCCGCTTCAACAAGCTTCGCCCCGGCTGAAATAGCTCATCTGCCGGCTGTGACGATCACTGAGAGCTCAGTTTCATAAATACGGTCACGGATTTCGACCCGGGGACCCCCCTCTAGTCCCCCCGTCAACGGGGGGATGGGCTCCCTCCCTGTTGACGGGCAGGGTTGGGGTGGGGACTCTTGATTCGTCACCGTATTTAGGAAACGGACCACTCAATGGCAGCGACCGTTTCCAGCTCCCGTAGGATGGGGTGAACGAAGTGAACCCCATCGATGGCCGTCTTGGCGCAACTGACGCGGATGGAGGCTTCTCCCGACCGATGGGGTTCGAGGACTCACCCCATCCTACACGAATACGTGACCGTAATTGCGCCGCGGTGTACTTAGGTGGAGCAGCGAGCCCCGTACGATTTGCCTTGCGCCAAGCGAGTCGGAACCGGGGAGAAGTCTTGATGCTCTCTGCAGCGGCTCGAAGCCTGAAATCTCCCATTCTCCAAAAGACTTGCATGGACGCTGTCAGTTGTCCGACGAATCCGCGAATAGGATAAGTAACGGACGAGCACCGTGCTCACGTCATTCATGATTCCGGGCAAAACCTGGAAACGCAACGTTGCAGGGGGGGATAACATGAATCCGGCAAGTGCGATCATTGCAGGGACTCTGGTCTTATGGGGACTGACCATATTGGGGACCGTGCCTCTCGCCAGGTGGTTGGCACGGTCGAGGGATTCCGGATCTGTCATGCTTCCCGCGGAGGCGGAGGGTGAAACCGCTCAAGCCGCCGCTCAGATACCGGCCCGGATCTACATCCTGGCGGACGTCATCGTACTGGGAATCGGGGGATTGCTGATCAGCCTCTTTACCGGCTACTATTTCCTCGGCTTCTCTTTGAAAGCGCAAGGTTGGCCCGGGCTGATCGTATTCATGGTTGCCAGCTTCATCGGGAGCGCCGCTCATCGCCCCATGGGTTGAGCCACGAGCTTTGAACGGGTAGGATGGCGGTTAACAGAAGCCGTGAGAGGTACGCTCGAAGACCGCCGAGAACCCCTCCAGTCCGCTGATTCGCCACAGTACGCGTGAACCATGATCGAGTTACTTCCCCTATTCCTTTCTGTGGGAGCGGCAAGCATTGCCGGCGCCGGGGCGTCGATCGGCGCTGTTCTGAAGATTGTCTTCCTCCGCTATGCGCTGACCTGGACGAAGAGACCGCCCGCACGGAAGATCGCGGCGGTTGCGGTTTGGGAGGCCCTGGCAATGCTCCTGGCGTTTCTCCTTGCCTTCATTTCGCTGGGATCCCCTATGGTTCCGGGAAGTCGGGAGAAGTGGCTCTTCATCGCGGGTTTTCTCGTCCAAGGGCTTGCCGTCGGCGTCGTTCTCGTCTTCATACCGAACAACTATCTGATTCGTTCACGAGCGCTCCCCAATTCGGCCGATGAGACGCCCTCATACGGAATAGGGACGGCAGCGTTGTTGTCCTGCATTACACCCTCGGTAACGGTGGCACTCGTCCTCAGTCTCGCTCTCCTTGTGGCTGGTTAGCACTCCTGGTCTTCTGAACACGATCGCCGGCATGGTCAAGAAGCGACGAACCACTTTGAATCGTAAAGGCATCCGGAGTAATTTCTTTGATGTCGTGGCGTTTTCGAGTCCTGGTGGTTGCCCTATTCACCGTTGGATGGAGCAGCCCGCTGAACGAATTTCTCCCCACCAAGGGCGCGGGCAGCCATGCCCAGCCGCCGGCCCTTCTTCTGGAGCTCCATCATGTCATATTCCGTGGATTCAGGTCTCAGTACCGAGGTTGACAGGGGGAAGGCGGATGAGGTACGCTCAAAAGCAGCCAAAAGAGGCGATAGAGTGGCGCAAACGTGTGAAGTCGCGTCGTCGGCTTGATTCACGGGACGAGTCGTTGGAACTTTCTGCAGTGGGAGATCGTCGCACGGTTCGTCGCCGACCGTACGTCCCCCGACCGAGTGGTCGCAAAATGGTTCCCGAATACAAAGGAGGAATGGAATATGCGTGCATTGGTATTGGGCGGAGCCGGTGGCATGGGGCAGGGCGTTGCCCGGGACCTGATAAAGCAACCACAGGTCACCGATGTTGTCCTGGCTGATTTATACCCGGACCCGGAAAGATTGGCGCCGAAATTACGCGCCAGTGAAAAAGTGAGCCTGATCAAGATGAATGTAAACGATCATGCAGCCATGGTGAATGCATTCACGGGAATTGATGTGGTGATCAACTGTGCGGGCCCCTTCTACAAGACTGCCGTGCCTGTGGCCAAAGCGGCTGTCGAGGCAAAGGTCAACTATATCGATATCTGCGACGACTATGAAGGAACCGAGATTCTGTTCAACTCCGAGATAGATGGAATCGCCAGAGAAGCCGGCATCACGGTTCTTACCGGCATGGGGTCCGACCCCGGAACCAACAATGTTCTGGTGAAATGGTATGCAGACCGTCTGGACCGTGTTGATGAGATTCATCTTTATTGGGTGGTCAGCATTGCCGAACTTGCAGGAGCTGCCTGGGATCACAGCCTTCATATGACCCTTGGGAAGATCCCGCAATATCTGAACGGCGAACTGGTCGATGTGGAAGGAGGGACCGGTGAAGTGGCAGTAGAGCTCCTGGAACCCCTTGGCACGTGCCGTCTCCGCTATGTGGGCCATCCACAGCCTTTGACCATCCCCAAGTACATCAAAGGGGTCAAGGATGTGATAATCAAGGGCGCGCTCATACCCGAGTGGGTCGACGAACTGATAAAGGAACAGAAAGATGCCGGCTTCTTGAGCATGGACCCCATTGACATCAAGGGGACGGAGATAACACCTTATGACCTTGCACTGAAACTTTGGGAGACCATTCCGCACGGAAGGGACAACGGTCCCCAGGCCTCGGGTCTGAAAGTCATTGTCAAAGGCGAACGAGACGGCAAGAAGGTAACCTATACCGCGGACATGGTGGGAAGGATGGCTCCGGGGACAGGTCTTCCCGCGTCCATCGCGGCCCTCATGATGAACGCGGGTGATGTGACCGAAAAAGGTGTGGTGGCCCCTGAAGGGTGCATAGATCCGGCCAAATTCCTTGCGGCATTTCTGAAGAGAGGCGCACGAATCCACCAGACGGAAACAATTTCATCCATGGTTGAAGTTTAGGGCACGACAGGAGACTCTCCATGAAAGAGACAGCAAAACTGAACATCACCAGAAGCCGGGAGTTGTTTGAAGAGGCGACCGGGCTGATACCGGGAGGGGTTCTCGGCGCGAGAAAGCCGACCGATTTTATCGAGGGAGAATATCCCATCTTTCTTGAAACCGGCAAAGGGTGCCGTCTCACCGATGTTGACGGGAATGAATTCATCGATTTTCTCTGCGGTTACGGCCCCATCATCCTGGGTTACCGTGAAGCAGAGGTCGATGACGCGGTCTATAGACAGATAAATGAGAAGGGATTCTGCTTCACCCTGACCCAAAAATACCAGAACCTGCTCGCCAAGAAGCTCACGGAAATTGTGCCCTGTTCCGAGCTGAGCATCTTTTTGAAGACAGGCTCCGATGCCACCACCGCAAGTATTCGTATTGCAAGGGCGTACACGGAGAGGCTCAAGGTTATGCGGTGCGGGTACCATGGCTGGCATGACTGGTGTGTTGAAATGAAGGGTGGGATTCCGTCAAAACTCTACGAAGATGTCTTTGAATTCCCATACAATGATCTTGACCGGCTCAAAGAACTTATGGCAACTCATGGTGGCGAGACTGCTGCCATCATCATGACGCCTTTCGGGCATCCCAACCATGAAAAGATGCAGATACCGAATCCGGGCTTTCTTGAAGGCGTGCGCGAGATTGCGGACCGGTACGGCGCGGTATTGATCTATGACGAGATCCGAACCTGTTTCAGGCTTGCAATGGGAGGCGCCCAGCAGCTCTACGGAGTGACACCCGACCTGACTGTTCTTGGAAAAGCCATGGCCAACGGATATCCCATCTCGGTCGTGACGGGCAAAAAGGATGTCATGATGGCGGCTGCCCACAGGCTCTTTATTTCTTCAACCTTTTTCCCGAACAGCGATGCCTTTATCGCCGCACTCAAGACCATAGAAATCCTTGAGCGCGACAACGTGCTCGAAAACATCTGGGAAAAGGGCGAAAGGCTTCTGAAGAAGATCCAGGCGGTGATCGACAAACATGACGTCGGAGCCGAGCTGACCGGCGTGGCCCCGATGTTCAACATCACTTTTCAGAAGGATGAAACCGGCGCGTACAAGGGCAAACGCAGGGATTTCTACACGCAGCTCATCCGCAGGCGATTCTTCTTCTCGCCCTACCATCATGCCTATATTAGCTATCGGCACACGGAAGAAGATCTGGAGCTGACCTTGAACGCAATTGATGAATCCCTGGCCTTTGTCAAAGAAAAATATCAATAGACACGATTCCCCTGACCTGCGGGTCAGGTTTTGGGAGCTCCAGAGCCGGTCGCAATACCTGTGACCGCGAGCGGTCGAGAGTGAACCCGACCCTGGTGAGCCCGTCGCAAATAGCGATGAGCAGAGGTGGAAAGGCGCTGCAGCGGACCGGATTTTGTGCGCTTCCACCTCCCCCGGACCGTTCCTGGGAGGCAGTCGTTCACCGCGGAGAGCGCAGAGGACGCAGAGAGTTCAGGGGAAATCCAATTTCTTCCGATTGGTTACGTGATGAAGTCCCCCGCAACATCCTGAATTTAGGGTTGGACGCGATGCAATTTCCCTTCTCTGGGGCGAGGACCGCACCTCGCCGAGATTTCAAGAATTCTTACCTCTGCGCTCTCCGCGTTCTCTGCGGTGAGCTCTTCTTTTCCGCTGAACGGTTACCCTGGGAGACCGCCAGCCTTCATATGTGCCCCACGACGAAAGTAGACCGTGGATTCTGGATTACCTTTTGTCTTGACAGAGGAGTACGCCTGACTCTATCCTGATCACCTCATCGCACGTGCCGGCGAATTGCACTACCTTCATGGTGTGCTGATGCGTCAGATAAGTGAGTATCTGAAGGTGGGGGCCAGTAGTTCTTTGAAGGTGTTTCGAAGGATGGTCATCTCTCTGAGAGCGCCCCTGACAGACTCATTGAAGAACATCGACACGCCCCTGTCAAACACGCAGAAGAAACCGAGTGGCGGACCGGCGCGAAGAATGGCTACGTGTAGTTGTTTGCCACTCCTGAGCTGAGCGTTGATCAATATGGTAAGAGGCGCCTCTCCAAGGTCCCTGGATCGGACTTTGGCAAGGGTCACTTGCCGGGCACGGCGGTTGTGGACCGCAATGCCGCCTGCACCAAGACCCTCTTGTCAGATTCATTACGCTATGCGCATCTTTTGGGGTACGTCCGGGACTTGGACAAGATACTTCTTGAGGAAACGGGAGTATTGACCTTCGTCGTCGTTGCGGGGGCCCAGTTGTCTCCGGGCTATAGCGCTTCGGCGTCACCTGATCGCTGACGAAGGGTCTTGTTGTCGGGCAACCGCCCCTGCGTGGGGGGATCAAGACCGCCATGGCAAAACTGGCTCGACACACCGGGATTTGTCGCATCCAGGACATCTTCGGGAAGAACGAAAACCGACGATCTCGCTCGGCTGAGAGCAAAGCCGCACCGGCCGAGCGTGGTCTGGCCCAACGCGATTTGTGGCCCTCGGCGACCGCCACAAGGATCCGTTTCTCTTTGGTCACCGACCTGCGAGCCCACGTCAGGACCATACTTACTCCCGCTATCAAGAATCGGGGTGAATGCGTCGCAAGCCCGATAGAAAGTGCGGTCGGTCTGATTGCTCGCAATGCGGGCCCGGATCATCGCCCGCTGTTCATCCCTTTGCCCGATCCCCCTTAATCTAATCTCCCGCCTTACCACATCAGCAAGCCGCGTGAGGGCTTTGGGGCTCTATGCCCTTGTGCGCCCGTGTCTTGCCGCACATACGGGAACGGTCGCGCACAATTCGGTTGAAATGTGGAAAACTCCGTAACCCGGTACAAATGCATACTCTATTTGAACCTTGCACAGGAGCCCCCTTATGACCGACCAGGACAAGAACAAGAGAGAGCTCATCGCCGAATTGACTGAATCACGGGAAAGAATTACCCAGCTAGAGCAATCGCTGGACCTGGACAGGGGTCGGGCAACCGGCCGGAAGTCCGAAGACCTATTCAAATCTATGATAGAAGCCTTCGATGGATTCATTTTTGTGTGCACCTCCAACTATGAGATTGAATACGTGAACGAGCGATTCATCCAATGGATCGGGCGAAATCCAATAGGGGAAAGATGTTTTCAAATCATTTATGGGCTCGAGCAGATTTGCCCCTGGTGTGCTGCGGGGACGCTGCAATGTGGAGAGACGCAGCGGAGGGAGATTCAAAGTCCCAGAGATGACCGCTGGTATCACAGTTCAAGCACTCCTATCCGCCATTCGGACGGTAGGATATCCTGTATGGTCATGCTCGAAGATGTCACAGAGCGTAGAAGAACGCAGGAGGCATTGAGAGAGAGCGAGGAGCGTTTTCGATCCGTTTTTGAAAATCCTCACACGGTGATGCTCATCATTGATCCGGAAACAGGCCGAATCGAGGACAGCAGCCCGGGGGCTTGCGCCTTTTATGGCTATAGCAGGGAAGATCTGAGGCAGAAGACGATCATTGAAATCAATATTCTTGCTCCTGAGACAGTATTTGAAGGCATGCGAATGGCCAGGCTTCAGCAATGCAGACACTTTGATTTCCAGCATCGCCTCGCCGGCGGGGAGATTCGGGATGTCGAAGTGTGCACAGGACCAATCGCTATTGGTGGAAGGACGCTCCTGTTCTCCGTCATCAATGATGTCACGGAGCGTAAAGAGGCTGAGGAGGCTTTGCGGAAAAGCGAAGAACGATACCGTGAGCTCTTTGATACGGCTCCTATCGCGATCATTGAAGACGATTGCTCTGAAGTCCAGGCCCGGGTCGATCAATTGCGCTCCTCGGGGGTAAAGGATTTCAGAGTCTACTTCGAGAATCACCCCGAAGAGGTTGCGCTTTGTGCATCTCTGATGAAGAAACTGGAGGTGAACCAAGAGACTGCGACTCTCTTGCAGGCGCGCACGAAAGAAGATGTTCCTCAGAATCTGACTCCCTATTTCGAGCAAGGGTCATGGAATACCATCAGAGAAGCCTTGGTCGCATTGAGTGAGGGCAAAGCACGCTTTGAGGGTGAAGTTGCACTCTCGACTCTTACTGGGGAGAAGAAGACGCTGACTCTCAGAGTGTCCGTGTCCGAGAGACACGAAAGGGCAGCGGCGAGGACCCTGGTGTCTCTGATCGACATTACCGAACGCAAAAGAGCGGAACAAAAACTCGAAAGATCTGTTTCACTTCTTCGTTCTACGCTTGAAGCCACGAACGACGGCATTCTCGTCGTGAGCAAGGATATGAGGATTGTGGCTTTCAATCAGCGACTCGTGGATATGTGGCAGGCGCCCGCGGAAATTGCCGCAACCCGTGATGCTCAGGAAGCGATAGCCTTTGCCCTGACGCATTTGAAGAACGCTGATACTTTTGTGGACACCGTCAACCGGTTCCTGAATTGTGAAGAATCCGACGGCTTCGAGGTACTCGAATTTCATGATGGCCGGGTCTTCGAGTGCCATTCCCGACCTCAACGCATGGGAGAGCAAATTATTGGGCGTGTATTGAGCTTTCGCGACGCGACAGACCACAGGCGCTCGGAAGACGCTCTGCGGGAATCAGAGCAGAGAAATCGCCTCCTGATAGAGGAATCACCGGTCGGTATTGTGCTCGTGCAAGATGACAAGCTCACGTACGTCAACCCGGCGGCTCTGGCCATGTTCGGTTATACTGATCCGTGTCGGTTTCTGGGGCGACGGTCAGAAGACTTCCTTGCACCCGAGGAACGAGAGCGGATCGAGAAGCTGAGACAAGACCGGCGGGCCGGTAGACAGATTCCCCATTTCCTCGAGGTCAAAGCTGTCAAGGAAAATGGAGAGGCACTTGAATTGTCTATCTGGCCTCGGGAAATCAATCACTTCGGACAGCCTGCCACCCTGGCGTTTATCGCAGATAGGACCGAAGCAAAGAATCTGTGGACGCAGCTCCTTCACTCCCAGAAAATGGAGGCCATCGGCACTCTCGCCGGAGGAATCGCCCACGATTTCAATAACCTCCTGACAGTGATTCTGGGCTATTCAGAGCTGATCATTTCAGAAAAGGGCACGGAAGATCGAGAGCACGCTGATCTGCAAAAGGTAATTGACGCGGCGCGAACAGCAGGAGACATGGTTCGGCGGATACTTGCGTTCAGCCGCAAGACCGACGTGAAACCGAGCCCCCTCAACCTCAACCGCCAGGTGGACCGGCTGCGGAAGTTGCTTTCCAGGTTGATTCCGAGGACCGTGGAAGTGCAAATCGACCTTGACCCGGACCTTCCCGCAGTAAATGCAGATCAGGCCCAGGTGGATCAAATCCTGATGAATCTTGCCGTGAATGCAAGGGACGCAATGCCGGACGGGGGAGCTCTCACCATAGAGACCAAGCTCGTATACCTGGACGAAGAGTATTGCCGCTCTCATGTTGAATCTTCCGCCGGCGCGCATGCCCTTCTGACGGTCAGCGACACTGGTATGGGGATTGACAAAGCTTCGATGGATCGAATTTTCGAACCTTTCTACACTACCAAGAAACCAGGAGAAGGAACGGGCCTGGGTCTCGCTACGGTTTACGGCATAGTGAAATCTTATGGAGGACACATATCCTGCTCCAGTGAGATCGGTTTGGGAACTACCTTCAAAATATACCTGCCCGTGCATCAGAACGAAACAGAGGCCGATGTGGAAGACAGCCAAGAATTTTCCGCGTTCGGCACGGGCACAATTCTTCTGGTCGACGACGAGGCGCCTGTCCGGGATCTGGGAAAGAGAATGCTGGAAAAGGTGGGCTACGATGTGATCACGGCCTCGAATGGGCTTGAGGCAATTGAAGTATACAAGAAGTATGGAGCAAGCATCTCGCTGGTTATCCTCGATCTCATCATGCCGGTAATGGACGGCAAGCGATGTTTCGAGGAGATCCTCAAGGCCGATCCGGAAGCAAAAATCTTGATAGCATCCGGATGCTCTCCTGACCGCGCACCCAGAGAGATAATAGAGTCAGGAAAGGGATTCATTGGGAAGCCGGTCAACGCGAAGGGATTTCTCAAGACCGTTCGGGATGTCTTGAACGAGGAGTGACAATGGAAAAATATCAATCGACACGATTCCCCTGACCTGACCAGCGGGTCAGGATTGGTCACGCCAGGGGCCTTCCCCAAACGTGACAGGTTCCTGCCGTGGGCTCTGAATCCCTGGTCTTGCATGAACAGGCCCTATACTGCGAGTTCACGAAGACCCAAACCGTTCTGCGACCCCGCCCCCAAGGAATTCCCAAGGCGCGGCCCTTCACCACCCGGAAGGGGCCTCCGGGCGGCCTGCCTCAACACCCCGCTAAACGGTTACAGCGTCGAAAAATCGTGCGACGAGCGGGTAGCTCCCGCGGTGAGCTGCCCGACTCCTGCGTCAGCCGCTATCGCCGGTCGGCCGCGCTCTCCGCGGCTTCCCTGAGTCGCTGTTCATCCTTGAGCGTGAGCTTCGGGGCGTCGACAGCGATCGTGAGCTTCACAATCTTGCCGGTAAATTTGAACGGGACCTGGTAGTCGCGGTCGTCCACTGACGTGCCGGTGTCCGCGCCGATGTCGAAGGTCTCGTCCCACTGGAGAATCACCGGTATCGTGCGCTCCATCTTCTGCGTGACCACCACCTTGCCGTCGACCTTCAGCACTCCGGTGCCGCTGCGGCCTATGCCGCTGAGGTCGTTGAACGCCAGGGTGGCGAGGCCCAAGCCATCGTACTTGAAGTCAAACTCCAGGGTGTGCCTGCCGGGTGAGAGCGCGTCCTTGCCCTCCCACCGAACCCGCTTGAGGTCCAGTAGGTTCCAAGTGAAGACCGGCTTGTTCTTCAGCAGGTAGAAGCCGTACCCGCCGAAACGCCCGCCGTTTGTGTGGATCATGCCCTCGGCGCCGCCCTGGGGAATTTCGACCTCGGCCGTGATGGTGTACGAGGTATTGAGCAAGCTCGGCGCGTCCCCATGCGGGATGCCGGTCACCGTCGCGCCGGAGTACGTGAACACCTTCCTGCCGGCCGTCAGGTTGGGCCGCGGGGCAATGAGCCGCGTCGCGACCGATGCATCCAGCGGCAGGGCCTGGTGCCTGGCCAGCTCTACCCACAGCAGTTCCTGCATCTCTTTGAGCTTGGCGGGGTACTTGGCGGCGACGTTCTCGGCTTGCGTCCAGTCCTTGCTGAGGTCGTAGAGCTCCCACTGACAGTCGTTGGCTGGATCGAGGATGGTCTTCCCCACGATTTGCCAGGGCGGACGAATCGGTACGGTGCATAGCATCCAGCCCTCGTGGTAGAGCCCTCGCACGCCCATCATCTCGAAGTACTGCGTGCGGCGTGTCGACGCCGCGTTGGCATTGGCCTTGTCGAACGTGTAAGCCATGCTCACCCCTTCAATCGGCTTCTGCGCGACGCCGTCCACCATAACGGGAGCCGGGATGCCGGTGAGCCCGAGGATCGTCGGCACGATGTCGATCACGTGGTGAAACTGGCTACGGATGCCACCATTGTCCTTGATCACCTTCGGCCACGAGATCGCCATGCCTTGGCGAGTCCCGCCGAAATAGTCCGGGATCTGCTTCATCCACTTGAAGGGTGTGCTGAAGGCCCAGGCCCAGCCTACCGCCATGTGCGGGTACGTCTGGTCGGTGCCCCAGACGTCGTACCACTTCATCTGGGCCGCGACCGGCAGCTCGACACCGTTGAACGCCATCACCTCGCTGGGTGTGCCGACCGGCGTTCCTTCCGAGCTCGCTCCGTTGTCACCGCTGATATAGATGATCAGCGTGTTGTCGAGCTTACCCAGATCCTCGACCGCCTGGATCACGCGGCCGATCTCGTGATCCGTGTACGCCAGGTACGCGGCATAGACTTCCGCCTGGCGAATGAACAGCTTCTTCTCCTCAGCGGTGAGCGCGCTCCATTGCTTGAGGAGCTTGTCCGGCCAGGGCGTGAGCTGGGCATTCTGCGGGATCACCCCGAGTTTTTTCTGGTTCTCGAAGATCTGGTCGCGCAGCGCATTCCAGCCCTTGTCGAACAAGTGCATGGCGCTGATCTTCTTGATCCACTCCGGGGTCGGATGATGCGGCGCGTGGGTGCCGCCGGGGACATAGTGAAGGAAGAACGTCATCGAGGGATCGATGTCGTTGAGCTGTTTCATCCAGTGGATGGCGTCATCCGCCATCGCTGTGGTCAGGTTCCAGCCGGGATTACCGACGTACGGATAAATCGCCGTGGTATTGCGGAACAGGTTCGGCTGCCACTGGCTCGTATCACCCCCGACGAAGCCATAGAAGTACTCGAAGCCCATGCCCGTGGGCCATTGATCGAACGGCCCGGCCTGGCTCGCCTGGAAATCGGGGGTGTTGTGGTCCTTGCCAAACCACGATGTGCGGTACCCGTTGTCCAGTAAGATTCGGCCGATTGTCGCACTCTCTTTTCCGATGATGCTGTTATAGCCGGGGAAGCCCGTCGATTGCTCGGCGATCACGCCGAACCCCACCGAGTGGTGATTTCGGCCGGTGATGAGCGCGGCCCGTGTCGGCGAGCAGAGCGCGGTGGAATGGAAGTTGGTGTACCGTAGCCCCGCGTTCGCGATTCGATCGAGGGCAGGGGTGGGAATAACGCCGCCGAACGTGGAAGGCGCGGCGAAGCCGACGTCATCGGTCATAATCAACAGAATATTCGGCGCGCCCTTGGGCGGCACGACGCTAGGCGGCCACCACGGCCTCGATTGCGCTGCATTGAGGTCTATTTCACCGCCAAATTTCTGCGGCGGCGCCGGTAGATACTTCCCGTCAATCGTTGCGGTGGCGGATGGTGAGCCAGGGACGCCGGTGGTCTCCTGCGCGGCCACGGGCTGTGCACAAAACATGACAATTGCCATGAGCACCGGGACGGTCAGCAGCACCATTCCTGCCTTCACCGATTTCCTCCTCCCGGTGTTGCGATGAAGACACAGCCCGAAATCGATCAGCTCGCATTTGTCGGCAAACATGTTCCTGCCTCCTCAAGGGCAAATTGGGAGCCGGTTACTGAATTGGCATTGAGTGGAATCATGCCCCATCTGCTTTGCGCTTGGCCGCCCGGTCCAACGCTCGATCCGGAAACAGCCTTCTGAACGGAAGTGTTCGATTGAGCCGAATACTCCACTCCCGGCCCCCGAGCGAACCTCCCCGCAAACACAAGTTGGTGAAAGTAAGCAGCAGGAAATCTTCACAAAAGATCCTGACACAGGGCCGGTGAGCCTGTCAAGGGAACGTTCGCCATTCAGAAAATGGGCGACTCAGAGCAGGCGTTCACCACGAGCCGATGGGAAAGCCGCCAGCGAGAAAAAAAGCAGCGAACCGCTATGGCACGGGGAGGTTTTGCAACCACTTCTAGTTTCTTTGATTTCCTGGCGCCTTGGTGGTTGCCTTATTCCGAAAAAAGAAACCCCGGCTTGCCGTCGTAAACAACGAGCCGGGGTTCTTGAGTTTTTGTGGTGCTCGGAGAGAGAGTCGAACTCTCATGCCCTTGCGGGCGGCGGATTTTGAGTCCG
>Ga0172371_10007976_pt1 | contig 14904 bp, 15 predicted proteins | sample Lak12m_FD_114543 | JGI IMG/M metagenome (GOLD analysis project Ga0172371, IMG submission 114543) | Freshwater microbial communities from Kabuno Bay, South-Kivu, Congo - kab_022012_12m | ecosystem: Environmental > Aquatic > Freshwater > Lake | place: Democratic Republic of the Congo: South-Kivu... | reverse complement strand
TTAGAGACAATAGTGATATCATAGGTTGTCAGTGGCATTGCCGAACGGATAGTGACACTATGTGTTGTGTATTTTCCTAACTTTCCTGTAGCATCACGTTCATCAAACCCTGAATATTTTTTCCCGGTTGCTGAGATTGCGAGTAATGTGCCACTTGTCGGTTCTTCTGTTTGCCAAGTTAAAGTAAAACTTGAATCTGTGACGTTTGTGACTGTGACTTCTTGTGGTTCAATAGATGTGCTTGCTCGTGTTTGTGTTTTTGCAAAGAACTGAAACAGGAAACTAATTCCTGCCATAAGTGCAATGACAAGAAGTATGCCAACAAGTGTAGGTATTTTTCGTGTTTCGTGCATAACAAACCTTAGAACTTCATTTTTTGTTCTAGTATATCCAGTGTACCAGTATCGAGCTTCGGTGTTAAGGGCATAATGGCTTGATTGACTGTTGACGTCACAGTTGAGGTTTTTGTAGTTTTTACCAATTCAAAAAATATCCACGACAGAACAGTTAAGAAGGTAAACAATGAAATAAGCAATAAGTCGCGGTCTGATTTCATAGTTATGGTGTTTGATAGTATGCATTCATTTTTATCACGAGTTGAATCGATGGGGAAGTAGGTGTGCCCATATCTTGTTTTTTGTTTGGTGAGAAGGAAATAGAGTCGATAATAAACACTCTTCGTATAGCCAGAACACTTTCTAAAAATGTTGAAAGCGTTTGGTATGTTCCTTCGATAGAAAGTGTGATGGGAAAGTTTATTTGCTTCACTGTTGAGCTTTTTGTTGCACTTGCCGAAGCTCCTGGCAACACAGGAACAGACGCGACTTGCAGAGCTGAAATTGAGGCCCCAGCGTTTGCAGCAATATCCCGAAGTTGCCGAACAACAACAACCGCGTCAGGATTTTGCGGTGTCGCATCTTCAATATAGGATACGCGTTGTCCAATTGCGTCAAGAACAGATTGTGCCTCGATCAGTGCTGCAATTTTTTCATCCATTTTTTGATTGACCGTTTTTTTGTCAACTATCTCTCTTCGTAAAGAAAGGATTGTTTGAATCGTTGGTTTGACAGCATACCAACCAAAGAGGGCAACAACAAGAAAGAAAAAAATTACAGTTGAATACATTCGTGTTTTTGGTTTTGCCAACAATGGTTCGACTGAGTGATAGTATTTTCTATATTGTTCTGGTAAATTAAATTTGTTCGGCATATATGTTTATTTTTTAGGCACAGTAATACCTGCAATTTGTGCATCAAAGGTATACTGGATACCTAATGTTGTGGCTTTGTCGACCGTTCCAATCTCAACATTTTGCAATGCTTTTGTTGCACTTATGTTTAACAAAAACTGTGAAAAACTCTGAACAGTAAGCGATGTAACTTGAGATGTCACACGTCCACTGGAGATAGAGAGATTTTGAAAGTATGTCCCTGAAGGAAGAAGTGTGTGAAGTGTTTTAACTGCAGCTGTTGGTTTCATCTGTTGTTCCAACAAAACTTTGAGTTTATTTAAAGAATCTTGTGTTCTTCGAAACGATAATTCCAAATCCTGATTGTACGCAATAATATCTTGTTTCTGTTGGATTTCGTCATTTAAATCCGTTAATTGTCTGTCGAGACTAAACCTGGAAATAAAGGCGATAAGAACAATCATTTCTGTTGTGATCATGATGTATCTGCCATAGGTGGTAATCCACGCTATCATGCGACCGATAGGAGTAAGTTCTTGTTTTGCGTTCCCAAGAAGATTGATAGAGATGTCAGCTGTGGCAGGCATGCATCCATTATACGGGGAAATACAAGAATCCTCAATTGCTAAGTGTCGGTGTTACTTTGAGGCAACGAGTTTAGAAAGTCGTGACTTGAGGCGTGCTGCTTTGTTCTTGTGAATGACGTGCATTTTCACTGCTTTGTCGAGTGTTGCAAACACACTAGAGAGTTGTTTGACAGATGGGGTTTTTCGCATGTCTTTGACGACACTTCGAACATATGCGCGTTTTGTTGCAGTTGCAACAGCACGTTTTCTGTCATGTCGTAGCTTTTTTTCTGCTTGTGCGGTAATTGGCATAGGGGAAAGTATAACAGAGAAGCATCTATCCGGTCAAGGATAGAGTGCGTTATAATAGAGTGGAAATGAAATCGCTGTTAGAATTCTTTACCAAAAAGCAGTCATCTGTGCGCTCTGCTGCGACCATTCTCATGGCAATGGTATTTGCAAGCCGGGTCTTGGGACTTATTCGAGATAGGTTGCTTGCCGCTCGGTTTTCTCCAGATGAGTTAGGAGTGTATTTGGCAGCATTTCGTATGCCAAATTTCTTGTTTGAACTCCTCGTGATGGGTGCGTTAACCTCTGCTTTCATACCGGTGTATACCAAATATATTTCCCAAGGGAAACAGGAAGAGGCGTGGCGCATTTCGGCAACACTTATTAATGTTTCTGTCATCCTCCTTCTTGTTGTTGCTGTGCCATTGTTACTCTGGACAAAACAAATTTCTTCCCTTATTGCGCCAGGATTTAATCAAATAGAGATTGAACAGATGGTGGAGTTTACGAGGTTTATTGTCGTGCTCCAAGTGCTCCCGCTTCTTATAGGGAATTTTTTTACTGGAATATTGCAATCACATAGCATGTTTTTTCTTCCAGCGCTTGCGCCAGTTGTCTATAACTTAGGTATTATCGTTGGGATTATTGCTTTCAGCGGACGATTTGGATTATGGGCACCAGTGTTTGGTGTTGGTGTTGGCGCCTGCTTGTTTATGGGAATTCAGATTCCGTCGCTTTTAAAACTTGGGTACAGACACAAGGCAGTATTTGATGTGAAAAATGAAGGAGTGAAAGAGATCGGGAAACTCATGGTGCCAAGGACAGCTGGTCTTGCCGTGTCTCAAATTGATACGACTGTTGATTTGATGTTATCAACACTTCTTGGTGCCCGTATGGTGACGGTGTTTACATTTGCCCAGCAACTTCAACAGCTTCCCATTGGGCTTTTTGGCGCAACTGTTGCACAGGCAGCATTTCCCTTATTATCCCAAGCATCAGCAAGTGAAAATAAAGAGCAATATGTTAAAACTATTACCTCCGCGTTAAATCAGATTGTCTTTTTTATCATGCCAGTATCCGTATTGTTTATTGTTCTTCGTATTCCTATAGTTCGTTTGGTGTTTGGAGCGTCTCGCTTTGACTGGCAGGCAACAGTACTCACTGGTATGACACTTTCGGCATTTAGTGTATCCTTGTCCGCACAAGCACTGTCCCAACTGGTGACCCGTGGGTTTTTTGCACTCTATGACACGATGACACCAATGATTATCGGCATCATCACCATTGCGATGAATACCATATTGAGTATTATTTTTATTCAAGTGATGCACCTTCCTGTTTGGGCCTTGGGGTTGTCAACGACAATTGCAAGCTTCTTTAACGTGATATTCCTTCTTATATACCTTGAGCGTCGAATAGGAACAAAACTCTTAAAACAACTTTTGGCAACGCCAGCAAAAATTATTGTTGCATCTTTGTTAACTGGTGTAGCACTCTATATTCCATTGAAGTTGTTTGATCAACTGGTCTTTGATACAACCAGAACATTCGGACTTTTTCTATTAACTGGGGTAAGTGGCATGATTGGAGGATCTGTCTATATGTTTTTAGTGTGGATGTTTGGGGTAACAGAAGCAAAGTCCTTCCTTGCGATGCTTACCAAATTTAGACATCCAAAGCAGATTATTATTGAACCAGCTAATGAGGTAGTGGAAAACGGAAGTCAGAATACGCCGATAGCATAAACTAGATATCTTTTACTTCGTTCGTTGCACTTCAATTCTAACAACACTCTGTGGCGTCATCACAACTGTTTTTTTAAGTGTTCCCGTTGTTATCGTTTCTTGTACTTGTGTTGTTTTTCCCGACAACACAATTTCCTTATATACATATGTTCCATTTGCAAGTTGTGTAAGTGTGAGAGGGACTTGTTCTGTATGCGTGCCATTCGTATCAAAGTTTGTAAGGAGCACTTTAATAACACTATTTTTTGTTGATGCAAATCCGGTTACCCATGACCCCTCTCCTGAAAGTTGTAATCGTTTTCCATTCATGGTGTCAAAAAAGGAATATACATAGTATCGTGGTTTTGTTTTCTTTCCATTTGTTGGGTGTGTTAAAAGTCCCCATCCTTTTCCATCTTCTTGATTTGGTCCATCAACAAGCTCAAATGAAAAAAGATAAGTGGGGCCTCCTGAGATAAGCTCGCGTAATACTGAGGCAGTGTGTGCTGTTCCAAAGGAAGTGCCATAGGCGGCACTTTTGGCACCGGTAAATCCAAACTCTGTAATAATAGTTGGTTTTGTTGCGTACGCTGGATATGCAAGAAGCCATGTGCTTAAGTTATGTTGATCTGTTGTAAATTGTTTTGGATTAGCAAGATACGAATGCCAGGAGAAGAAATCAACACGTGCACCAGTTTTGACAACCCCTAAAATCCAATTTTTGTAGAGCCCTGTTGTTGCCGGTCCGCCGAATTGAAACGGTTGGACGTTTGAAGCTTGGTTTGCGCCAGTTGCAGCATACCTATAGAGGGTAAGATAATTTTTTTCTCCGCTTAATTTCCAGGAGCCGAACTGGTCAAGGTCTGGTTCGTTCCAGACTTCATAATACATACCAGTGATATTTTTTTCTCCCTTACCGCTATAGTGTTCAATGGTCCGTCTGACAACCGCAGCCCATTCATTCCAATCATTTGGTGGATTGATGATGACACCGTCTTTTGCAATGGCACTGGGCATAAAAGAAAGAGAAAGAAATGGTTTTGCACCTGTTGCAAGAATGGTGTTGATAACCTCATCTAGTTTTGAAAAATCATAAGAGAGTGTGCCACCATTTTTTGACACAACATTGTAATGATCATAGATGTGATCAATACGGATGACTTTTGGAGACAACGCCTTGGTTTCAGCAAGAATGGGCGCAATCATATCTGTTGGTTCTTCGCCACCTTGTGCAAACGCATGAAAATAATCCGTGTTGATTTCCTCAAGTGTTGTTTGTGTATCAACAACAATAGCAGCCTTTGTTCCTGATGCTTTTGATACGAGTTGTGTTGTTTTGTAGATAACAGCAATAAGAAGGGGAATGAAGACAATAAGTGCAATGATAGAGGTAATAGTTGTGAACTTTGATGGTGCGGTTTTTTCTAACAAAGGTGTCATACAGGTTTTATTGCTTTTGTATATAAAATACCGCTTACAAAAATACAACTTGCGCCAATGATAAGAAGAATAAGAGTGTTTTCTATAGCTCCTGTGACTGGAACTTCATCACTGACTCCACCAATACCATCACTCCATCCTTCTTGTCGTGCGCCTGATGGTAATATAGAGAACTTAAGTGCTACAATTTCTGTCGGATCATCATTTAGTGTGACAGAGGCGGTGTAATTTTCTTCAGGCAACACCTCATCTTGTACAAACCACCAATTCCCATCATCTCCAACAATCGCTTTCCCTTTTGTACCAGGAGCAGGTGTGATGTAGATGCGAATAGTTGAACCTGGTGGTGCTTTTCCGTAAAAGAGAGGAGCAGCAGGGTCACCAGTATCAGGGTTGTTATCTATGGTAATCGTTGTGGCAACCGTTTGTTCTATTGTTGGTGTTGGGGTACCAGATATTCCTGCAGCAATGGTCATGGTTGGCATAAGTGTTGGGGTTGGAGTTTCTTCAACACCCGAACTAGTAATGGATATGGACGCTGTCCCCATGGTTGTTATGACATTTGTTGATTCTTGAAGTCCTGAAGCAAATGTTGTTGTGTCAAAAGTAAGGGTAACTGGTGTTGAGGTTGGTTCTTTTCCTTTGAAATGGATAATAGCAACTGTACCGGTACCACTAATTGGTTCTGTTGTGCTTGCAGCAGCAACAGTGATGGATGCAGCTCCTGGAGATACGACGCCTGATGCTGTTATTTTTGGAGCGAGCGCGCCATTGGTAATACTGGTTGCTTCCAGTTTTGTTGAATCAAATACAACAGCAATTTTGATTGCCGTAATGCTATTTGTGCCAGTGTTTACATTGACGTTGACGGTAAACTGTTCATCCACTGCTTTCGTTATGGTTGTTGGATTAAATGAAATGGCAGTAGCTGGTGCAGCTCGTGACCTGATGTCTTGCTGTTGGCCTACAAAATAGACTGTTAACGGAACAGCAACAAGAAGAAGAATGCCGACAACAAAAAAGACGATTTTTTTCATCCTAATTTAAGTATGTACTATGTTGACGATAAAAGACAATGGGGTATTGACAGATATTAGCACTCGTTATATATTAGTGCTAATTGTATGCGTTCTTGAAGGGTAAACAGTACCCATTAACAGAAAGAAAAGCATACAAGAATGAACAAAAAGTACCTATTATCTTATGGAAACAACATTTGACTTGACACCACGACAGGTGTTGATTTTGAAAGCCATTATCGAAGAATACATCCAAACCGCAGAGGCAGTTGGATCAGAAACATTGGACAAGAAATACAATCTTGGCGTGTCACCTGCAACCATTCGAAATGAAATGGTGAGACTTACTGACATGAAGCTGTTAAAACAGCCACATACGTCGTCCGGTCGCGCTCCGACACCGGAAGCATTGAAATTCTATGTCGAGCACTTGATGAAAGCAAAAGACATGTCTGTTGCTGAGGAGATTTCTGTCAAAGAAAAGATTTGGGATTACCGTCAGGAAGTTGACAAACTCCTTCAGGAAGCAACACGCACACTTGCCTCAAACACAAAAACATTGGCAATTGCAGCAACCAAAGATGGAGATATGTACATATCAGGGGCAGCCAATATTTTGGATATGCCAGAGTTCTATGACTATGACTTAACCCATGCATTGTTTTCAGCACTTGATAGAGTTGATTTTTGGTGGGAACTCGTTGCAAGACAACCAGAAAATGTTGATATTCTCTTGGGAGATGAATTTGGTGGACAAGGAGCACTTGGCGAATGCGGATTTGTATTTAACAAATTTGAAACACCACATGTATCAGGAATGATTGGCGTCGTTGGTCCATTCCGGCTTAACTATCCACGACTTGTTCCAGTTGTTCGGTATATGGGTGGACTTATTAAAGAACTATCAACGAATTGGTAAACCGTATGAAACAACAATTAAAAAAAGAACCAGAAAAAGAAGAACAAGCAGTTGACCAACAGCTACAACAATTAACTGAGGAAGTTGCATCTTGGAAAAACAAATATATGAGAGCGTTGGCTGACTATCAAAACTTAGAAAAGCGGACAGAAGAGGAAAAACAAGACGTAAGAGCGTATGCAACAAAACTGTTTTTAGAAAAGCTGTTGCCAGTCATTGATACCTTGGAGATGGCAGACACACACATCCAAGATGAGGGATTGAGTATTGCGATGAAAGAATTGCATGCGCTGCTTTCTAAATTCGGGGTTGAAAAAATTGACAGTATAGGAAAATCATTTGACCCGTACACAATGGAATGTATTGAGCTTGTTGAAGGAGAGAAAAACAAGGTTGTCGACGTGACAAGTTCCGGATATGTCATGCACGGCAAACTCCTACGGGAGGCAAAAGTAAAAGTCGGTGGAGGAATCACAAAGGAAGGAAAAGTATAAAAACATTTTTACGTTTATAAGGAGGCGTATTATGGCTAAAATTATAGGAATTGATCTTGGTACCACAAATTCATGTGTTGCCATTATGGAGGGTGGAAGCCCAAAAGTTATTTATTCACAAGAAGGACGAAACACTGTGCCTTCTGTTGTTGACCCAATCAAAAATATTGTTGGCGATGTTGCCAAACGCCAAGTGGTCATTCATCCAGAATCAACCGTGTTTTCTGTTAAACGGTTGATGGGAAGAAAATACTCTGACAAAAGCGTTGACGCAGACAAAAAGTGGTTGCCATATGCTATTAAAGCCGGGAAAAATGATATGGCAGTGGTGGAGGTTGGTGGAAAACAATTTACTCCACAAGAAATCTCTGCAAAAATCTTGTCCAAAATCAAAGCAGATGCAGAAAAATATCTTGGCAGTGCTGTCACACAGGCAGTCATTACCGTGCCAGCATATTTTGATGACAGCCAACGACAGGCAACAAAACAAGCAGGAGAAATTGCTGGACTTGAAGTGATGCGAATTTTGAATGAGCCAACAGCAGCAGCGCTTGCCTATGGGCTCGACAAGAAAAATGCACACACCATTGCTGTCTATGACCTTGGGGGAGGAACATTTGATATTTCTGTTCTTGAACTTGGAGAGGGTGTCTACGAAGTGAAAGCAACCAACGGTGATACCCATCTTGGTGGTGATGACTTTGACAAGCACATTCTCGACTATCTTGCTGATGAATTTAAAAAAGAGCATGGAGTAGATCTCAGGAAAGATCCACAGGCCTTGCAACGCCTACGGGATGCAGCAGAGAAAGCAAAGATAGAACTCTCAACTGCAATGGAAGCAGAAATTAATCTGCCATTCATCACCCAAGGGAAAGATGGTCCAGTGCATTTGGTAACAAAACTCACACGGGCAAAATTAGAATCACTCGTTGCAGATCTTATCCAAAAGACCATTGACCCAGTCAAGAAATGTTTGGCTGACGCAAAAGTCGATGTGAAGAAAATTGACGAAGTGGTCCTCGTTGGAGGAATGACGAGAATGCCAAAAGTCGTGGAAACCGTCAAAGACTTCTTCGGCAAACAACCAAACCAATCAGTAAACCCTGATGAGGTGGTTGCTGTTGGAGCAGCAGTGCAAGCAGGAGTGTTAGCAGGAGACGTCAAAGATGTTGTACTTCTTGATGTCACACCACTGACTCTTGGACTTGAAACACTGGGGGCAGTATCAACACCGCTCATTCCACGAAACACGACTGTGCCAACCAGCAAAACCGAGATTTTCTCAACTGCTGCTGACAACCAGACATCAGTGGAAATTAACGTCTTGCAAGGAGAGCGTGCAATGGCAGCAGACAACAAGTCCTTAGGACGGTTCATTTTGTCTGGTATTCCACCAGCTCCCCGTGGCGTTCCTCAGGTTGAGGTGACGTTTGACATTGATGCCTCTGGTATTTTAAATGTCACGGCAAAAGACAAGGCAACAGGAAAAGTAAGCACGATTAAGATAACAGGATCAACAGGGCTTTCTAAAGACGAAGTGGAAAAGATGCGGAAAGAAGCAGAAGAACACGCATCAGAAGACACAGAGAAGAAAGAAAAAATAGAGGTGAAGAATCGTGCAGAAAACACCATCTATGTTGCAGAAAAAACCTTGAAGGATGCAGGGGACAAAGCAAAAGCAGAAGACAAAACTGCAGTTGAAGAAAAGATAAAAGCCCTCAAAGACATCCTTGAAACAGGCAGCAAAGAGGATTTGGAAGCAAAAACCAATGAGCTTTCTGAGGTCATACAAAAAGTTGGTGCATCCATGTATCAAAAACCAGAAGGAACACCAGAAGGACAAACACCACCTGGTGGGGAAGAGCCAAAAGCAGAAGAAGCGGGTGCTAAGACTGATGACAAAAAAGTAGAAGAAGGGGAAGTTGTTAGCTAAAAAAATAAACGTATTGTCGGAAGCATCCCGCAGATTACTCATGCGGGATGTTTCTGGTTTATATATAATAGGTTGTTATGGCCAGTAAAAAAGACTTTTACGAAGTGTTGGGTGTTTCTAAATCTGCAAGTCCTGAAGAGCTCAAAAAAGCATATCGGAAGCTTGCACTTGAATGGCACCCTGACAGAAACAAAGCTGCAAACGCAAATGAAAAGTTTAAGGAAATAAACGAAGCATACGCAGTCCTTTCTGACAAACAAAAGCGTGCTACGTATGACCAATTTGGTGCTGATGCATTTGCTCCAGGATCTGGTATGGGTGGCGCTGGCGGGAGAGACCCATTTGCAGGATTTAGACAGCAAGGTCCATTTTCATATTCGTATTCTTCTTCAGGTGGCAATCCCTTTGGTGGAGATGGATTTGATCCCTTTGATATCTTTGAACAGTTTTTTGGCGGTGGATTTGGTGGAGGCAGAGGTGGAGGAAGACAACGGAGGAATGCCTATGAAATCTCCATCTCCTTCATGGAGGCAGTGCATGGCGTCACTAAGGAAGTTATGGTGCCACGGGGAGAGGCAGGAGAAGGATCTGTTAAAAAGACCATTAAAATCCCAGCTGGTGTTGATTCAGGATCAAGAATTCGGTTTGATGACTTTGATATAGTCATTGCCGTATCAAAAAGTAATGAATTTACCAGAGAAGGCGATGATATAGTCGTGACTCACGAAATTCCATTTACCAAAGCTGCTCTTGGCGGTATTGAAGAGGTGAAAACCATTGATAAACCAGTGAAAATCAGAATTCCAGCAGGCACCCAGCCAGGCACCCTTATTAGGCTCCGTGGACAGGGTGTAACGCACGTTCGGGGTGGTGGACGGGGAGATGAGTACGTCAAAATTCAGCTGAAAGTGCCAACTCGATTAAACCACAGACAGAAAGAGCTTCTGGATGAGCTAGATGCATCCATGCATTCATAATTGACGATTTTTTCGCTTCTGTGCTATACTACCTACTAGTTGAAGTGTTTATGAGGTGGGCCTGAAACCCGCCTTTTTTTATAAATAAGGAAAAAACATATGCCAGCAACAGTCAGAAGCGAATTTTCACTCGCATTAAACCAAGTAGCAACCGAACGAGGACTTGATCCAAAAATCGTCCTTGAGACGATTCGTGCTGCCATTCTTGCAGCATACCGCAAGGATTACGGATCAGATGAACTGGATCTTTTTACCGTTGAGGTAGATGGAGATACAGGAGAAGCAAAAGTATTAAAAGAAGGTAAAGATGTTACTCCTCCAGGATTTGGACGCATTGCAGCACAGACTGCAAAACAAGTCATTTTGCAGCGTATCCGCGAAGCAGAAAAACAAGCAGTGCTTGCAGATTACCAAACCAAAGTTGGTAACATTGTTCCAGGAATGATTCTTCGTTTTGATGGACCAAATGTAGTTGTCGACATTGGTAGAACACAGGCAATCATGCCTGTGCCAGAACAAAATCAAGGGGAACGATATCACTTAAACCAGAGATTAACATTCTTCATCGATGGTATTAGAGAAACACCACGAGGAAACGAAATCATTGTGTCTCGGGCAAGCAAAGGTTTAGTTGAGGGGTTGTTTGCAAGGGAAGTGCCTGAAGTTGCACAAGGTGCAGTAGAGCTTCGAACAGTAGTTCGAGAAGCAGGCGGCAGAACAAAAGTAGCAGTATTTTCCAAACAAGCAGGAGTTGATCCTGTTGGATCCTGCGTTGGACAAAAAGGTGTTCGTGTCACTGCTGTTATCAATGAGCTAGGAGGAAACGAAAAAGTTGATATCATTCAGTGGAGTGATGAACCAAAATCCTTCATCATTGCTGCTCTTGCTCCTGCAAAAGATATTGATGTGTCTTTAGATGAGGCAACAAAAACAGCAACTGTTAAAGTACCAGAAGATCAGTTGTCTCTTGCAATTGGAAGAGACGGCCAAAATGTCCGTTTAGCTGCAAAGCTTACGGGTTGGAAAATTGATATCCAAGGAAAAGCAGGAACAAAACCAGAGGGTGTTGGTGACGTGACACAAGAGGCAGCAACAACGGAAAAACCACAAGAAGAACCAAGTAAAGAGGAAGGAAAAGAAGAAAAAGTGGAAGAAGCACCAGTAGTGGAAGAGAAGAAAGAAGAAGTAGTTGAAACACCTGTGGTAGTTGAAGAAGTAAAAGAAGAAAAAACAGAAGAACCAGGAAAAGACGTTCCAGCAAATACGACTGAATAAACGTATGAGCGGACAAAAAGCACATAGGGAAGTATGGCAAAAAAAGATAAAGCACCAGAGAGTACTCAATTTCGACCACCGATCGTTGCGGTTTTAGGCCACGTTGACCACGGAAAAACATCTCTTCTTGATTACATCAGAAAATCCCATGTTGCAGCAGGTGAGCATGGTGGTATTACCCAGGCAATTGGTGCATACCAAATTCCAGGCATTACCTTCATTGATACCCCAGGGCACGAAGCGTTTGCAAAAATGCGTTCCCGTGGCGCAATGGTCTCTGATATCGCAATTCTTGTTGTTGCAGCAGATGATGGCGTGATGCCCCAAACAAAAGAATCCATCCGCATGATTACTGAGGCAGGTGTATCCATGATTGTTGCCATTAACAAAATTGACATGGAAGCAGCAAATATTGACAAGGTCAAACAAGACTTGGCACGAAATGGCGTACAGGTAGAAGGATTTGGTGGAGAAATCCCTTGTGTTCCTGTGTCAGCAAAGACGGGAACTGGAGTAAAAGAGTTGTTAGACACAATCAAAGTGGTAGCAGAAATGAAGGAACTCACAAACGAACCAGACGCTCCCATGGAAGCAGTCGTTATTGAAAACAGAATTGATAAAGGGAAGGGAATGGTGGCAACAGTTGTTGTGAAAAAAGGAACACTCAAATTTGGCAGCCCATTGTTTGACGGAGAAAAACAGGTTGCAAAAGTGAGAGCCATGTTTGATGAAAATGGCACAGGTGTTGCTGCAGCTGGTCCATCAAAACCAGTAGAAGTTCTTGGATTTACCTCGCTTCCACAAGTTGGCGCAGTGTTAACAACAGTTGCTGTTGCCAAAATCACAAATACAGAGAAAAAAGAAGTAGATGCAGCCCAAAGTGTTGCTGATTTCTTGGCGGCTATGAATGGAAAGAAAAAGCTTGCCATTATCGTGAAAGCTGATGTGTATGGATCCTTAGAAGCCATTCTTGAAGCATTAGGTGATGATGTTGATATCGTCATCGCTGGAGTTGGAGAAATTAGTGATGCAGATGTCTTGATGGCAAAATCAACTGGCGCATTTGTTATCGGCTTTAACGTGAAGTTAAAGACTGAAATTGAAAAACTTGCACAGATTGAAGGCGTCATCTGCAGAACCTACACGATTATTTATGAACTCTTAGATGAACTCCATGATGTCATTGAAGGCGCTATGGAAGTTATCTCCAAAGAACGGGAACTAGGAACGGCACGGGTTCTTGCAGAATTCCCATTTTCAGGAGTTCGGATTGCAGGCATTAAAGTGCTCTCAGGTCGTATTGCAAAAGGAGACCAGGTGAAAATCATGCGGAAGGAAGAGGAAATTGGTCGGGCAAAGATTAAATCCGTGCGACACGGGAAAGAGGAAGTAACACGTATGGATGTTGGAGATGAATGCGGATTATTGTTTGATAAAGTCGTTGATTTTGCGATTAGCGATGATATAATTGCGTTTACGAACCATTAATACCTGCCAAAACGATTTAGGCTTTATGGATGAAGCAACACAAACAGATGTACTTCGAGTAAAAGATCTCATCTTACAGGCAAAAGATATTCTCATTCTTACACACGCTAGTCCAACAGCAGACAGCATTGGAAGTGCGCTGGCGCTCTATGTAGCCATGAAGAACATGGGCAAGCATGTTGTTGTTGGGTGCCCAACACCCATGATTGTAGAGCTCTCAAATTTCGTTGGCGCAAACAAAGTGGAAACCAAATTCTCTAAGAAAAACTTTGTTATCTCCCTTGACTATGAAGATGGCTCCATTGACAAGGTAACCTACAACATTGAAGGACAGAAATTTAACCTCATTATTGAACCACGTCCAGGATATGAAAACTTTAATGAAGAACACGTCAGTTTCCACCATAAAGGAACAGCAGCAGATGTCATCTTTACCATTGATACCATGCATCTTGGGGAACTTGGAGAGCTCTATGAAGGGGAGAAGGAACTCTTTGCCACACGGCCGATCATCAACATTGACAAACATATAGAGAATGCAAAGTATGGTGCAGTGAACATCATTGATCATGCAGCAACCACAGCAGAACTCGTGGCAACAGTAATGTCAGAAATCGGTACACCACTGACAGAAGACATTGCAACCAACCTCTTAAATGCTATCTACAGTGCATCAAACAACTTTACTGATATTACAGCACGGACATTTGAAGTTGCAGCAGCCTGTGTAAAAGCAGGAGGGAAACGGTTTCCAACAGAACTGCCAAAAACAAATGAATTTATTAAAGAAGAAGTAAAAAAAGTAGAAGAGAAAAAAGAAGAACCAAAGCAAGAAGAAGCAACATCAGCAGTCGTTGATACACCACAAGAACCAGAACAGAAGAAAGAGCAACCTACACCTCAAAATCCCCCAGAGGATTGGTTGAAACCAAAGATCTTCAAGAGTTCAACGATTGCATAACGTAAAGAGATTATGAAGAAAGAGTTGACAAAATACACTCTTCAAAAAGCCTCAGAACATATTTTTTATGAGGTATGGATGTTTTACCAAACTTTAACTTTTCTTCGAAAAGCACAGAATTTAATAGAAAGAAATATTTTGTTAGATGCGTTTGCAGTTCATACAAGAAACCTGTTTGATTTTTTTTATCCAAAAGCTAAATTGAAAGCTGATGACATAATTGTTTCAGATTACCTTCCAAACTTAAAAAACTTTAATTTAAAGAAAACAAAAAAGAAAAATTTACTTTTTATAGTTCGAAAAACAGATAAACAGGTAGCGCATCTCACATACGCTCGTAATCGTTACAATCAAAAGACGAAATCTTGGCCATTTGTAGATATTGGTATCAAAATGTATAAGACCATTGATGCATTTTACAGCGCGTTACCAGAATTATATAAAAAATGGAGATATATGATTGAATTAGAGAAAATAATTAATTTATACCGAGAATCCTGTACATGAGTAATAAAATATGAACTCTTTACGTAAATATTTTGAAGATAATCTAACCAGCTATAGTTATTTGTTCTTTGCCGCTGTTGTTGGAACTGCTTTTTATGCATATATAAAATATGCAGCAGAG
>Ga0172371_10007974_pt1 | contig 14909 bp, 13 predicted proteins | sample Lak12m_FD_114543 | JGI IMG/M metagenome (GOLD analysis project Ga0172371, IMG submission 114543) | Freshwater microbial communities from Kabuno Bay, South-Kivu, Congo - kab_022012_12m | ecosystem: Environmental > Aquatic > Freshwater > Lake | place: Democratic Republic of the Congo: South-Kivu... | reverse complement strand
GGACTTGGTGGTGTTCAGAAATACCTCCCGGACATGGCCCTGGCTCCCCTTGTTGGCGGTGATGTACAGAGGGGCCGGCCCCCGGAACTTGAAGGTGCTGCCGTGGCGCACATCGAGGTCGCAAAATTCGCAGCCCTCGTCCGCCGCCTTGCCGCCATGATCGCTCAACACCCCTTCCATGGAAGAGTCTCGGAACATGGTGATCCCTTTCAGATTGCTCTTGCGGGCGTACTGAAGGATCTTCTTGATCTCGGCCGCCGTGGTTTCGGCCGGCAGGTTGATGGTCTTGGAAACTGCGGTATGGTTGAAGGCCTGGCAGGCTTCCAGGATGCGGATCTGCTGGTAGGGCTCGATTCTGTGCGCGGTCTGCTCCGCCACCCAGGCAAGTTTCTCATCGTCGTACTGATAGAACTCCAGAGGGACCAGGACAAACTCCTTCCAGGAATCGTCCACATCCTTTACCTTGCGGCGCTGGATCATGGAGAAATACGGCTCCACCCCGGTGCAGGCCACCCGCATGAGCTGGGAGATCGAGCCGGTTGGGGCCTGGGAGGTGGTCACCGAGTTGTAGAGCCCCCCCAGCTTGCGCAAGGTGGCGAACATCTCCGTGGTCCGCTTGCGCCACTGGGCCTTGTTCGGCATGTCCGACTCGATGAAGGCCAGGGCCTCGTTGTCAATCTTGTCCACATACTCGCTGTTCCATTCCTGGGGGATCAATTTCCTCCCCTTAGCCCCCTTCTTGAGGAACTCGGCGTAATCCAGGCTGCCCTGCATGGAGCCGAGCATCAGGGCGAGTTGGGTGGCCTTGGCAAAAAGCGGGGCCTCGTGTTCGTCGGCGTAGGAAACGCCGAAATGGTTCATCGCGTGGTGCAGGCCGGTGAAGCCGATGCCGATGGGCCTGAACTTGAGGGTGTTGGCCTTGATCCGCTCGATGGGTGGGAAGCCGCCAAGGTCAAGAATCTCGTTGCCGGCAATGGCCGCGAGCCGGGAGGCCTCGTAAACCGCGTCGAGGTACCGGCCATTGTCGTCGTCCAGGCACTTGGGCAGGCAGACGGTGAGCAGATTGCAGGCCGTGTCCTTGGTGGAGAGATACTCGCCGCAGGGGTTGGAAAAAACCGGATTGTACTTGGCCGGCACCGGGGTGTTGGCCAGACTCTTGACGGTGAAAAGCAGGCCGGGGTCGCCGGATTTCCAGATGTATTCGGCGACCAGATTCTGAAGTTCCTCGTCATCCCAGAACTTCTCATCGGTCACATTTAGGGAAATATTGCAGCCGGTGTAGCGGCCCGGGTTGTCACCCTTGAAGGTGATGAACTCTCTAACATCCTTGATGTCCCAGTCCGCCTGGATCATCAGGGCTCCGCGCCGCTTGCCCCCCTGGCTGATCCTTTCGGAAAGATGGGAGAAGCCCTTGGCAAAGGAGACCGGGCCCGAGGCCAGTCCCTGGCCGTTGTCCACGATGGTGCCCTTGGGCCTGATCTTGCTCACATCAATACCCCCGCCCCCGGCGTGCTGAAAAATGCTGACCAGATCCCGTTCCATGTCGAAGATGGAGTTGGTGGAATCGGCGACATCGCCCAGGGGATAGCAGGAATAATAGCCGGCCCGGCGGGTATAAGGGTTGCCGCCGTTCATCAGGAAAGGGGTGGCGGTGATGATCGTCCCGTGCAACAGGGCCTTGGCCACCCCGGGATGCTTGAACTGCTTGCTCACCCTGGCGAGCACCTGGGACATATCCTTTTCAATGGGCACCCCGGTCTTGTTGCTGCGCACCGCGTACCTGGCCTGCACCAGATATTCTTCAAACCGTTCCCAATCCTTCAAGGCCTCGTCAAAGCTGATCGGCAGTTCCATCGCGCACCCCTTGTCTAAAATATTTGATGATGGTGGATTAGAGCAGAAATACAACATGATGTGGCATGACGCATAAGCGAACACCACAACAGGTGGTACACCTTACCCAAAGTGACTTGGGAAGAAAAGGGGTTTTTTCGCAAATGCAAAGAAAAAATATGCCGCGGACTACCCGGCCTGTTCTTTGCGTTGCCGCTCTTTCAGGATGATTCTGACGGGAATCAGGTCAAGCTTCAACCCGGCCTTGAACTGATTGATCAGGTAGCGCAGATAGGAAAAATGCACCCCTTTGGGGTAGTTGGTGAAGACGATAAAGGTGGGCGGTTTGCTGGATATCTGGGTGGTGTAATAAAATTTCAGGCGGCGCCCCTTGTGCATGGCCGGGTTGTGGCCCTCCACCGCCTCCTGCAAAATCCGGTTCAGCTTGCCGGTTGAGAAGCTGCCGCAATACTGCCGGTAGATTTTGGCCACCATGGGCAGCACATCCTTGACCCCGGCTCCGGTAAGGGCGGAAATCTTCAGCACCGGCGCGTATTCGACAAAACTCGTGGCCCGGGCGATCTCTTCCATGAGCTGTTTCTGCCGCTTGCCGTCTCCTTTGAGCAGATCCCACTTGTTCACCACAATTAAGCAAGCCCGGCCCCGTTCAAAGGCGTAGCCCAGAACCTTGGTGTCCTGCTCGGTGATCCCTTCGCCGGCGTCAATCAGAATCAGGGCCACGTCGCAACGCTCCAGAACGGCCAGGGACTGAAGCACACTGAACTTCTCCAGTTTTTCCTGCACCTTGCCCTTGCGCCTGATCCCGGCGGTATCAATGAGCAAATAGGGCTGCTTGCCCACCGTGAGCAGGGTATCCACCGCATCCCTGGTGGTGCCGGGGATGTCGGAGACCACCATGCGCTCCTCCCCTACCAGCCGGTTGACCAGGGAAGATTTGCCCACATTGGGCCGGCCGAAACAGGCCAGGCTGATGGTCGTGGCCGGAACCTCCTCCGATTGCGGGAAAACCGGAAGAGCCGAAGCCAGGGTTTCAAAAAACGGCTTTACCCCGTAACCGTGGGCCGCGGAAACCGGCCAGAGCCTGTCCACCCCCAATTCGAAAAACTGGGGAAGGAGCTTCTCCTCAAACTCCGGGCTGTCAATCTTGTTGACCAGAAAATAGACCGGCTTTTGCGCGCGGCGCAGATAATCGGCCACCTCGTAATCCTCCGGCAGCAGCCCCTCCTTGCCGTCGAGGAGAAAAAGAATCACATCCGCTTCCCGCATGGCCTGCATGGTCTGCTCACGAATCAACCCCGCCATTTTCTCCCGGCCATCGCCTTCGATCCCGCCGGTGTCAACGAGGATAAACACCTGCTCGCCGATGGTCACCTGTTCGTAGTGGCGGTCCCTGGTCACCCCGGGGGTTGGGTCAACGATGGCCTTGCGGCTTTTGGCGAAGCGGTTGAACAGGCTCGATTTGCCGACATTGGGCCGGCCCACCAGGGCAACGATCGGGTATCTGGTCTGCATGGGGTCATTTATTTCCGTGTTGATTGTTGAGCCTTTCCCGCACCAGCGCCAAAACCGAGCGAAGAATGGGGAAATCCCGGCCCTGCGGCCCGGCGAGATGTTCATCGAGGGTTGCGGCCGCAGGGCGGATGAACCGGCGGAAAAACTCCTTGCCCCGCTGTTCGCTCAAAAAGGCGAAAGCCCCGAGAATTTGAAGATTGCGCTGCATGGCCAGGTAGTAATATCCTTCGATGAATCTGCCCCGGTCAAGGGGAAGATGGGCGGCCAGGGCGTCGAGATAGGCATCGAGCAGGGCATGGCGCCGGGCTGCGGACAAACCGGCATAAGGATCAATGAGCAGCGAGGCCGGATCATACCCCAAAGGACCCAGCCTGGCACCCTGAAAATCTATGATCCGCACCCTGCCCTCCCGCACCATGATGTTGCGCGACTGGAAATCCCGGTGCAGGATGAAATCGCCCGGCTCTTCCGCAGCCCGGCCGGCCAGGAACTCAAATTCCCGGGCAAGGCCGGAAGGCAGATCATCCATTCCCAGATAATCCTCGCACAGAGCCCGGCGAAAGTACCCGGACTCCCTGGCCAGCATCAGCTCGCGGTCATAGCGGGGGGTGTCCCAGCACCAGGCGGAATCGAAGCCCGGGCGGGCCTCGACCTGCAAATGGGCCAGGGCGGCCAGGGCCTGCCGGTACAGGGCCTCGACCTCCGGCGCCCCAGGGCCATGGGCAAGAATAAGATCATGGAGCTTGATATCCCCCAGGTCTTCACAGAGGATCAGGCCGCAATCCCCGGAAAAGCCGTACAATTCCGGCACCGCCACTCCCCGGGCGAAAAGATGGCGGCCGATCAGCCAGGCGGCCCGGGCTTCGGCCATGCCTTTGTCGCAATCGGCGCCGGGCAACACGGCAAGTAAAGATTGCCCGCCCGCGGCAAAGCGATAAAAGCGCCGGTCCGAGCCGTCCCCGGCCAGCTTTGCCACCGAGCCGGGCTCCGGGGGGAAGCCGCTTGCCGCCAGCAAGCCAAGCAGGGCCTTGCCCTCTTTTCCGCTCAGCACTTCAAGCTCCCCCTCTGATGATGCAATCTTTGGCCACCGTGCCGGGGGCGACCACGGCCCCGTCCCAGAGCACCACCCGTTCAAGGCTCGCGCCCTCGCCGATCACCGCGCCGCTGCCGATGGCCGCCCAGCCGGCAAGAGAGACGCCATCCGCCAGCCTGGCCCCCTGGGCGACAAAAAACGGCCCCTCGCCACGGCCGGGGAAGAATCCCGGCATCACCCTCCGGACGAGCAAATCTTCATGGAGCCTGAGGTAATCATCCGGCGTGCCCATGTCGGTCCAGAAACGGCCGGAGACCACCAGGGCCCGGATACCCCCCCCGCGCCGGATCAGTTCGGCATAGCAATCAATGCTGTTGTAAAATATGCCCTCGGGGATCAGGGAAAGGGCCTCCGGATTGATCACCTGCACCCCGGTGAAGGCGAGCAAGCGCTCTCCAGCCGTTGCCGGACCGGAAAAGCCGGTGACCAGGCCGCCCAGCTCCCGGACATTGTTAAAGCGCGGGCAGTCGTGCAGAACCATGGTCACCATTGCGCCCGAAATTAGGTGTTCCTGGTAAACCATCTCCAGATCGAAACCGTGAACAATGTCGCCGTTGACCGCAAGAAAGGGGGTCCGCCCGAAATAATCCCTGGCCAGGCGCAGGCCGCCGCCGGTGCCGAGCTCCTTTTCTTCGAGCTGGACCGCTACCCCATCCCGCCCGGCCAGCAGGCCGCTGATCTGCTCCCTAAGATGATGGGCGTTGACCAGAACCCGCGTCGCGCCGTGCGCCTGGAGCTGGCCGAGGGTATGAAGGAGAAGAGGCGCGCCGAGCACCGGGAATAAAGGCTTGGGCCGCTCAAGGGAATAGGGCCGCAGACGGGTACCGAAACCGGCGGCAAGGATCATGGCCTGCATAGAGAAAACCCAGTTTTCATCATGTAACTCGAAGCGTCCGGCGTGAGTTCCCTGCCGGGAGATACTGTCGCTCATTCTCGAAAGACATCCTGTCTTTCTCCGAGGTGTCTGCTGTCCCGTCCATCCCTGGACGGGACGACGCAGCCAATACCGCGACAGTATCTCCCGGCAGGGAACGGTTGATTGCCGGCAAACCGTGGCGCGGGCGGGGATGGTTGTTCACCACGACAAGGCGCCGGACGCCGGTTCCTCCACTCCGACCACCACGATCCCGGCCCGGTCGGCGGCGGCCAGCACTGCCTGCCGGTCGAAAAGCAGGGCCTGGCCGGTCTCCACCGCCAGAACCGCGGCCTTTACCCCGGCCATGGTCTCGATGGTTTTCACTCCGATGGCCGGAAGATCAAAACGGAAATCCTGGCCGGGTTTTTTCACCTTGACCACCACCGCCTTTTCCCGCCCAAGGCTGCCGCCCCGGGTAATGGCGGCGTCGGTGCCCTCGATGGCCTCAACCGCCAGCACGGTACGGTCCCGGATCACCACGCATTGGCCGATGTCGAGGTTGCCCACCGCCCTGGCCATCTGCCAGCCGAAACGGATGTCCTCGATCTGGCCGGGGTCCGGTTTCTTTTTGCTGAGTACCCCTTTGGGGAAGAGCAAATCCTTGAGAAAAAGGGTGGACTCCAGCACCCTGATGCCTTCCTGCTCCAGCACCCCGGCCACCGCCCGCAGGATGGCGTCGTCCTGGCGGCGGTCAATTTTGTTCCACAGGGTCAACCCCTTCAAGTCCGGCCAGGCATCGCGGAAAATCCTGGTCTTGGTGATGGTTCCAAGGAAAACGGCCTCGTTGACCCCATGCTCCTTGAAAAAACTTATGATTCGCCCAAGCTGGCCGAGCTTTACCCAGCAAAAGCGATCCGCCATGCTTTCAAGCTCCGGCCATGCCTCTCCCTGATGGGCGACGATCACCACCTCGCGGCCCGCTTTTTTGGCCGCTTCGGCAAAAAGTCCGGGGAACTGGCCTCCGCCGGCGATGATCCCGATTTTGCTATTGGTCATCGCCGCCCGTGCGCACCACGCCGCGCTTCGAGGTGGTGAAAAAATTGACCAGCCTGGCCACCGGCTCGCAATCGGGGAGCTCGGCAAGGGCCTTGGCCAGGGCATCCTGCAACAGCAGCTCGGGGGAGCGGAAGATAATCTTGTAGGCCTGGCCGAGTTTTTTGATATCCTCCGCGCTGAAACCGGCCCGCCGCAGGCCGATGCGGTTGATCCCGGTTATCCGCATCTGATTTCTGACCCCGGCCATTACCACATAGGGGGGGATATCGCTGCTCAGGCCCGACATGCCGCCGATGTAAGCGTATTCACCGATCCGGATGAACTGCTGCACCGCGGTGAGCCCCCCGATTATCACCCGGTCGGCCACCTGCACATGCCCGCCCAGGGTGGCTCCGTTGGCCATGATGACATGGTTGCCGACCAGGCAGTCATGGGCGACATGAGTATAGGCCATCAGCAAATTGCCGTTGCCGAGCGTGGTTATTCCGCGCCCTCCCGGGGTTCCCCGGTGGATGGAGACATATTCCCTGATCTGGTTGTCTTCGCCGATCACCACCTTGGTCGGCTCGTTGTTATATTTCAAATCTTGGGGCGGACCGCCGATGCTGGCAAAGGAGCCGATGGTGGTGCGGGCGCCGATGGTGGTCAGCCCCGTAACCACGGCATGGGGGGAAATCAGGCAATCGGGGCCGATCACCACCCCCTTTTCGATGACGGCGTAGGGGCCGATGGTGGCGGAGGCATCAACTTCAGCCTGCGGGTCTATAACTGCGGTGGGATGGATGTTCATTATGCCTTCATTATGGATATTGAGCCTCTTGCAAAAAGGGGGAAAGACCCTTCGACAGGCCCAGGAGAACCATGTCGAAGCACAATAACGTATTTTGCAAGAGCCTCTATTGAAAGAAATTGGCCGACTACCTTATGTTTTTCCCGGCTCAGGCAAAAGTGGCCATCAGCTCCGCCTCGGCCACCAGTTTGCCGTCCACGAAGGCCTTGCCGTCCATGATCCAGAAACGCGATTTGCGCTTGCTCACCACAAGCTGGTAATGGAGCTGATCGCCGGGCGTCACCTTCTGCCGGAACTTGACCCGGTCAATACCGGCGAAATAAACGAGCTTGCCGGCAATCGCCTCGGGATCGGTGAGATAGGCGAGGATGGCTCCGGTCTGGGCCAGGCCTTCGAGAATCAGCACCCCGGGCATTACCGGCCGGCCGGGGAAATGACCCAGGAAAAAATTCTCGTTCATGGTCACATTCTTGTATCCGCGGATATTCTCGCCCAAGCTTGCCTCGATGATGCGATCCACCATAATGAATGGATAACGATGGGGCAATATCTTCAAAATTTCCTGAATATCGAGTTGCTGAACCGCGGAATCCATCTTTCTGCTCCTCTTTGCGAATTTAATACTCCCTGAATCCGTGACGGCTTATTGCCGGGGGAAAATAGGCGCAAGGTGAAAGGAGCAAGGCTAAAGGGAGACACAACTCATTGCGCCTTGAACCTTTCGCCTTTGACCTTGAACCTTATATGCCCTTCTCGAACGCTCACGGATTCAGGTACTCTTCAATCCCCGTCTTTCATTTTTGCGGAGAGCTCGGCGAGCTGCCGCTTGAGTTCCCGGATATCCCTGGCCATCTCCGGCAGCTTCCCATACACGGCGCTGGCCCTAAGCCAGGTTTTATGCGGGATCGCCGGCAACCCCGAGACCACGTTCCCGGCCGCGACATCGCCATGCACTCCGGCCTTGGCCGCGACCATGACCTGATCCCCGAGATGAAGATGCCCTGCCACCCCGGCTTGCCCAGCCAGCACCACATTCCGGCCGGTGGTTACGCTGCCGGATATGCCGACCTGGGCGATGAGCAGCGAGTTTTCGCCGATCACCACGTTGTGCCCGAGCTGAACCAGATTGTCGAGCTTGGCCCCGCGCCGGACCAGGGTCCGGCCAAAGGTGGCCCGATCAATGCAGGTATTGGCGCCGATTTCCACCTCGTCCTCGATCTGAACGATGCCCACCTGAGGCCGCTTGACGTGCCGACCCTGATTGTCGGTGGCGTAGCCGAAACCGTCGCTGCCGATCACCGCGCCGCTATGAATGATGACCCGTTGGCCGATCAGACAACCGGCCGCCACGGTAACATTGGCGTGAAGCACGGTATCGTCGCCGATTTCCACGTCATCGCCCAGCACCACCCCGGGATGCAGGGTCACCCGGAGTCCGAGCCTGACCCGGTCACCGATGAAAACCAGGGGCGCGATGGAAACCTCGTCCGGAATCAGGCAATCGTTGCCGATCACCGCCCGTTGGTCAACGCCGGCGGCGGCAAAAGGTTTTTCCATAAACAGATTATGGATCAGCGCCACGGCCAGATAAGGGTTCTGCGCCCTGATCACCGGAAGGCCGGTCCAGAGGCAGCCCGGCGGGACGATCACCGCCGAGGCCCGGCAACCGTCAAGCCTGGCTTGATGCTTCAGGTCGGCGACAAAGGTAATCTCGCCGGGGCCGGCGCTGTCGAAATCCGCGACTCCGTCAATCAATATCCCGGGGTCGCCATGCAGCTCGCCCTGAACCAGAGCGGCAAGCCCCGCGAGGCTTCTTGATTCACCAGCCATGTCAGCTTTGCTCCTGCTGCTTGCAAAAAACAAAAAAAGACGGGCCGCCTCCTGCTCTTAAGGAAAAGCAAACCCGTCCCGCCGGAGAGGCCGGCGTCGAAAAACGTTCGTCGCGGACCTACGCGGCTATTCGCCGTTTATCCTGGCACGCAACAGGCCGGACGGCTTGAAAGTCACCACCCGGCGCGCGTCGAGGATCAGCTCGGTCCCGGTTTGCGGGTTTCTACCCCGACGGGCCTTTTTATTTTTCACATTAAACTTGCCGAAGCCGCTGACCAGAAGGTCATTACCACTGTTGAGGCAACCTTTGGCAATACGCAGGAATGCCTCCACCGCTTCGGAGGCCTGGGACTTGGTGAAACTATGGTTCTGATAAACCTTTTGCACAAGATCAGCCTTTGTCAGGGTCATACCTACCTCCTTTTCAACAAGCTCACGCCTTTCCGGCGCATTTAATAGCTCCCTTTCCCGCATACCTGGCTGCGGCCCCCAGTTCTTCCTCGATGCGCAACAACTGGTTGTACTTGGACACCCGGTCGGTGCGGGACGGGGCTCCGGTCTTGATCTGCCCGGTGTTCAAAGCCACGCTCAGGTCGGCGATGGTGGTGTCCTCGGTTTCGCCGGAACGATGGGAAATGACCGAGGTGTAACCGGCCCGGTGGGCCATTTCCACCGCATCCAGGGTTTCGGTGACCGTGCCGATCTGGTTGAGTTTAACCAGGATTGAGTTGGCCACCCCCTCCCTGATCCCCCTTTCAAGGATCACGGTGTTGGTGACAAAGATGTCGTCACCGACGAGCTGCACCTTGCCGCCGAGTTTTTTGCTTTGCTTCTTCCAGCCGGACCAGTCCGCCTCGGCCAGGCCATCCTCAATGGAGACCAGGGGATATTTCTTCAGCCAGTCATCATAAAAGGCGATCAATTCGTCGGCGCTCTTCTCCGCTTTTTTCTCAGCGGCCAGAACATAGCATTTCTTTTTGGGATCATAAAGCTCGCTGGCCGCCACATCTATGGCAATGTAGATATCTTTGCCCGGCTTGTAGCCGGCCTTGACGATGGCCTCAAGCAAAAACTCCATGGCCTCTTCGTTGGAGCGCAGATTGGGAGCGAAACCGCCCTCGTCGCCCACCGCGGTCTGCAAACCGGCTTTTTTCAGGACCCCTTTCAGGCTGTGAAAGGTTTCCACCCCCATGCGCAGAGCCTCGGCAAAGGAAGAGGCTCCGGCAGGCATGACCATGAATTCCTGGATATCCACATTGTTGTCGGCATGAGCCCCGCCGTTTAAGACATTCATCATCGGCACCGGCAGCACCTTGCCGTTTACCCCGCCAAGATAGTTGTAAAGCGGCAGGCCGGCCTCCTCGGCCGCGGCCCGGGCCACCGCCATGGACACCCCGAGAATGGCGTTGGCCCCGAGGTTCTTCTTGTTTTCGCTACCGTCCAGAAGCAGCATGGCCTGATCAATGATGACCTGCTGGCTGGCATCGAGGCCGATGAGCGCCGGACCTATCTTGTCATTGACATTGGCCACCGCGGTGAGGACCCCTTTCCCGAGATAACGTTTCTTTTTCCCGGTGTCACGAAGCTCAAGTGCCTCACGGGTGCCGGTGGAAGCGCCGGAAGGCACCAGGGCCCGCCCCATTACCCCCGAGTCGAGAAACACCTCGACCTCGACCGTGGGATTGCCCCGTGAATCAAGCACTTCCCTCCCCAACACCCCAATAATTTCACCCATTTTCTCCTCCGGATTTTTTATAAAGCTGAGAAAGCTGCGGAACTAACCCTGCGGGCAAAGCGGTCGCAGGGTGCCGCAGGTTGCGACAAGCGGGACGGCGATGCGTACATCAGGTACGTGAGCCGGACCGATCGCCGCAACATGTGGTGCCCTGTGGCCGCGGAACTCACCCGCCGATGGCCCCGGCCATACTGAAGATGGGCAGATACATGGCGATAACCAACCCGCCGATCATCCCGCCCAAGAAAACCATCATCAAAGGTTCGATGGCCGCGGTTAGATTTTCCACCGCCTGATCAACCTCTTCATCATAAAAATCGGCGATCTTGCTGAGCATCACATCAAGAGCGCCGGTTGCTTCACCGACATTGATCATTTGCACGACCATACCGGGGAACACCCCGGTTTCTTCCAGAGGCTCGGCAATGGCCCGCCCCTCACTGATACTGTCCGTCACCCTGAACACCGCCTGCTCGATAACTTTGTTACCCGCGGTCCTGGCCACCACATTAAGGGAATCAAGAATCGGCACGCCGCTTTGCAGCATGGTGCCAAGGGTCCGCGTAAACTTGGCCACCGCCACCCGGCGGAGCAGGGTGCCGATTATCGGCGCCCGCAAGAGCAATTTATCAATCGCAATCCGCCCCTTCTCCGTGGCGTAAATTTTCTTCACCGCAAAGACCGCGGCAATCAGGGCCGCGATCATGAAATGGAAATTACCCTTGGCAAATTCGCTCATGTCAACGACCATCTGGGTCGGGGCCGGCAGGGCGCTGCCGAAATCGGCAAACATTTTCTGGAAAACCGGAACCACGAAAACCAGCATTACCGCCATGACCACCAGCGATATGCAGATACAGATGATCGGATAGGTCATGGCGCCCTTGACCTTCTTTTTGAGCGCCATGCTTTTTTCCATGAATCCCGCCAAGCGGCTCAGAATGGTATCCAGAATACCGCCGACTTCTCCAGCCTCGACCATGTTGCAGTACAGATTGTCGAAACAGGCGGGGTGCTTCTTCATGGCATCGGCAAAGGTGGAGCCGGACTCCACATCGGACCTTATGGCCCGAAGTACTTTTTTGAAAGAAGGGTTCTCCGTCTGCTCGCCGAGAATTTCCAGACTTTGCACCAAGGGCAGGCCGGCGTCAATCATGGTGGAGAGCTGGCGGGTAAAAATTACCACATCCTTGCCGGTTATTTTCGGCTTGAAGAACGAGATACTCTCAAAAATATCCTTGGGCGCTTCCTTGAGCACGGACACCGTGATGCGCATTTTTTTCAAATGCGTCTGGGCCATGGCCTCGTTGGGCATTTCTAATTTGCCGCTACGCTTCTCACCAAAGGAATTTACCCCTTTCCAGATATAAATCGGCATTTGCCCCTCCTATCTCATTACAGGCTGTTACCATGCGTCCCGATGCGCCCCCAAGCCTGTCGTTATTTTATATCTTAAGATTTTCGTAAAAACAATAGATAGATAGCTTAAAATCCGAGCTTAGCCGCAAATAAGCCCCCAATCCTTTTCCCCATTCGCCGGCGCTTTTGGCCCGCTGTTCACCATCATTTGGGCTTGCTCGCGACACCAGGCACTTTTCTATTGACACGGATACCGGGATAATTTAATAAGCTGTTTCTTTACTTTCGGTGCTTCGTGGATATATCCGGCGGAGTTACGAACACTTGCAAATATCGCCCTTCCCGGGCGAGCGATTTTCCCGGGCCAAGGGTTTGTTACGGAGGATTACTCATGGCGAAAGCGGCCCCCCAGGACATGACCAGCAAATACACCAGCGGGATGTTTAAACAGATCATTGACAAATGCGAGGGCTGCGAACGCGCCATCGTGGTGGAATCGGCCAAATACTGCACGGCCTACACCGTGCCGGAAAGCAAATGGCGCCTTGGCCTTTGCAATTTCGCCACCCACGTGAAGCCGGAAATCAGCGTCTCCACCATCAAGGTCAACCCCCTCAAGGCTTCAAAACGCGCCGCGGCAAAAGGCAAAAAATAATCACCGCGCAAACCGGCAAAAAAACGAAAAGCCCTTCCGGACCGGAAGGGCTTTTTTTATCTCAAAACCGCATAAAGAACGCGGTCACATTATCGCTTTTGGATAAAGAGCGCTCAAAAGCTTCTCATCTTCCTTTACTTCCTTGAATCTCTCATAAGCCGATTTGAAACCGGCCGGGCAATCAGCTTTGCCGAGAACCACCGCGGCGGCCTCGTCCAGCAGATCTTCGGAAACATCGTAAACCGCCTGGAAAATCTTTTCCATAACCGCCTGAGGATTTTTCTCGTAGGGAGGCGGCGCCTTGCTTATGGCCAGCACCGCCTGCGCCAGGACCGGCGCGGCGATGCACCGGAAAAGGGCGGGAACATCGTAAACCTCGGCCGCATCCAGCATCCTGCCGATAAGATCGCCGGAAAGCGAGTTGATAAGCACCCTGATTCTGGTCGGCCTCTCTTCTCCGTCGCTGGCCATGAACAATCTGATATAGGGGGTTATCTCGCCCAGGCTCAAGGCGCCTTTGCGGAAAGCGGCTTCCAGCCAGCGCAGCTGCATCTCCGGGCTGCGCGCCACAAACGGCAGGTATTTCTCATACCAGCTGCTTTCTTCCATCTTCCCCTCCCCTGACCACGCCACGACTTAACGGCGGTCTCCCATGAAGCGCAGGAGGTGGATGAACAGGTTGACGAAATCAAGATACAGAGCCAGGGCCCCCATGATCGCGCCTTTCCGGATCGCCGCCTCGCCCTGGCTCATGATCCCGCCTGCGCCGATGGCCGTTATCTTCTGCACATCGTAGGCGGTCAGCCCGGTGAACACCAGGACCCCGATGGCGGAGACAACCCAGGAAATCATGGCGCTGCCGATGAAGATATTCACCAGCGAAGCGATGATCATCCCGATCAGGCCCATGAAAAGAAAAGAGCCAAGACTGGTGAGGTCTTTTTTGGTGACCGTGCCGTAAACGGCCATGGCGACGAACATCCCTCCGGCCACGAAAAAGGTGGCGGCCACCGAGGCGCCGGTATAAAGGAGCAAGATAGCGGACATGGTCGCCCCGTTCAGGACCGAATAAGCCAGGAAAAGAGAGGTGGCGGTCAGGGCGGAAATCTTTTCAAGCCTTGCGGACAGATAAACGACCAGACCGAGCTCGCCGAAAATCAACCCGAAAAAAACAAGCTTGTTGCCGAAAATCGCCTGCTGCATGGCCGGGCTGCCGACGACCAGAAGGGCGGTAAGCCCGGTAAGCCCCAGGCCAGCGGCCATCCAATTGAAGACCTTGGCCAGGAAAAGGGTGGAAGCCTGAACCCTGACCTGATCCACGGTAACGCTTCCGCTGCTTTCAATACTGTGCATATTTTCCCTCATCTTTCTGTCTCCTGATTTTTTGCTTATGGTTTATTCTTCGCTGATAATCTTGGCAACCGCCTGGGTTGGCTCGTATTCTTCCATGGCGATCTTTACCGCGGCGGTCAAAGGCACCGCCAGCAGCATCCCCACTCCGCCCCACATCCAACCCCAGAAGACGAGGGACAAAAGAACCACCAGCGGGCTTAAATCAAGACCGCGGCCCATGACCCTTGGTTCCAGATAATTTCCCACCACCAGGTGAATGACGACCAGCACCACGGCGACCATCAGCGGCAAGCCGAGGGAACCGGTCTGGAAAAGAGCCATCAGGATCGGAGGAATAGTGGCGATCAGCGCGCCGATATTGGGGATAAAGTTGAGAAGAAAAGTCAGCGCTCCCCAGAGCATGGCGAGCTGAACGCCGAAAAGGCCGAGAGCCATGGCGGTAAGCACCCCGACCAACAGGCTGATCAGGGTTTTCAGCCCCAGATACTCCTCAACCGCAAGGCTGATCCGGTTGCCGATCTTGCTGATCTTCGCGGCCCGACGGTCACCGAACGCCTTGACCAATCTGCCCTGAAGGCTCTCCCGCTCGGCGAGCATGAAGATGATGAACAACACCACCCAGACCGTGCTGCCGATGAAATGGACAAAAGAGCCGCCCGCCATCTGGAGAGCGGCGCTCATGGGCTCCAGTCTTTTCCCGTCCAGGCTGCTGAAAAAAGCGGCGGCCATCTCTTTGCCCTGTTCCAAAGACAACCCGAAATACTGCAATATCTGGGCGGCATGCCCGACAAGCTGCTGCTCGATGAGGGGCCGCCG
>Ga0172371_10007973_pt1 | contig 14909 bp, 12 predicted proteins | sample Lak12m_FD_114543 | JGI IMG/M metagenome (GOLD analysis project Ga0172371, IMG submission 114543) | Freshwater microbial communities from Kabuno Bay, South-Kivu, Congo - kab_022012_12m | ecosystem: Environmental > Aquatic > Freshwater > Lake | place: Democratic Republic of the Congo: South-Kivu... | reverse complement strand
CGGCCGGCGAGCGCGTCTTTGGCGAAGATATTCACCTGCTGCCCCAGTTCGGCGTCGCCCGTATCTATGCCCGCGATATCACCAATCGTGTGCTCGCCGAACGCGCCTTAAGAGAAAGTGAACAGCGTTATCGTTCGTTGTTTTCTAACCTGGTCTCTGGATACGCCTTGCATGAGATCATTTGCGACGACCAAGGCCAGCCAGTGGATTATCGCTTCCTGGATTTGAATCCCGCATTTGAAGCGCTCACGGGCTTGAAGCGCGAGCAGATCGTCGGCCATACGGTCAAAGAAGTTTTGCCCTCCGCCGAATCATCTTGGATCGAAACTTATGGCGAGGTCGCATTGACCGGCGAGCCGATCCATTTTCAACAATTTACGCGGGCCTTAGGCAAATATTTCGATGTTTCGGCCTTTTCTCCCCAACCCGGTCAATTCGCGGTTACTTTTGCCGACATCACCGAGCGCGCCCGGGCGGAGAAAGAACTGCGAGAACGGGATGAGCAATTTACGAAATTGGCCTCCCAAACGCCTGGGATGCTCTATCAATTCATGAAACGATCGGATGGTTCGTACTGCGTTCCATATTCTAGCGAGACCATTCGAGATATTTTTGGCTGTTCGCCTGAAGCGGTGCGCGCGGATTTTTCCCCCATTGTCAGGGTCATCTTACCGGATGATTTACCGCGAGTAATCGATTCAATCGAAGAGTCGGCCAGAAACCTGACGCCCTGGCAATGCGAATACCGGGTGCAGCTTCCTGGCCAGCCCGTGCGTTGGCTATGGGGGCAATCCATACCAGAAAAGATGTCCGATGGCAGCGTAATCTGGCATGGATTTAATACCGATGTCAGCGAACGCAAGCAAGCGGAAGAAAAACTGCGTTTAACCGAACAGAATTACCGTTCGATCTTCGAGCATGCGCCAGTGGGCGTCTTCCAATCTACTCCAGAAGGACGCTATCTGAGCGCCAACCAGGCCCTGGCAAATATCTATGGTTATTTATCTCCCGAGCAGATAATTGCGTCCGTCACAGACATGGCTGGGACAATATATTTTGATCCTGCTGAACGCCAGGATTTCATCCGTAAGATGAATCTGTATGGCGAGGTTCAAAACGAGGAAGTTCGCAACCGGCGCAAAGATGGCAGCTCGATTTGGATAGCTCGCAGCGCTCGCGCCGTAAAGGACGCGGCTGGCAAGCCGTTGTACTATGAGGGTTTTGTGCAAGACATCACGGAACGCAAGCGAGCTGAGCAATATCTTGCCGCCCGCTTGGAATTGCGCGAATTTTCCCTCTCGCATACTTTTGATGAGATCTTTCAAAAGACGCTCGACCTGGCGGAACAGCTCACCTCCAGCCAGATCGGTTTCTTCCATACCCTCGCGAATGACCAGCAAACCCTCACCCTTCAGATGTGGTCTACCAATACCCTGGCCAAGATGTGTACGGCGGAAGGAAAAGGCGCTCATTATCCGCTTGAGCGGGCGGGCGTGTGGGCCGATGTAATCCGCCAGCGCCGCCCGGTCATCCACAACGACTATGCCAGCCTGCCCAATAAACAGGGTATGCCCGCCGGTCATGCGCCGGTCGTCCGTGAGTTGGTAATGCCTGTCTTCCACGATGAAGCGATTGTGGCGGTCTTAGGGGTCGGCAATAAACCGGTGGAGTATACGGAAACCGACCTCCAGACCATCACCGACCTGGCAAACCTGGCCTGGGATGTAATCTCCGCCAAACAAGCCGAGCAATCATTAAAAGAGAGCGAGGCGCGTTATCGAACCATCTTCGAGAGCGTCCAGGACGCCATTTTCATCGAAACCCCCGAAGGCCGGATCCTGGACATCAACCAGCGCGCCTGCGACATGTTCGGTTATACCCGCGCCGAATTCTTGACCAAAACGGTCTTTGACCTGCTGCCGTCAGGGGTCAATCCGCTGAATATCAACGTAAACGAACCGGGTGGCCTACCAGATGGTCTGGTCGAAGCTTGGAATATGCGCGCCAACGGCGAGATATTTCCAACCGAGATAACCCTTTGCCGCCAGGATCTGGATGGCCAGCCGGCGTTATTGGTCAGCTTGCGCGATATTACCAGGCGGAAGCAGGCGGAACAGACTCTCCAGGCTGCCTTGCGCGATAAAGAAGTCTTGTTGCGCGAGCTATACCACCGCACGAAGAACAACATGCAAGTCATCTCTGCTTTGCTCAATATGGAAGCCGATCGCAGCCCTGAAGAAGGTTTAAAGAAAGCCTTGCGCGATATGGACACGCGCATCATCTCGATGTCGTTGGTGCATGAAAAACTGTACGAATCCAAGAACCTGGCGCGCATCGAGATGAAAGACTATATTTCCAACCTGGCGGCGCTATTGATGGAGAGTTATCAAGTCAAGCCTGAAAAAGTCAGGCTCGCCATAACCGCCGCGCCCATCTCCGTACCGATCGAAAGCGCAATTCCTTGCGGTTTGCTGATCAATGAGATTCTTTCCAACAGTCTGAAACATGCTTTTCCGGGTGAAAGGACCGGCGAGATCAAGATCAGCCTGACGCGCCCGGAACAAAGCCAGGTGCTGCTGGAAATTTCTGACGACGGCGTTGGTCTCCCGAATGGCAGCGACCTGGGCAGCAAGAAAAGCCTGGGCATGCGCATCATTCAAGGGATCGCCAGCCACCAGTTGCGCGCCCGGGTAGAGCTAGACGCCTCGCAAGGCGTCTGTTGGCGCATCTGGTTCCCGCACCTGTCCGAAGCGGCCGTGGTTTAAAGTTCGCCGCTCCAGTGCAGCCAATCCAACGCCCCCGCTTCAAGCGAGCGGTATAGTCGCTGATCAGCCGCCCCAGGGCAGGTTTTACAAAGCCGCGCAAACACCGGACAGGACCCGCAAAAAAGCCGCCTGGGAATGAAATCGCGATACGGTTTTACTGCATAACCGGATGGCGTAAAATCGTCTTCAGCTTCTCTGGCTGAGAGCGCAGTGGGTCGCCCAGGTAGATCTCATGATGCTTGCCATGCATTCGGTAGCCATTTTCGTTGGCGAAAGCGTCCATCTTCTCAATCGTCGCTTTTTCTGTACTATACGGCCCTTTGTGCATGATCTGCACCGCCAGGCCTTCCTCAAACGGTTCCAGCCGCAGGCGGGCGAAACCGGGCAGGTCGCCTTTCTTTTTGCGCATCTGCTGCAGCGCTTCGGCGTACAAATCCGGCGTGATGTGAGCGGGCTGCAGGATCATCGCCGTATAAGCCCAGGGATCAGTTCCCTCGAAGCTGAATTCTGCGCCTTCCACCCACCACAGACCTTCCAGCGCCATTACCGAATAATCGAGCGGGGCGGACTGGCTTAGCTTGGACATAAATTTCAGGGTGTACGACAGGTTATACAGCGCCTGCACGGCCTCTTGAAAGTCGGGCGAGGTCCCCGGCATCAGCCCCCGCTCGATCTGCCCATCCACCATCGCGAATTGGAAGCGCGGGACGCTCACTACTTCCACCTGCCTGGCGGAGGGGTTATAGAACGTCTTCAGTTCTTTCCGTAGATCCAGTTTTTCAGCCATTTTCGCTCCTTTCTTTGTCAATCCTGTTTGGGTCATTGTGATCTTTCCGCTTCCATTCTAACCGAAATATATGTCCACTTCCGAAATATATTCAGCGCCAGCCCGATCAAGATTGTGCAGGTTCAGTTTCGTCCGCGCTGGGAGCAAGGGAACATTGTCTGGGCGCAGAGCGTCTAAGCGAGGAATGAAGTTATAATATATTGATCGAATGAAGAGCATAAAAAAGAAAGGAAGGATGAAATGAAGCGGCGATATGGATTCTTGATGATTATGTTGGTTTGTTTGGCGTTGCTGGCGGTGGCCTGCGGCGGGCCGCGACCGCCGAAAAAGCAGGTGGTTATTGTCCAGCAGCCAGTACAGCAGGGGCAGGCTCCGCAGGGTGGGTCGCAGATTGCGAACCCGGCTTCGGAAAACTGCGCTACCAAGGGCGGCGCTCTCACGATTGAAAAGGCCGGCGATGGCGGCGAATACGGGGTATGCCACTTTATGGATAATATGCAATGTGAAGAATGGGCGCTATTCCGCGGCGACTGTCCGGTTGGCGGCATCAAAGTCACCGGTTATGTGACGCCGGCGGCGGTATATTGCGCGATCACAGCCGGCGATTACAAAATCACCGCTCAGAGCAACACCCCGACAGAACAGGGTACCTGCACGTTCAAGAATGGCAAGACCTGCGATGTGTGGGAATATTGGAACGGCAAGTGCAGCGCAGAGCAATAACCAGGCCGACCAACCCCATAGGGTGCGCCTCTCAAAGAAATACCGGAAATTCCTGACAACAAGTATCAAACAATCCTGACAGACAACCACATGGAGGTCTGCTACAATCCAATCAGATTACAGGTACAGTGACGACGCGAACAACTGAGTAGTAGCAAGACCTCGTGCGTGCAAGGGCATGGCCTGGTTATTATGTTATCCCGCCCAGATCATTTATACCAGCCATGCTCTTGCTGTTTAATTAGCCGCGAGCTGACAGTTGCCAGTAACCAGTTGTCAGTAACCAGTCGTCAGTCAATCAGTTATCAGTCTAACTGATTACTGATTACTGACTACTGGCGATGGCTACTTCACGATCAACACCGAACAGCCGGCGTAGTGAACCAGCTTGCGCGACAGGCTGCCGAGTAACCAGCCGGAAACGGCGCTCAGGCCGCGCGAGCCGCATACCACCAGATCAATGTCATTCTCCTGGATGGTTTTGAAGATTACGGCGGCGGCGTCGCCGCGCGTCAGGATGCGGCTGGCGCGCAACTGCGCCAATTCCAGGGTTTGCTGGTATTCGTCCAGCAGACGCTCGCCGCGCAGTTGTTCTTCGGCTTCGATGGCGTCTTTGTCCACCGGAGCAATTGGCATGGGATACAGGACTTCTGGGCCTAAAGCCCAGGCTGGCGTAGCGATTTCATTCGGAATCGGCGGGGGCAGGACGTGTATCAGGCTGATCTCTGCCTCGGGCGGCAGCCAGGTGCAACGACGGCGCGAGCCATCCGGGCAGGGCGGAGTCAAATAATCGAGCGCCTTCTGACTTTGGGCTGATCCATCTGTCGCTAACAGAATGCGTTTCAAGCCGTGATAGGGAGCGCGCACGACCAGCGCCGGGCAGGTGGAGTATTCGACCACCTGTTGAGCGACGCCGCCCAATAAGACGCCCAGCGTCGCGCGCAGACCCTTCGCGCCGATCAAGATCAGGTCGGCTTGCATTTCCTTAGCCTGGTCGTTCAACGTGGCCGCCGGGTTGCCGGCGACCAATTTGATTTCCACCTGCATGCCTGCTTCGGTTAAGCGCTGGCGCTCGCGGTTCAGGCTGGCCTGCATCAGCTCGTGGACTTCGATCCATTGGGTCGGCAACACACACATCAGCGTTACCGAACAATGCTCCGGTGGGATACTACAAGCGCAAGGTAGATCGAGCAGCAACTGGATGGCCGCCTGGGCGTGTTCTGAGGCGTCATAGGCTAACAGATAGTGCATCTTCCCCCGCAGCATGGCGGTTTTTTCTTCAGGAACGGGATTGGGAGACATCAGGCACCTCCTCAGTCGAACAGAACCTGTTTGAAATGATGCGCGTTGTTAATTCAACAATACTAAAAAATTGCCCCCGAGTCAAGTTAATTTCCCCTCCCGGATGCCAGGATCAGTTAGATTAAGGGAGTTGGGTCAGGGAGAGGCGGGCAGCCTGGAAAGCTCTTCATGGACCGCCCAATACGCGGGTTTAGGCTGGCCTTGCTTATCGAATAACAAAGGTTCGTCAGGGTGGCCGGTCCAGCCAGGGATCCAGGAATAATTGTCTCCCAGTCCCCAGGCGATGAAGGCTGTGCAGGCTTTCTGCGCCAGGCAGGCCGCAATCGCCTGGCGATAGATCTCCGCCTGGGCGGCAAATTCATACGCCTGGCTGTCGTCCGAATATTGCAGGCGCACGTCCATCTCGGTAATCTGAATTTCCAGCCCCAGGTCGGCCAGCTGCGCCATGTTCGCTTGCAATGCCTGGGGCGTAGGCGATTGGTAAAGGGCTGTGTGCATTTGCAATCCAACCCCATCTACCGGGATGCCATCTGCCTTGAGCGTCTGCAGCAGGGTATAAATCGCCTGGGATTTGGGGTTCATCCCTTCGCCGCCATTGTCATTGTAAAACAGGCGCACCGACGGATCGGCTTCGCGCGCCCACTGGAAGGCCATGGGGATGTATTCTGGACCGATTTTTCTCAGCCAGAAGTTATTGTACAGCGTGCCATCGGTATTGACCGCTTCGTTGACCACGTCCCAGGCGTAGAGCTGGCCGCGATAATGTCCGACGACGGTCTTGATGTGGCGGCATAGAATCTGGATCCATTCGTCGCGCGAATATTCGCCGCTGGCGACCCACTGGGGCAACTGCAAATCCCACACCAGCACATGCGCGAAAATCGCCATCTGGTATTTTTGGGCAAACGAGACGATCGCGTCGCCTTCACTGAAATCATAGCGGTCGGGCTGAGGGTGGATAATCTCCCACTTCATCGAATTTTCGACCGCGAACAGATTGAATTGCTGGCTGAAAAGTTGGACGTAAGAAGCGTTATCGAAATAGCCGGGTGAGCTGCTGACGCCGATAAAGAAGTGGCGGGCTTCGGCCAAAGCGCGCAGGGGCGGGTATGGCTCGGGGGTGGTCGGGGGGATGGAAACGATCGGAAAGGGGGTAGTTTGTAACTGTTCGGGCGGTAACGGGTCTGCCTGGCAGGTTGGGAAAGGGCCGGGCGTCAGCGTGGGCGGGATGGGTGTGTGGGTTGGAAATTCGGTCGGGTAAGTGGAGGGGGTGCGTAGCAGCGGCGCGGCGGCTGAAGGCGCGCGGGTCGGTTGGACCGGGTTACTCTCCGGCGGCAAAAAAGGCTTGATGCAGCCAGTGTGCAGGATCGCAAGCAGGATTACGAGGATAATAGATTTTCTGAACATCACGACACGATACTTGTTTCGCCGCTCACCGATCAGCGGGCGAAATGATAAGCGATAAACGATTTGGTCAAGCCGAACAGCTTCTCCCGGTAGAGCGCGCCGCCTGGAAACAGGGCGCGCAGTTCCTTTGCGGTGAGCAGTCGGTGACTGAGAATATGCTGTCGGGCTTGATTATAATCGGGGATGCGCCTGTACCAGCCCAAATCGAAAGAGCGAAGTAGAAAGATTTGTACAGCCAGCGGAAAGAATTGAAAAAAGGGGACGAGAAAGTGAGGTTCGAGTGGGAAATAGCGGTTCGGCGTCTGGATAAAGTAGCTTTTTCCAACCCGTTTGATCCCCTCGGCCATCCGTTGCTGACGGTCGAATGAGCCAAGGTGTTCGATCACCGAGTTTGAAAAGGCAATATCGAATGGGCGGCGGCCGAAATCTGGCAGGTTGCATGCGTCGCCGGTAATAAAATGCAGGTTGGGATAAGCGGTCGCCTGGGGAATAATATTCAATAAGGTGATTTGAAAATCTACCTTTCCGGCGTAACCCATCTGCTCCCAAAAACGTTGGACGCCGCCGATATCCAGAATGGTTACAGGCGGCGTCAGTTCGAGGAGAAAGGATTCCAACAGCCGGAAACGCTTACGGCGTAGCGCAACGGCCAGGCTGTCGGCGTCGCGGTTGTTAGCCAGGCGCTGAAGCAGGCGTTTCATCAAGCTCCAGGCAGCCTGGTCAGCATACTGCCTCCCGCCCGGCCATGAAGGCATTCTTATTCAGTTCGATCGTTTTCTTCGGCACCCGCGCAGAAATCACTTCCAGCCAGATTTCGATCGTCAAGTCCGGGCCACTGATGCCCTGGCTCTCCATCAGCCCAGATAGCGCGCCCATCAGGGCGACGTTGGAGACTTTCAGGTTGCCCAACTGGTTAGCGATAGCCTGCGCGTCAATATAGAACGCTTTGGGTGTAACTTGCGCCAGGCATTGCCGCAGATGCTCGTCATCCGGATAAGCTTGCCCGCCGGAGGTCACCGTGACAGGTTTAATCGCTTCCATATTGATTACCGCCAGTGCGCCTGGGCGCAATTGGGAAAGATTGCGCAGCGCTTCGACTTTCTCGAAACTGAGGAAGACATCCACCTCGCCAGCGCCTACCAGCGGCGAGTAAACTGTCTCGCCCCAGCGCACATAGCCGGTGACGCTGCCGCCGCGCTGTGACATTCCATGGACTTCAGCTTGCTTGGCCTGGTACCCGGCTGCCAGGCCGACGTTAGCCAGTACATCGCTGGCTAAGATGGTGCCCTGGCCGCCAACCCCGGCCAGCATAAAGTTGATCGTCTTTTTCATCTATTCTCCATTCAAATCAAATTCACCACAGAGACACAGAGTACACAGAGTTTTTCTTAGGCTTTTCTCTGTGGTCTGTGTGACTCTCTGTGGTTCACTTTATATCACCACAGAGACACAGAGTACACAGAGTTTTTCTTAGGTTTTTCTCTGTGGTCTGTGTGACTCTGTGGTTCACTTTATATCACCACAGAGATGCAGAGTACACAGAGTTTTTCTTAGGTTTTTCTCTGTGGTCTGTGGGACTCTCTGTGGTTCACTTTTTTTACCACAGAGACACAGAGTTCACAGAGTTTTTCTTAGGTTTTTCTCTGTGGTCTCTGTGACTCTGTGGTTCACTTTTTTTACCACAGAGTCACAGAGACCATAGAAAATTTTGGGGAAAGAAGTTATAGCGCCATGCGCTTGAGGCCTTGTTTGAGGACTGGGACGTTGAAATTGATCAGCAAGCCGATTTTGCATTTGGTTAACCTGAGATAGGTTAAGAGCTGGGCTTCGTGGATGGATAAGAGCCGATCCACGGATTTTAGCTCCACGATAACGGATTGTTCGATAATGAAATCCAAACGATACCCGCAGTCCAGCTTGAGACCTTTGTATTCGAGCGGTAATGGTTTTTCCTGTTCATAACTCAGACCAATCAGCGATAACTCTTTTGCCAGGCAAGCCTGGTAGGCTGATTCAAGCAAGCCAGGGCCAATATGGCGGTGCACTTCAATCGCCGCGCCGATTATTTTCTCTGTTATGGCATTAATCTCGGCTATTATTTTAGCTCGGTGTTCTCCGCGTTTCAGCAGTACATAATTTTCTCATCATTCAGACACAGAGTTCACAGAGAATCCTTTTTAAACTCTGTGCTCTCTGTGACTCTGTGGTGAATAAAGTTCTTAAACTCCGTGCTCTCCGTGGCTCTGTGGTGAGTAATTAGTCGGCGCGGAAGGTGATGGCGTCGCGCGGGCAGATCTGAGCGCAGACCTCGCAGCCGGTGCAAAGCGCAGCGTCAATCAAGGCTTTGGGGCGCTGGAATTTCGCGTCCAGTTCAGCGCTCTTCAGAATCGCAGGGCAGCCGACGCGGAAACATAACCCGCAGCCGTTGCACGGATCGGGCAACACCTCCAGCGGTTTCCATTTCTTGCGCGCCTCGGGCAACAGCGCGCACGGCTCAACGGTGATCAGCACCGAAGGCTCATCCAGCTTGAGGAATTCCTTGAGCGTCTTTTCGATTTGCGCTACTTCGAAGGCTGGCAGAGAACGCACGTGTTTAACGCCTAACGCCTTGACCAGCGGCTCCAGCTCAACCTGGGGCGCTTCGTCCTCTTGCAGCGTCAGTCCGGTGCCTGGATTGTGCTGGTGACCAGTCATGCCGGTGATGCGATTATCCATGATGATGGTAATCACCGGGCTGTTGTTATAGACCACATTCAGCAAAGCCGGGATGCCGGTATGGAAGAAGGTCGAATCGCCAATCACTGCCACCTGGCGCTCGCTGCTGCCAGCCTTCAAAGCGCCATGCGCCACGGCGATGCCGGCGCCCATGCAGCCGCAGGAATGGATGGCGTTCAGCGGCTCGATCAAGCCCAGGGTATAGCAACCAATATCGCCGTTGACCGGCAGTTTGAGCTTGTTCAATACGTAAAAAGCGCCGCGGTGTGGGCAACCGGGACATAGCACCGGCGGGCGGGCGGGCAACGGCCCCACTTCCACTTCGGGTAAGGGGAGATGTTCGGAAGCCGGCGCCAACCCGGCCTGGATCGCGCTTTCACGCACGATGCGCGGGTTGAGTTCGCCAACGATGGGGAAGATGCTCTTGCCTTCGGTCGGGATTCCCATCAGCCGGACGGCCTCTTCGATGAAGGGGTCCAGTTCTTCAATGACGATCAAGCGTTTGACCGAGGCAGCAAACTGCCGGATCAGCTTTTCGGGCAGCGGCCAGGTCATCCCCAGGCGCAAGATCGAAGCCTGTGGAAAGACTTCTTTGGCGTACTGATAAGCCACGCCGGCGGTGAGGATGCCGAGCGACCCATCGCCCGTTTCGATGCGGTTGAACGGGAAGCTCTCAGCCATTTCGGCTACGTCGGCCATGCGCTGTTCGATGACCGGGTGGCGTTTGATGGCATTGCCCGGCACCATCACGTACTTGGCGACATTACGCGGGAACTTTCGCTCGCCTTCCGGCTTGCCTGCCTCCACCCGTTCGCCCAGTTCAACGGCGCTCATCGAGTGGCAGATGCGGGTGGTCATTCGCAGCAGCACCGGAGTATCGAAGCGTTCGCTCAATCCAAAGGCCGCGATCATCAGATCTTTCGCATCCTGACTGTCGCTCGGTTCCAGGCAGGGGACGCGGGCGAACTTGGCAAAGGCGCGGTTGTCCTGTTCATTCTGGCTGGAGTGCATGCCAGGGTCGTCGGCTGAGACGATCACCAGCCCGGCTTCTGCGCCGGTCATCGAAGCGTACATAAAAGCGTCAGCGGCGACATTCAGACCGACGTGTTTCATAGCTGAGAAGGCTCGCTGGCCGGCGTAGGCTGCGCCGATGGCTACGTCAACAGCCACCTTTTCATTTGGCGCCCACTCGGCATAGACATTCGGATAGCGGGCGAAGAATTCCAGGATTTCAGTGCTGGGGGTGCCGGGATAGGCCGAAGCGACCTTCACGCCGGCTTCCCAGGCGCCGCGGGCGACGGCTTCATTTCCAGAGAGCAATTTTTGCATGCTGCCTCCCAATAGATAATGACATTTGATCTTTCCTTGGGTGGATTGTAAAGGGATTGCAGCCTCCCGGCAACCGGATTCTTTCTTAATCTTATTGGACGATTGTCATCATTGGTCCGCTTCGGTCAGATAACAGCGTAGCTTCCCCTCGTCCGCATTGACGAAATTCCCAGCCTGGTAGTTAGCCTGGTAAGCGGGCTGGATGGCGACCAGCCAGGAGTCGTTGCCCTTCTTGTATTTGGCGTCCAGCAAGGAAATATCCCCGCTGAAGGTGAAGACCTTCTTCTGCGGGTCGTATTGCCACTTCCCCTCTTTGCCCATGGCGATGATTTTGCCGCCAGGATAAATTTCGAAGACCGGATAAGTGGTGAATTGGCCGTTTTCGATCAGGTCGCATACAAATTGACCGGTCGGGGCGCTCTCGGGGAGCAGGGTAAGATTACAGGCCAGGCTGGTAAAGGCGCAGAACAGCAAAAGCTCCAAGAGAATATGAGAAGGTTTCATAGCGCTTCCGCGGTTATTGTACCTGAATCTGGCGGGAATGGGGAAGAGAGCGAACCGTGACCCGGCCAGACCCGAACGATCCTCTGAAGCCTGATATAATTCCGTCCATGTCTTTTCCCACCCGCAGACGTCTGTTGGCGCTCAGCCTGGGTTGCGGCCTGTGGCTGCTGCTGGTTGCGCTGGCCGCCTTCTATCCCCGCCCGGCCCAGGGCGCCGGCGATGAACCTACCCCGGAACCCACCTCCTGGGTCGCGCCCGACCTGTATAAACCGGTTATCCCGGATGACCCACTGCTGGCCGATCTGGGCGCCGTCAAATATTGGGGTGTGTGTATGGCCTGCCATGGCGACCGCGGCCAGGGGTTGACGGATGAATGGCGCGAGCGTGGCTTTGGCGAAGACATGAATTGCTGGCAATCCAGATGTCATAGTTACAATCACCCGTCGGAAGGTTTTCAATTGGTGCGGGTCGTTCCACCGGCGGTTGGGTCAAACACGCTGCGCCGCTTTACCACCGCCGCTGAGTTGCAAGCTTATCTGGTTGTAAAAATGCCCTGGTGGAACCCCAACTCGCTCACCCCGGCGGAAGCCTGGCAGTTGACGGCTTTCTTGCTGCGCGAGAACGGCGTTTATCCGCGCGGGCTGGAGTTCCAACCTCAAAAAGCCGCCGCCATACCAGTGCATCTGCCTTACCGCGCTCAGACAGGCGAGCGGCTGACGCAATGGCTGTTCTTCGCCACGCTGTCGCTGGCGACTGGCCTGCTGCTGCTCAGCCTGGCGCGCTTACGGCGCTCCTCCATCCCATCCGGCGTCGCCGCTGGCAACGCGCCGGATGCCCCGCCTGTTTCGGTCGTAGAACCTGCCATGCAACCTGTTCAGAAACCTTTGCCTCCAATTGTCCATCATCGCCCCAACTTCCTGCACCATCTACACCCGCCTACCATCCCGTTCCCGCAGGCTCGCTGGCGCTATACGCTTGGAATGGGCGGCCTGGCTGTCTTTCTGACTCTGCTGGTAGGAGTCACCGGCGCGCTGGAGATGTTCTTTTACATTCCCACCCCCGCCCAGGCGGGCAGCTCGATCCAGGAGATCAGTTTCCTGGCGCCTTTTGGCGGGCTGGTGCGTGGGCTGCACTTTTGGGGCGCCCAGGCTTTGGTGATCGTCTCTGGCCTGCACCTCTTGCGCATCTTGTTTACCGGCGCCTACGCGCCGCCGCGCCGCTTCAACTTTTTGCTCGGCCTGGCGCTGTTCGTGCTGGCGTTGTTGTTTGACTTCACCGGCTACGTTCTGCGTTGGGACGAAGGCATCCGCTGGGCGCTGATGGTCGGTACGAATTTGCTAAAAACTGTCCCGCTGATTGGCGCGCAGCTCTACGGGGTCGTGATTGGCGGGGTCAAGCCTGGCCTGGCGACGCTGACCCGCTTCTACGCCTGGCACATCTTCGGGCTGACCCTGTTCCTGGCGGTGATCCTGGTCTGGCATCTGTTCCGCGTGCGGCGCGATGGCGGCATTTCTGCCCCGCCGCCCGAGCTGCGTCGAGACCCGCGCCGCATCACCCGCTACGATTTGGCGCAGCGCGAAGGGTTGGCGATGCTACTGGCCTCGCTGGCGCTGATTGCGGTCAGCCTGCTGTGGCCGGCTCCTTTGGCCGCGCCGATCCAGGAGCCGCCGGTAACGGTGTTGGGTGAGGTGCGCGCGCCCTGGTTCTTCCTGTGGATCCAACAATTGCTGCGCTATGGCGACGCTTTCTGGCTTGGCGTGGCGTTGCCGCTGGGCGTGTTGGTATTGCTGGCCGCATTGCCCTACCTGTTCCCTCGCTTGCCCGACCAGCAGCGCGGCCGTTGGTTTCCGCCTGCCGGTCGCGCGGTTCAGATCATCGGCGTGCTGCTGGCGCTCGGCTGGCTGGCGCTGACCCTGCTCGAATTGGCGACCAAAACCCCATGACAACTCCAAACCCACAGCTTTCCGCTCCCCCTCCCTCTCCTTCCCGGCGTGATTTTCTCAAATTGGCTACGCGTGGGCTGCTCTATTTCAGCGGGCTGCTTGGTTTGGGCGGTTTGTTGCGTTATTTGAATTACCAGCCGGACCCGCCGCCGCCGGCGCGCTTCGAGGCCGGTCTGGCAACTGATTACGCGCTCAACTCACGCACCCTGTTGCCGGCCGTACCAGCGGCGCTGATCCGGGATAGTAAAGGTTTCCGCGCCTTCAGCCTGGTCTGCTCGCACCTGGGCTGCACGGTTGAGATCAAGTCGGATAATTACGCCTGTCCGTGCCACGGCAGCCGTTATGACCTGGCCGGCCAGGTCATCAAAGGACCGGCGTCAATACCGCTAACGCCTTTAAGGGTGGAACTGACACAAGATGGGAAGATCGTGGTTTATAAAGAGTAAGACATTTCGAATAGTACGAACAGGCGCTCGCCCTGGGGGGTGGTCATGGTCATTGTATTCCAATGTTATGGGCTACCCACACATTGGGCTCAACATAGACGCCCAGATCCGCGCATAGGTCTATTTCGACCGGAACAAGCGCGCCCGGAACGATGTACGGGCCGCTTTCATAGAAGCGCAGCCCGCTCCATTCCTGCCATTCGGCGATGTCGCCGGTGATGCGCATCGCATGATGGCAGGGCTTTAAGATTCGACCGCCCAGCCGGACATGCACTCGCAGCCAGGGGTCAAAGGGCAGCCCACCCTCCAGCTTCCAGGTAACATAACGATCAATAGACGAGAGGGGATACAGGTCTTTGTTGTTCGGGCGCACTGGCGCGATCAAAGCTTCAAAACCGCTCTGCCGGGCAATCCCGATCATCTCCTGTACAAAGCTTGCGCTCAGACCCTGGCGCCGGAACGCGGGCGAGATGGCGATTTGGATGGCGCATAACAGGTTGGGAGGCTGGCCGGCGAGGCGATCGGATACGCTCCTGGTTAGCGCCCAGTCCCAACCCTCTTCGGGTAGCTCGTCCAGCCCGGTGTGCCACGCCAGCGGGACGCTATTGGCAAACCCCATGATCTGCTGGGTCTGCTGATCGAGCAGGGCGAACTGGTAGGCCGGGAAGAACTGGTAGAGCTTGCCCCAATGCTCATCCGCGACCGGATCGTGGAACATGAACTCGGGCCAGGCGACTTCGCTGACCGTAGCGACCAGGTCGCGGTAGTCCGGCCGGTCCAAGGGGAAGATGCGAGTATAGCTGGATGTAGTTATGGCTCAATCTCTCTTTCCGGTGAACATGCGTTGATTATACCTTGCAAAGCTGATCGGCAAGCGCTGGCTGGCAGCACAGGCAAAAACCGCCTCAGCTTGAAAACTTGTAAATCTATTTGGTTATGGGATATAATCCCCATGAGTTACCCGGATAACCCATAATACAGGAGCAGT
>Ga0172371_10007972_pt1 | contig 14910 bp, 12 predicted proteins | sample Lak12m_FD_114543 | JGI IMG/M metagenome (GOLD analysis project Ga0172371, IMG submission 114543) | Freshwater microbial communities from Kabuno Bay, South-Kivu, Congo - kab_022012_12m | ecosystem: Environmental > Aquatic > Freshwater > Lake | place: Democratic Republic of the Congo: South-Kivu... | reverse complement strand
GACCTTGGGAAGAATGATGCCGATCTCGGCGGCGACGTTTTGCCGGATGCGGTGGATTCGCTCCAGGAGGTCGCCGCCGCGGTTCGGGTCCGCCAGGCGGATCAGCCCGACGCCGATCTCCACTTCCATGGGGTCCACGAGGAGGTAGTCTTCGACCCGCTCCGTTGCCGGCTTGGCCGCTTCGGTCTTCTTCTTCGCTTCTTCCGAAGACTTGACCTGCGCGGTCCGCCGGGAGAGCGTCAGCGCCAGGCCGATGCACCCGCCCCCGAGGAGCAGCAGCGGCACCCGCGGCATGTTCGTAAACACGAGGATTCCCAGGAAACCGCCCGCCACGGCCAAGGCTTGCGGGCGGGAAAACAACTGGCGGATGAATTCGACGGGCAGGTTCGTTTCCGTGCTGCTCCGCGTGACCAGCAAGCCGGCCGCCAAAGAGATGAGGAAGGCGGGCACCTGGCTCACCAGGCCGTCGCCGATCGTCAGCTTGGTGAAGATCGCGGCCGCCTCGCGCAGGGGCATGCCGTCCTCGATCACGCCGATGAACAGCCCGCCGAGGATGTTGATCAGCGTGATCACGATGCCCGCCACGGCGTCGCCGCGGACGAACTTGCTGGCACCATCCATGGCCCCGAAGAAGTCGGCCTGCCGGGTAATGTCCTGGCGGCGTCGCTGGGCCTCTTTTTCGTCGATGATCCCCGCGTTCAGGTCGGCGTCGATCGCCATCTGCCGGCCCGGCATGCCGTCCAAGGCGAACCGGGCGGCGACCTCGCTGATTCGCGTCGCCCCTTTCGTGATCACCACGAACTGGATCACCACGATGATCGCAAAGATGATCAGCCCCACCACGATGTTGTCGCCGGCCACGAATTCGCCGAAGGTCTTGATCACTTCACCGGCGGCGGTCAAGCCGACGCTGCCTCCCCGCGTGAGAACGAGCCTGGTGGTGGCCACGTTCAAGACCAGCCGGAACAACGTGGTCGCCAGCAACAGCGACGGAAAAATATTGAACTCCAGCGGCGTGCGCACGTAGATCGTCGTGAGCAGCATGATCACCGCCACCGTGATGTTCGCCGACAGCAGCAAATCCATCAAGGTCGCGGGGAGCGGGACCAGGATCACCAGCACGCTGGAGATCAGTCCCAACGGCAGTATCAGGTCTTGGACCCGCGCGAGCGGCAGCGTTCTGCCGGCGCGGGGTAACGCCCCTGAAGCCATCCGTTTCTCCGGAATCGCTTTTGCGACCGCCCCAAATGGGCTTACGACAAGTCCAAGGTGGAAGGGAAGAGGGGCGAAAAGTACCCGAACCGCCCGCCACTGTAAAGCCCGGTTTGACCCCGGGCATCCGCCGCGTGCTATCAATGCCAGCAGAGCATCGAGCCTGTTGACTTCCGAGCGTGCGGACTGCTTGTCAGCCGTGCTGCTGCCGATTCACTCACTGGCCGGCAAGCGGCCCCTGGCACCCAAGCCCGTAAACACAGCACGGTCGGGGCGGCAGGCATACACATATTCGGGTCATTCGAACCCCTCGCACAGTGAGCCTGTTCGGGTTCACAACGAGGTGATAGGATGGCAAACCGTGCGGCACAAGTAGTTGAGTCGATTTGAGTGACGTAGGAAGAACAGTTCATTGGGACGGACGCACGCCCGGAGTCCATACCGCCAGGTGTGATTTATCCGTCCTTTAAGGTAGCCCGGGAGCGCCTGTGATGGGGAATCAACCGGCGACGACGATCGTCGCCTCTTCGGGGGGGTATAAGGATCGCCCCTGGCTCTTTCGATTCTGGAACGGGATGCCGCTTTCGGTCTGGATCCCCCTGATGATCCGCAACCGGTTCCAGGTCGGGCCGCGCCGCATTGGAATGGCCTTCCTGATGGTATTCAGTTGCACGATCAACTCCGTGTTCGCGCTGCTGCAAAGCCTGTTCCTCGGGCAGCGGATCGCCCGCACCCCGATCGAACACCAGCCGGTCTTCATCCTCGGCCACTGGCGCACGGGGACGACCCTTCTGCACGAGTTGCTGGTGCTCGATTCCCGGCACACGTACGCCGACAACTACGCATGTTTTGCCCCTGCCCATTTCGTGTTTTCGCGTCCGGTGCTGGCGCCGCTGTTTCGGCACCTGGTGCCCAACCGGCGGCCGGTGGACAACATGGCGCTGAGTTGGGATCGGCCGCAGGAAGACGAGTTCGCGTTGTGCAACCTGGGGGCCCGCTCGCCGTACCTGACCATGGCGTTTCCGAACCGGCCGCCGCCGGACCAGGAGTATCTCACCCTCCAGAACGCTCCACCCGCCGGGGTGGGGCACTGGAAACGGACCTTTCTCTGGTTCCTGAAGTGCGTCACCGTTCGACAGCCGAAGCGGATCGTGCTCAAGTCGCCCGCCCATACCTGCCGGGTCAAGGTCTTGCTGGAGATGTTCCCCGACGCCCGGTTCGTACACATCGTGCGCGACCCCTTCGTCGTTTTCCCCTCCACGATCAACCTCTGGAAGCGACTCTACAAGGACGAGGGTTTCCAGACGCCGCGCTACGAGGGGCTGGAAGAGCACGTCTTCGACACGCTCGTGCGGATGTACGAGGTGTTCGAGCGGGACCGGGGCCTCATTCCCCGGGGGCGATTCTGCGAGGTCCGCTACGAGGACCTCGTCGCCGATCCGATCGCCCAGATGCGTCGCATTTACGAGGAGCTCGAACTGGGCGGCTTCGAGGAGGTTCGGCCCGCCCTCCAGAAGCACATGGAGGGCCAGGCCGACTACCAGCGGAACCGCTACGAAATCGCCCCCGAACTCCGCGAAGAAATCGCCCGCCGCTGGAGCGGGTACATCGCGAAGTACGGCTACGCCGCAGACGCGGAGACGCGGAGACACGGAGACGCGGAGAAGGAAGAGGGGAGACACGGAGAGGGGAGATAGACGGCGTGGAGAATATCCGGGGGTTCCGCGACCTGAAGGTCTGGCAGAAGGCCATGGATGCTGCGATGCAGGTGTTCGATGTCTCCGGAGGGTTTCCGAAGCACGAGGTATACTCGCTGACCGACCAAGTGCGCCGTTCGTCGCGATCCGTGCTCTCGAATATCGCGGAAGCGTGGCGCAAACGTCGGTACCCTGCCGCATTTGTCAGCAAACTCAACGACGCGGAAGGGGAGGCCGCTGAGACCCAGACCCATGTCGAGATTGCCCTTCGCTGCGACTATCTCACTGTCGAGCAGGCTCAATCCCTTGACACCGCCTACGAAGAAGTGCTCGCCATGCTTGTGACCATGGCCTCGCATCCCGATCAATGGACCATCCGCAAGCCATAATCCTCCCTGTTCTCGTCTTCGTTCTCCGCGTCTCCCCTTCTCCGCGTCTCCGCGTCTCCGTGTCTCCGCGTCTCCGTGTCTCCCTTCTCCGCGTCTCTCCTCACGCCCGCGGCGGGGTGATCTTCTTGCCTTGGAGGTGGTACACGTAGGCGAGCACTTCCGCCACGGCGGCGTACTTGTCTTGTGGGACGGGGTGGTCGATTTGCACCTCGCGATAGAGGGCCTGGGCGAGCGGCTTGCGCTCCAGGATCGGAATCCCGTGTTCGAGGGCCAGACGCCGGATCTGTTGCGCCAAGAGGCCTGCACCCTTGGCCACCACCACCGGGGCTGCCATGTTCTGCGGGTCGTACCGGATCGCGACCGCCAGCTCGGTCGGGTTGGTGACCACGACGTCGGCCTTGGGCACCGCCTGCGACAGCCGATGGGCCACCAACTGCCGCTGCACGGTCCGCCGCCGGGAGGCGATCTGCGGGTTCCCTTCCAGGTTCCGCATCTCCTCGCGGATCTCCTGCGTGGTCATGCGCAGATCCTGCTCGTGGCGCCAGTACTGGTAGCCGTAGTCGAAGACCGCGAGTACCAGGAGAGCCAGGCCGATCTTCATGGCCGTCCAGAACATCATCTGCCATACGGAGACGGCGATTTGCGGCAAACGCAAGCCGCTCAGTCCGAGGATTTGGGGAAAATCCTGGTACACGCAGGCAAAGGCAATCCCGGCAATCAGCACCAGCTTGAACACCGAGAAGCCCAGCCGCACCACGCTGTCCAACGAGAATATCCGCCCCAGGCCGGCCAGCGGATCGAGTCGCGACAGGTCCAGTCCCACCTTGCCGGGCAGGAAGAAGAACCCGATCTGCCCGACGTTCACGAGCACCGCGCCCGCAAGGATCAGGCTGAGGATCGGCAGGAAGTGCCGGGCCAGCTCCGCGAGCACGCCATTGCACTGGGCGACGGCAAAGGCCGGTTCGGCGTGCAACCAGGCCTCGCCTCCCAACTGGCGACGCCCATAGTCCGCGAGAAATCCGATCAGCGAGCCGCCGCTCATCGACAGGGCCCCGAGCGCCGCCAGCAGCAACAACGCGGACGCCAGGTCCTGGCTCTTCGCGACACTCCCTTCCTCGCGGGCCTTCTGCCGGCGATGCGGGGTTGCATCTTGCGATTTGTCGCCGTCATGCTCGGCCATGGAGAAGGGATTGGGGGGTTAGGGACTAGGGATTGGACTGTTAAGCCGCGACCCGTGGTCGCGCTCCGCTCTACAGCCAAAAGCCACCCACCATTTTCGCTCCGCCCTCTGCCTACTGTGTACTGCCTACTGTGTACTGCCTACTGTGTACTGCCTACTGCCTACTGCCTACTGCCTACTGTGTACTCCTCAACGCGTCGAGCACCGCGTTGATGGTCGGCTCAATCTGGTCCTCGAACACCCAGGCTGCGCCGCCGAGGGAAATGCCCAGGATGCCCAGCGCCAGCATGGCGTTCAACCCGAACCCGAGCACGAACAAGTTCAGTTGCGGCAAGGCCCGGGCGATCAAGCCGAGCACGAGGTTGGCCAGCAGCATCGCAGCCACGACCGGCGCGGCCGCCCGAATGCCCAGCTCAAAACTCTGGGCCAACAGGGTGACCAGCATGCCGGCCAGCGATCCGGGCATGCTCGCGCTGCCGGGCGGGATGCTCTGGAACGTATCCAGCAGTCCCGCCATGGCAAGACGGTGCCCGCCGATGGCCACGTAGATCGACACCGTCACCAAATACAACAGACGCGACACGATCGACGTATTGTTGCCTTGAACCGGATCGAAGATCTCGGCGATCATCATGCCGCTCACCTGGTCGATCAGGTGGCCGGCCAGCTCGATGCCCGAGAAGAGGATCGTAATTCCCAGCCCTAGGGCCAGCCCGATCGCCAACTCGCTTCCGATCAGGAGAAGATACACGGCCAGATTGCCCGGGTCGGGCATCGGTACGCCCCACTGGCTCGGAACGACCAGCAGCGACAAGGCGAAGGCGAACAGGGCCCGCACCTGCAATGGGATCTCGGGCGTCCCATAGATCGGCGCGGTCATCAACAGCCCGCTCACCCGCGTCAGGATGAGGGTGAACAGGATGAACTTGCCGACTTCAAATTGCGGAAGCCAGTCCATCGGCATAAGCGAGGGAAACCTGTAGGGAACGCCCTCCGTGGCGTTCCATGGAAGCGGCGATATCACGGAACGCCACGGAGGGCGTTCCCTACACTCTTTCTCGTCCCCTCTCGGAATCGTGCAAGCCTACTCAGAACCTGCCCGGGATCCCAGAGATCAGGTCGGTCGAGTATTCCAGCATGCGGGCAAGCAACCAGGGAAGGAGCAGACTCATCACCAGGACCATGGCCACGATCTTGGGCACGAAGGCCACGGTTTGCTCTTGCACCTGGGTCAGCGCCTGGAGCAGCCCGACCAGCAGGCCCACAATCATTCCCGTTAAGAGCACGGGCGCGGCCACGAGCAGCCCGAGCCAAATCGCTTCGCGTCCCAGATCGATGATATCGCGAGGGTCCATGCGGGGAGGGGCTGGGGACTAGGGACTGGGGATCGAGAGATTCTGTGGATCGAACATCATGGTCTGCCTACTGCCTACTGCCCACTCTCCTCCGCCCTACCCAAACGCCTGAAAGCTCTCCATCAACATGCCGACCACCAGGTGCCAGCCATCGAGCAACACGAACAAGATGAGCTTCAGCGGCATGGAGACCATCGCCGGAGGCAACATGAGCATGCCCATGGAGACCGTGACCGCAGCAACCACCATGTCGATGATCAGGAACGGCAAGTAGATCTGGAAGCCGATGAGGAACGCCGTTTTGAGTTCGCTGAGCATGAACGCCGGCAGGAGAACCGACAGCGGCACGTCGTCGTAGTCCTTCGGGGTTGAGGCATTCGGCAAGTAGCGGAGGAAGAGCCAGACATCGTCGCTATTGCCGGTCCGCTCGATCTGGAGGCTCATGAAGCGGCGAATCGGCGTGGCGCCGGCCGTCCACGCCTCCTCCAGGCCGATCCGTCGGGCCCGGTATGGCACGATCGCGTCGTCGTAGACCTTTTTCCAGACGGGCGACATAACCAGCAGGCTTATGAACAGCGCCAGCGACGTAATCACCTGGCTCGGCGGCAACTGCTGCGTGCCGATGGCCTGTCGCAACAGTCCCAGCACCACCACGATCCGCACAAAACACGTGGTCATGAGGAGCACGGCCGGCGCCAGGCTGAGCACCGTCAGCAGGAGCATGACTTGGATCGTCGAACTTAGGCCGGCAGGGCTGGTCCACGCCTTGGGCCCGCCGGCCAGGCTCTCGGGGACCTCGATTGAAAGCGGGCGATTCGACGGATTCTCCGCAGCGGCCGCGGGCGCGAGGCCAACGAGCGTCAAGGTCGCCGCGGCCAGGATCAGCAGCGTTCGGGCGCGGCGCCGGCGGAACCGCTGCGAAACGGTCCGGATTCGAGCGGCAACTGCAGTCGGCTCAGTCATCGTCCTGGTCCTCCAGCCCGTCGGGCCGACCGGTCTGCAGCCCGCGGCCCGCACCGACGGTCGCCCTGCCCTCGTTCCAGTGGGCGGACTGCCCGGGTTCGCTCCCGAAACGCTCCAGGGCCTGCCGGAACATCGACGTGGCACTGGCGGGCTGCCCTTGACGGCAGAGCGCGACCAGGCGCTGCACCTCCTCGGTGTCGGTGACTTCGCTGAGCGCTTCGGCCCCGGCGGGAGTCACCGAGATCAAGACCAGTTTGTTTCCGAGCCGGATCAGATGGACCTGTTGCCGGCCGGCCAAGGGTGCCCGGCCCAGCACCTCCACGGCCTCGCGCGGCAAGAGCGCGATCGAGCCCGGCATGCCTCGCCGCATGATCCATGCTAAGACGAAAAACAGGCCGAGCACAATCGCCAGGCTGCCGCCGACCGTGACCATCGTGCGGAGCCCGCTCGAAGGCGCGCCGGGCGCCAGCGGGTTGCTGCGATCGGAGCGGCTGGGAGGCTTCAGCGGGATCGCGGCGGCGCGGCCATCCGGGGCCGATCGCCCTTCGCCGCCTCGGTCGCCGGGCTGCGGTTCGGGCGGGAATCGGCTCATCGCCCCGTCGCGCTTCATCGCAGCCTGGGCCGCGGCATCGTTCTCGTCGCGGGACGAAACGGATTGGGCGTGGACGGTGCAGCCGAGGCCCATCATCAACGCCACCAGCGTCAGAATCGCACTTGCCGACTTCTTGGAAGGCATCCGTGCCACCGCCATCCTGTCCTTTACCCGGAATTCACGCCTGCGACCAGTTCCGCGACGCGGACGCAAAAGTTGTCGTTGAGCACCAGGACTTCGCCCCTGGCCACGAGCCGGCCGTTCACAAAGATGTCGACCGGGTCGCCCGCCAGTTTGTCCAAGGTCACGACCGACCCGCGGCGCAGCCTGAGGACGTCTTCGAGGTACATCTGCGTGCGGCCCAACTCGATCCGCAGGTCGAGTTCAACGTCTCGGATCAGGTCCAGATTGGCGCTTTCCGCGCTCGCCGGGGCCGCCGCGAGTTCCTCCCAGCGAAATGGGGCAACCCCCGGCGGAACCGGCTCGTTGGGTCCCTCATCAATGGAAGCGAGGGCCTTCTCGGCCTGATGCAAGAGCGTTTCGATGTCGCTCTGAGCGATGCCCGGGTCGCCTGCGGGAGCGGCAGGCACCGGCCCTCCGGGCGTGGCGACCGCTTTCGGGGCGGAGGAGGCGCCAACTCCCGCCTGGCCGAAAAGCCGCTCGATTTCGTCCTGGCCTAACGAGGGATCCGCAGGGGTTGGGGTCGCCGGACCGGTCGAGGCCCGCGACTCGGTCCCCACCTCCTTCTGCCCTGGAGACGCCTCTCCCGATCCGCCTACGCCTGGGGCGGGAGCAGGGGGGCCCGACCTCGGGGTTTGGGTCGATTGGGGAGACAAGCCGCCCTGTGCCCCACCCATAGAGGCACGAAGCAACTGCTCGATCTCGTCCTGCTGGATCAACTCGCTTTGGTCGGCCATGGGAATCCGTTCCTCGCCTGAAGTCTACTGCTCCATGTAGGAGAACTCGCTGACGATGACCGCTCGCAAAAGAGGCTTTCCGAGAAGGGCGTTAGTTTTCTCTAAAATCTGTCTTTTGATCAACCCCAACCCGGGGTCTGCAAGGTCAGCCGCCTCGGAACTTCGCACAATCACCAGCACCTGCTCCCGGATCCGGTGCTGGTTGGCGCTAAAAAGCCTCTCGAACTCGGCCTTGTCGGCTTCAATGACGATCCCGTACAGATGGAACTCGATCCGCGTGGTCGTGTTGGAGGTCGGCTGGTGGGCGGTGACGCTGAACTGCTCTAGATCGACTTCCACCTGTTCGGATGGTGATCCAACATCCGCCTCGGGGGAAGCGGTTTCCTTTTCATGTCCCCCCTTCTTATCTTTCTTGCCCTTCTTTTCTTTTTCCGGATGGACCGCCTTGTTTTCTGAATGACTGGCCTTGGGCCCGTGATCGTCACTCGGAGCGGCGGCCGAGGCCGGCCCAAAACTTGCCGGCAAGCATAGCGAGGCAACAAGGCACTCAGCCCCAATCACGGCGACTACGAAGAGGAGAACCGTGATTCGCACCAGCATCGCGGATGCGGGTCGCGGGCTAGGTTGGCCGGCTACCTCATCGGCTGCCGGTTCGGTCGTGGTGGGTTCTGTCATGAATTTGGTCCCTGCGCTAGTCATGCTGCCGGTCAAGTTACCCCAGGTGAGGGGTCCGAATCGGGCACCAGGGGGCCGGGAGTCCTAATTTTCATGTCGGCGACGGAGTCTATCCAACCGAGAAAACTATTCCCGCCGACACGGAAGAAGCTGCTCACGCCTTTGGTCTTCTGGCCGGAGACTCAAAGATCTCCCCCAAGGGAATATAGCCCGTGGGTTCTGCTGCTGCCTTGAGGACCTCGATGGATTCGTAACTTATTATCCAGCAATCGGTTATGATTTCTCCCGACCGCTTCTGCGGAGGGACGTTGGTACGGATCGCAGCGCATGGCTGTGGGGGGACGGCGGATCGCATTAGCCGGTGGCATCGCAAGGGCCTTGTGGATTGCGTGCCGTAGGACGGCTCTGTAGGCCCCCCTTGAGAACGGACGGGTGAGGGAGCCGAGGGATCGGCGGTCTTGTTCCATGTCGGCACTGCACTCTGTCCATAGGAGAGATCCATTCCCACCGACATGGAAGGAGGACTCCCGACCCGTTTCGGTCTACCGAGGGCGGCCATCAGCGACGTAGGGACATGAGCTCGTCGAACATGTCCTGGATCGTGGTGATCACGCGGGAGTTGCCGCGGTACATGGTCGAGGCCAGGATGAGGTCGATGAGGTTTGAGCCGATGTCGGTATTGGAGAGCTCGACCGCCCCGGACACGAGGCTGCCGATCCCTTGGGTCCCGGGATTACCTAGGATGGGCAGTCCGGAGTTCACTCCCGCGGCGTAGAGGTTCTGGCCGACCTGTTCCAGGCCGTTGGGGTTGGCGAAGCGGGCCAGGCGGATTTGGGCCAGGGTGCGGCTGATCCCGTTGGAGAAGACCCCCGTGACGATTCCGTCATTCCCGATGATGTAGCTCGTCAGGGTGCCCGCGGCCGATCCGTCCTGTTGCGTTACGGAAAGGGTGTTGGTGTCGGAGGACAGGCCGGAGATCGCCGAAAAGTCGAGGGCGAAGGTGAGAGGATTGACCGTGGGGTAGCCATCGCGATAGATGGCCACCGTGTCTTGATCGGCCCGCAGGAAATTGCCCGAGGTATCGAAGCTCACGGTGCCGGTGCCGACGGCAATCTTGGCCGTGGAGCCGGAGGAGTTGTCGGAGGAGTCGGCGAACCAGCGGTACGTGGTTTCGGAGCTCGATCGACTTTCGAGGACCATGGTGATGCGGACCGACAAGGCGTCGCCCAGCGAGTCGTAGACGACCGTATCGGTGACGGCCCCGTCTCCCACGGCCGCCTGTTTTTCCGTCCAGCCCATGTCGATCGTCTTGGTTTGCGTCACTCCGTCCTCGGTATAGGTCAAGCTCAAGCTGGATAACTTGATAGCGATGGCATTGTCGACGCCGTTGTTTCCGGTGAGGATGATGTGGCCGTCGGCGTCGATCGTGCCCCCGGGGGTCGCCGTGCTGTTGGAGCCGTCGACTAGGCTCGAGCCGACGGATTGGATGCCCAGGGCTTGAGTCATGAAGTCGATCAGGTCCTGGACCGTGGTCGCGCTGGTGACGGTGAACTCCTTAGTGTCCAGCGACGTGCCCCCTTTGGAGCCTGTGAACGAGAGGGTTCCCTCGTGGAACAGTTGCTCGTAGCCGCTGGAGTTGCGGAGGAGAACATCGGTCAGTTTTGTTCCCGAAAGGACCGTCGGGCCGTCGAAGTCGAGAGTCGCCCGGGTGGCGATCTCCTCGTCGGAGACGTTGTCGGTGATGGAGGCGCCGCTGTTGGCGGCAACCTCGCCCACGTAGTAAAACGTGCTGTCGTCATCGGCCAGAGAACGATAGATTCGGCAGGCGACCCATCCGTCGCCCTCGGCGGCCTCGGGCAGGTCCGTGAGCACCACACGGCCGTTGACCACGTTCACCGAAGCGGCGGAGACCTCGAGGCACGTCCGGCTTTCGGTTCCCGAACCCGGCCCGCCGGTGGCGTCGGCGAACGTCGCGTAGTATTTGTAGTTCCCGCTGATCTCCATCTCGTCGAGCACGGACTGGGCCTTCGCGTCATCGTCGGACATCGAGTCGACGTAGGAGTCCGTGCCCATCGAAAGCTCGTTGATATAGTGGAAGTCTGTATCTCCGGCCGCCCGGCGATAGATGCGCACGAAGCTGTAGACCGCGGAGGTTGCCGAGGGGATGTTGGTCAGTTCCACCGAGCCGTCGCCGGTGGCGACGGTTTCGGAGACGGTTTCGGAGACGCAGCTTTCGGAGAGGACCGACGTGTCGGAGTAAGCCTCGCTCGCGTACACGAAGCAGTACTCGTAGGTCGTGCCCTCGGTCATGTCGCCATCGGCGTGCGATTTGGCTTCGGTGCCGGCCGACACGATGTTCGGGGTCGTTGAGAGCGACGCGGTGCCGTTGTCGGTCGGCGCCGTGTAGTAGCCGTTCCCGAGAACCGAGGTCTCGATCTGTTCCGCCGTGTCGGCAACGTCTCCCGACGACGACAATTGGCCCTCGAGGTACACGTTCTCCGTGGCCTGGGCCACCGCGGCGGAGCCCAGGGGAATCTGGATTGCTTCGAGCGAGGAGGTGTCGAGCTCGAAATTCTCGTCCACGCCGTACCCCAGCACCCGCTCCCCGGTGACGGTGACCAACTCGTTCTGGGAGTTGAGCTTGAAACTTCCGTCGCGGGTATAGAATTGCGCGCCGGAGTCGCCTTCCACGATGAAGAACCCGTCCCCCTGGATCGCCAGATCGGTGGTACTGGAACTGGTCTGGATCGTCCCCTGGCTGAAGTCGGGGGTGATCTCGACAGCCATCGTGCCCAGTCCGACTTGGGTGGGATTCGTCCCGCCCGAAGTGTCGCCCGGCGCGGAACCCAGACTCATCGTCTGAAGAAACTGGGTGGCGAAATTGACGTTCGACTGCTTGAAGCCCACCGTGTCCGCGTTGGCAAGGTTGTTGCCCACGATGTCGATCGTGGTCTCCGCCGCCGACATGCCGGTCAGGGCCGTACTCAATGCCGATGCAAGTCCCATACTTCACTGCTCCTCTCCGAGTGCGGAGTGTTCTAGGTTCGATGGATGTTCGTCCTGAAGGCGACGCCCGCGGGATTTGGGTCATCGGGAAGGCGAGTCCCCCGGGAAGAACGCTTATGTCTCAAGAGCTCTCTGTGGGCGCGATTTCGGTAACGTTGTCGAGACTTATCGTGCTGTCGCCGATGTGGAGGGTGGCGACCCCGTCGGCCACCGAGACCTGGTCCACCACGCCGGTGACGGTCTCCGAGTCGTCCGTCAGTCCGGTGACCGTGCGACCAAGCAGGCTACTGGCCGTGGACAGGCTCTGGCCCAGCGCGACCCCCTCCAGCGTCGTGCTGAGCTCGGCGCTAGCCTGGATCGAGCGGATTTGGCTGATCTGGTTGACCATGTCCGAGGTGCTCATCGGATCGAGCGGATCCTGGTTCGACAATTCCGTGACCAGCAGCTTGAGGAACGCCGCCGTGTCCAGACTGTCGTAGGCGTCGCTCGTGGTGGTGCTCGTGGACGAGTTGGCGCTGGTCAGGCTGCTGAGCGTACTGACCGTACTCGATGACATGGAGAGACTCCTTCGTGAAAGGTTTCAAATGACGACATCGAAACTCGTTCCGGGGCTGAGCCGGCGGGACGTCTGCGCGGCCACGTCCGTGCCCGTCGTGCCGCGGGTCTTGCCGGCCGTGCCCGACATGGAGCCGGCGGAGGGCGTCTGCCATCGCGTCTGACCGTCGGCGCCCTGCGAGAGTCCCCCTTGTCCCTGCCCTTGCCACTCGACGTCAAATCGCTCGACCGTGATGTGGTGCTCGGCCAGGCGCTCCTTCAGCGCCGGCAAGTTGTCCAGGAGCGTGTTCTGCGCCGACTGGGTTTCCGTTTCCATCCGGGCGGTCATCTGGCCGTTGCGGATCGTGAGATCCAGTCGGAGCGATCCGAGCTCGGGCGGATAGAGCCGCATCCGGACGTGCCCGGCGCGGTCGGCGGCCGATTCGAACGCCCGCACCACCCGCTGCACGAACTGCGCACGCTCGGCTGCGTCGCCGCTCGTCGATTCCGCGGTCTGCTGAGCGCTTTCGCCGGATACGGGTGACTGGGCGCCGGGCGCCGCGGCCGCATCGGCCGCTCTTGCGTCGCTCGCCGGGTTCGAGCCCGTCGAGCCGGCCGCGACCTTCGATTCGCCTCCAGACGCGGGGCGATCGGCCTCCGCAGGCTTTGCACCGGCCAGTTGCACCGCCGCACCGAGCGCGACCTGTTCGTCGTTGGCGGCGGCTTGCGTCGCGTTTGCCGCCGCTTGACTCTCGCCGGGAGTCCGCGCGTTCTGGTATGCCCCCGAGCGATGGAGCCCGCCTTGCAAACCCTGCACCTGCGGCGCGGAGGCTTTCGGCGCGGAGGAGTCGGCCGACGACGCCGAGTCCGTCGCGCCGTCTGCCGCAAGTGCGCTCGTCGGGGAAACGGCGGGCACATTGGCCGGATTGACCGGGGCCTCCGCCGGGAGTGCCGAGGGCTCTCTCTTCTGGCCGGACGCATCGGGAACCTCTGCCCCCGTGGCGTCGCCGCCGTTTTCCCCCGGCGATGCCCCGCCGGCGTCACCGGCGGCAAGTTCGAGTGCTGCCTGCGACGCGGCCGTCGGCTCAAGGGTTTGGCTCGCCGCGTCTGAGGCGGCCGTCGCAGCATCAATGCGATTGGCCGCACGTCCGACCCCCGAAGGGTATGCGGCGGCCTTGACGCTGTCGGCCGTAAAGTCGGCAGGCGGGGCCGACTCGGCGTCGGGCCCGAGCCCCGGGGCATTCTCGACGCCCTGGTGGAACGCCGTCGCAGCAGCCCCGGCTGCCGCGGCGGCGAAGGCGAGGACCGGGTCCTCGTCGGAGTCCGGCGCGTCGTCGCCGATCTCCCGCCCGTTGTCCCCGGAGGTAACATCTGCGGAGTCGGCAGCCTGCTCATCGGACGAGGGCGACTCGCCGGACTGGTTCGCCGCCGGCGCCGGGGCGGGGTTCGCGTCGGCGTTCTCCTTGTCCGCGGATTCCTGCGAATCGTCGCGCGGCGATTCTCGAGGGCATTCCTTCGCGGGAGTCTTTGAAGAACCTGGCGCGGCCTGCCCGGGAGACGGCTCGAAACTCGCCTCGCTCGACCTATCGGCGGCCTTTCGGGCCTGATCGAGATGCTGATCAAACGACCCCAAGCCCGCCAGATCGGTGGAAGCCGGCGACGCCAGGACAACCGTCGATTCCCACGGCATCCATCCCGTTGCGCCATCCAGGTTCACAGACGACATGATTTTGCTCCGAGACTCATTTCCTAAGGTCGATCACGGTGTCGCCGGGTTCGCCGGGCGGAGTTTCTCCAAAGTCTGCTGGGCCAGCGGGGCTTCCGGGATGCCCGTCCGGATCAGGCGGAGCACGTCCTCGATTTTCTTGGTCTCGTCGGGGGTCTTGAATTCGGCGAGGATTTTCGCCCGCCTGCTGTCCGTCATCCCGGAGAGCAGGATCACGACCTCGTTCTGCTCGTTGTTTTCGAGCATCCCCAGAAGGAACTCTTTGGCCTGTTTGGGCTTCACGGTCTGGAGGATGCGTCGGACGTCCTCCTGGCCGGCGCTCTTGGCGCTCTGAGCGGCAGCGGCCAGCTTGGCCTCGAAGTCGGTCCGGTCGAGCTTGTATCGTTTCTCGCCCTCCGCCAGCTTCTCCTGGTCCGACTGGAGCTGAACGAGGGCCGACGCCAGGGCCTGTTCGCGGAGTTGGAGGTTCTTGTCCTTGGCGGCCCGGGTCTCCACGACCTGTTCGTACGACGGCTGTTCCGGGGCGGCTGGTTCGGGCGGCGGCTCGGCCGCGGCCTGTGGCTCGCCCAGCTCGATGCCGCGCGCCACGGCCACCAATCGCGCCATCTTTTCCCGGTCCAGGCACCACTTCGACCACACGTAGCCCGCCATGATTCCTTCGGCG
>Ga0172371_10007966_pt1 | contig 14918 bp, 8 predicted proteins | sample Lak12m_FD_114543 | JGI IMG/M metagenome (GOLD analysis project Ga0172371, IMG submission 114543) | Freshwater microbial communities from Kabuno Bay, South-Kivu, Congo - kab_022012_12m | ecosystem: Environmental > Aquatic > Freshwater > Lake | place: Democratic Republic of the Congo: South-Kivu... | reverse complement strand
TCAGGGTTTCGGCCTCCTTGATCTCGCACTCGAATACGGACAGGTTCACCCGGTCCCCATAATCCCCCAGCACCTTGGCCACCTTTTTTCGCCGACGGTTCGAAGAGACATCATAGGCCACAAGAATGAACATCGCTCTTTTCTCCATGTTCGCGAATACAGAGTCAACTCACTAAAGCAATTGATGACTGATGAAGGCTGCCCACAAAAATTACCACCTTTCGCGTCCATCTTCAACCGGCTAACGCGGCATATCTGCTGGACTAGAATGAAGATGAGTGGAAAAGGGAAATCCCTTCCATTAAGCCCCGGCCTCTGGGAAGAGGCCAGGTCCCCTGCCGGTCAATCAAAGTCCTGGCGTCTGGGCGGAATGTTGGGTCTTAAGCCCCGGCCTCTGGGAAGAGGCCAGGTCCCACAGAAAACATGATGGAGCTGTTGGGGGAGTATCAGGAAAGTCTTAAGCCCCGGCCTCTGGGAAGAGGCCAGGTCCCTCAAGAACGAGACAGGAGAGGTAAACGGCTTCAGCTTGAGTCTTAAGCCCCGGCCTCTGGGAAGAGGCCAGGTCCCCATTGCATGATCCCAAGCCAAAGAAGCGCAAGAGTAAAACAAGTCTTAAGCCCCGGCCTCTGGGAAGAGGCCAGGTCCCAGAAGAAAATTGCGTATGCTGAACTTTAAGAATGGGATTGTCTTAAGCCCCGGCCTCTGGGAAGAGGCCAGGTCCCCCTTTAACGAGATTCTCGGATTCCTTTGGCACATCCACGTCTTAAGCCCCGGCCTCTGGGAAGAGGCCAGGTCCCAGGCCAGGACTCTCCGAATAAATAAAATCAGGGAAATGACGTCTTAAGCCCCGGCCTCTGGGAAGAGGCCAGGTCCCCGGGAACGAGACGGTGACTGTCACGACCAAAGAAAACGGGTCTTAAGCCCCGGCCTCTGGGAAGAGGCCAGGTCCCAGGAATTTCAGAGATGGGCTGGAAAAAAATACTCTGCAAGGTCTTAAGCCCCGGCCTCTGGGAAGAGGCCAGGTCCCGGCGTGACTTCGATCGTAATTTGGATCTACGATTTAGTGTCTTAAGCCCCGGCCTCTGGGAAGAGGCCAGGTCCCTCAGAAAATTGGAAAGAACAAGCAAGAAAAAGATTCCGGAGTCTTAAGCCCCGGCCTCTGGGAAGAGGCCAGGTCCCTTCCTCAGTTTGCCTATGTTGAGGCAGAACAGCGGGTGTCTTAAGCCCCGGCCTCTGGGAAGAGGCCAGGTCCCGTTGTTGGTGTCTCCTGCTTGGGGGGGTGCATCCACGGGTCTTAAGCCCCGGCCTCTGGGAAGAGGCCAGGTCCCACATTTTAGCGGCAGCGGTGGCATCGGGGATTTTCCACGTCTTAAGCCCCGGCCTCTGGGAAGAGGCCAGGTCCCTTTTTCCTCGTCCCAATTCTTTTTGGGCTGATGTTTATGGTCTTAAGCCCCGGCCTCTGGGAAGAGGCCAGGTCCCTTGGTCAAATGGAATGACGCGTTTGTGGAGGATTTAACGTCTTAAGCCCCGGCCTCTGGGAAGAGGCCAGGTCCCAGCCGGATGCCTTCGCTCGCAACTATTATTCGGGCTTGTCTTAAGCCCCGGCCTCTGGGAAGAGGCCAGGTCCCGCATAGCGTTGGAAACATAGGGGGTCACATTGTTGTAGAACGTCTTAAGCCCCGGCCTCTGGGAAGAGGCCAGGTCCCCGACGTTTGCTGGAAGCAGACGAACAAGGTCGGCGAGTCTTAAGCCCCGGCCTCTGGGAAGAGGCCAGGTCCCTAAATGAGGTCTGCCAGAGGTTGGTCGGAATGATCAAGTCTTAAGCCCCGGCCTCTGGGAAGAGGCCAGGTCCCCCACCGACCATGGTGGCAAAGCGCTATTTTTTTGTTCAGGTCTTAAGCCCCGGCCTCTGGGAAGAGGCCAGGTCCCCTATAGTGCCATTGACTGGTTGTTAACCATTTTGACCCCGACCATGTCTTAAGCCCCGGCCTCTGGGAAGAGGCCAGGTCCCCTCAAAACATCGAAGCCTCGAAAGAGAGAGTCGAACATTTGTCTTAAGCCCCGGCCTCTGGGAAGAGGCCAGGTCCCACATTAAAAAATGTTGTCACCCCTACGGGGTAGAAATGTCTTAAGCCCCGGCCTCTGGGAAGAGGCCAGGTCCCGGAGAATGAAAAATTCGGCGTTGTCCGACGATCTGTCGGTCTTAAGCCCCGGCCTCTGGGAAGAGGCCAGGTCCCCCTCGGATGGGGTGCAAAGGCTTCGGCTTACACCGAAGAGTCTTAAGCCCCGGCCTCTGGGAAGAGGCCAGGTCCCACCAACGGACTTTGGGGCAACGCTTTCGCAGTATCGTCTTAAGCCCCGGCCTCTGGGAAGAGGCCAGGTCCCGAAACAAACGGACTGTGGGGAGACGCGTTCGCCATTTGTCTTAAGCCCCGGCCTCTGGGAAGAGGCCAGGTCCCCTGAAAGGAGGACAGATGGAAGGTTTATACAAGGGGCAATCCGCTCATCGTCTTAAGCCCCGGCCTCTGGGAAGAGGCCAGGTCCCCTCTTTCGATATACCCCAGTTTTATGGTACAGAGGAGGTCATATGATGGGTGGGAAGTCTTAAGCCCCGGCCTCTGGGAAGAGGCCAGGTCCCATAATCTCTGAGGGTATTGGGGGGGATGAACCAAACAACCAAAAGGTCTTAAGCCCCGGCCTCTGGGAAGAGGCCAGGTCCCAGCTCTCTCTGAGTTCTTGGTGGAAGAGACAGAGGAATGTCTTAAGCCCCGGCCTCTGGGAAGAGGCCAGGTCCCTGGCTTCGGCCGCGATGGGAAGGAGGAGGAAATAAAGTCTTAAGCCCCGGCCTCTGGGAAGAGGCCAGGTCCCGTCAGTGTGGAAGCCATCGTCAACAAGCTCGGTGGGTCTTAAGCCCCGGCCTCTGGGAAGAGGCCAGGTCCCAATAGTGTTATCAGGCAGTTAGCGTTGAATGGGTTGAATGTGAATACGCTTCCTTCCTCATAAAATGCCGGTATATTCAAGGGTTGGTGCAATTCGCCCAAAAAGTTTGAATATCTATCTCCAAACATTGAAAGCCATAGACCCTTTTTGGGCCACCGTCGCATAAAAGTTACCATAAGATCAACCATTTGGGTCACAAAAAAGGTGTTTGAATTTCTCCGCCAACGGATATTCCCGACCGGCATATTCAAAATGTCGCCCGAAAAGACAAAACCATAATTCAAAAAACTATATGTCTTATCAACTCGTTATGCTCTCCTGTCCACTTGTGACATTCCTGGTTTTTGAAGATCTCACTCGTGAACCTTCGAAAGCGGACATCTTCAAACTTTTTCTGTGGCCTCCATTCTAAAAGTTGAGCATTCTGTGTATGGTGTAACCGATTGTTTCAGTTTGATTTACCGCACAAGGAAGCCGTCTGCTCCATTTTTTGAAGATCGTATACCTTCTTCATTGATATATAATTGGCTAAAATAGTTGAATTATACCTGTTGTATGCTCTCTATTAAATATCTCCCCAACCCTTGGGTTGTCTTCTTTCCAATATGGATAACTTCGCCAATCATAAGCAGGGGAAGGAAAGGGATAAGGTTGCCCGAAAAGGTCACATGGCCCTTGAATCCTCCAGTACGCTCAACTCGCCCGCTTCCCTTGCTATTTTTTCGCACTGCCACTTCCTCGAAGAAATCAAAGTCAGAGCCGGGAATTGTATGCACACGGCTTGCCTGCAGAATTAAATCCGATGGAGTCGCCTGGCCGCTCGGACATGGGGTTCCCATGTAGGTTGCCAGATCTGCCGCCCTGTTCCATATCGCTTCGATGACGACCGGAAACTGAAAATCGGATGGCTCGGTCAGTATCAAGCTGCCATGCTTGATCCTTGTTGGCGTTTTCAATTGCACGATCATGTGTTGGGTATCACTGCGGGCCGCCGAAAACGCGGCAACCCTTTCAGATATCTCAGTTGCCCATGCGGTCGGTTGGCCAAGGTGCTCAAATCCCATCATATCAACTTCAAGCCTGATCCCGTTTCGGTCAATGGTCAGGCTTTTTTTTGAGGCAAGCGCACCCTGCAATTTTACGAGATACGGGATGCGATCTCCCACCACAAGGCATGTGAATGAGAGGGAACTGCCTGTTTGGATTCGACCCTCCCATGACTCTGTCGAGTCCAGAGCAATCCAATATGGCTGGGGCCTGGTCCTATCCTCCACCATAAGTTTCAAGTATGCGCATTCGTCGGCCTTCAGGCAACGGGCGCATAACTCCGGTTTCGGATCAAGACACGAACTTTCTTCCTGCACTATCCTTTTGAGGATTCCCCTTAAAAGCCGGCCTGGGGAGGGTCCGAGGGTGCATGTCTGAGGGCATCGACAGGTCACCTTCAGGCCTGCAATGGCAAAGGACTCAAACCAGGGGGGATAGAACACTTTCATGCCGATGTTTCCCATTTCTCAAAGAGTCGTGCCTCCGGATACCACGGGGTAGTTCCCGGCATTTTGCTGATACTGGTCGAAAAACATGGTCAGCTTCCTTGAGCTCGCAGGTGTGGGAGGGCACCCCATGGGTTCATTTGCCAATTGAGCGAACCCTTTTTCTGCACTCGTTGTTCCGTTCGGACGGAACGGCGGATAAGAAAAGAGGAACTGGGGCATTTCTACTGCGGAAGGCCAATGCAGTATGCGCTGCAACTTCAGATACGCTGCGTTATACAGGAGGCGACCATCGACGCGGCCTTTCAGCCCTGACTGAACTGATGCAAATGGATTTCCGACAGGCCTGAATGTCAAGCCGGTGATCTGGAGCTTGACGCTTCCAAACCCAAAAGGTTTAAGGCCACCCAGCTTATGCGCCATGTCATTATCCAAGGCTATTGCCCAGGCCACGAGAGATAGCAAGGAATATGGCATGTCTACGAAATAGATCCTGCCGTTTGGGATCACCTGCCCTGAATCGATGGCCTGAACGTTATACTCTACCATTGCAGTTTTATTACTTCTTGGCATTAATACCCATTCGGTCCACCTCCTGTATGCTTCGTAACACCTCATGGGGTCCTGGTGAAAGTAGAACTTCCTTCCTCTGATTTTGTCAGCGATAATCTCCCACACATTGTATGCAGGCCTGTGTCGAGGAGTCCCAGGCGTGAAGTACCACGCCGTATTCGCCCTTGGGTTCGGACCTCCCATGATGGCCCTGCTATTCAGGTCCCAGGCCGGTTTGGGAACAAGAGTAGTATTCTGTGGGACAAGGATATCCTCGAAGAACAGCCGTCCTGCGGCCGGTCGGTTCTCTTCTGATCTTGCATTGACATAGCCGAAGAGAAATCTGGCAGCATCTTCCACTGTGTCCATCCCAAATGATGGGGGCAGGGTGTCGTGGCATTCATGGAACTGTCTGGTTTTGGAAGTCCCTGCATGAATATACGTATCGGTTTGGGTTTTTTCTGGCAAACGATGGTTTGGGGCTGCGAGCAGAAACCCCACATGCCTGCAGTTCTTCGCATTGGCTTCATCATAATGCTTTCCATAAAGGCGCCTGCCTGATGCTTCCTCATCACCTCGGTTGAAGATTCGAAGGTCGCTGCCGGTCACAGCCTCGATAAATGCGGCCAGCATTCCGCGAACGGAGGACCCGGGGATCACCTTTTGACCATAGTTTTCATAAAAATACTTCTTGTCAAAGTGGTTACCATTCCTCGTTGTTTTCCCTGTGATGTGAAGGGCGGTTTTGACTTCGATGGAATATTCGATGCACCCTTCATAACGGGGCTCACCAAAAATATCCGGAGGCAACGCTTGAGGCCCGTCCGGGGGCAACGGAACAAAATGAAAGGGATTCATCTGATAGGGCATATTTCACTCCTTAATATAGATATTTTAAATACTTAGCAATCCGACGGCCTTATCCCAAGGGCCAGGCCCGGCAGGAATTAACTCAATTGCCGGGCGCAACCGGGGCTGCGTTGTTGTATCCAAGGGTTTGGCCCAGCTGCATTAAATAAACATCCATATCGGGCATGCTAATGGCACATGTGGACCAGATATCCGAGAAGACATCATTCGCCTCCACGGGTTTCGGCTCGGTGCAGGTCCAATGCGCAGCGAACGCATCGGTTCCAATAATGTCATGCTGGACCGCCTGCAGGGACAATCGCCCGCGTCCGATGGAAGACAATCCGCCCAGGCGCAGAAGTCCGGCGTTGATTTCCCTTTCCCACAAGGCCAGGAGCCCGGCATGGCTGGGATGCGGTTTGCGGAGCGTCATCGTGACGTCGATCTGCTGACCGGGCGAGAATTCGAGGAAGTAGTGGAGGCCTCCGGATCTGGCTGCCTGCGTGATCCGGCAGAGGGGTCCCCTTACCGAGATGTTGCGATGGGCATTCCCTGGCCCAAAGGAATTGCCGGTATTCTGCCAGTCTCCCTGTACCTTGGGCCTGTCCGATTGAGCGCCGCAAACACTGACCTCCACCTTCAGGTTTCCCTGTTTGGAGATGGAGCCGGGCGTTCCTGGATCGCTCTTTGACGCTATTCCAAAGATCTCATACACGAGCGCAAGGCCGGAATCTGTTCTGAGGGCCTCTTTGAATTGTTGGAGGGCCTCGTCGGATGCGGTTTTATCTTCGGTGTGTTCAGTGATCCGATCCAAAAGGCCTTGATTTTCCAACCTAACAAGGTGTCGTATGGTCCAGCCCCGGAGGGCCCCCCGAACAGACCTTGAAAAGACCTGGTAAATAGGGACGGCCCTTCCTTGAGCTACCTCCACGGCGTATTGAAGTTCGCTGATCTGAACCTCGGTATCGGTTTTCTCTTTTTGCCATCGGAACCCCATATTGACGTTTCGCGTCTTGTTCCCTCCTCGGGAGGGGTTGAAGGCGGAGTGCGTGCCGCTCTTGATGCACAGGGGGCTCTCCAGCCGCGCCTGCCACTGGGCCCTCAGGATGCCGTCCAAGACAAACCGGGGCATGGTCGTGCCGTTCATGATGCTCCTCCCATTGTCGAACGAAGGAAGTTCTTTGCGTTTTGTACGATGTTGCGGGTTGTTTCAGTCGGCAACTCCGTAAGGCCATGGTACCCGGCATGATTGTGTTGTAGCGCAGATGCAACCCAAGCGGAAAGGTCGCTTTTTTTCAGACGATACACCTTCGAGAGTTCAAACTGAAATTTCCCAAACCCTGTTCCTTCATCTGCACCGAGGGTAAGGGGCCAAATCATGGAGTTGAACGCCTCCAGCCCAAACAGGATCATGCCAAGTTCCATGTCCGTGAGGTTCTGGCCTGTAAGGGTGATCTTGAAAGAAACCCCGGGAGGGACAACCTCGTAATGAAATAGCCGCTGTTCCAGGACCACCCTGGCGCCCGGTTCGATGGCGATGGATTTGGCCACATAGGTCAGCCGTGTTGGATTCCAGAAGGGCGGCTTGTCCCCGGAGGCTATGGAGGGGTCCACACTCAGATTGGCGGTCATGCACTCACCATCCCAGATTTCGATTTTCCCCTCTGCAAAGGGGGTCCCGAAAAGCCGCTCCAGTATGCTCGCCTGGGTCCGCATGAAGTCTATCTGGGCTGCCTGCTTTTGAAGTTCCGGTGTGGTGCGCACCAGGTCTTTATAGTCTTGGTCCCAGGCCATGCCCGGACCGCCGGACGAAAAGACCTCCAGGAGGTAATTTCGGAGCGCCCCTCTGAGGCTGCTTCCAGGGATAACAGGCCGATTGTTCAAACCTGTGGCGATCGCGCTGATGTCCACAGGTTCTTCGTCGTTAAGCAGGCCTGGTCTGTGGGTGATGGACCCGCTCCCCAGATGAAACGGGCACCTGGTGGTGATCTTTCCCTCCAGCCTGTAACGATTTCGAAAGCGGTCTCCTTTCAATGGATTGTCGCCCATAGGCTCATCTTTTTCGGGCTGTTTGACCGGATCGGAAGCCACTCCTTTTTTCTTGCTTTTATGGATCTTCTTGCTCATTCGATTATATCCTCCTGCTTCCAGTGAGATTCCAGATTGATCGCGACTTCTCCGTACCCGTCTTCGGGCGTGAAAGGGCATCTGCGCCAGTCCACCCGACCGGACCCATCTCCATAACGCTCTCTTGTCCACTCGGGCAAGGGAAGCCCTTTGGCTATCCAATCGGTTCTGGCCTGTCCCGCCTCTTCTGGCTTTGAAAAGCTGAGCACAAAGACGCTGCCGGCCGATGTCAGAAGGTGGGGCGCATAATCCGCTCCCGTCTTGAACCGCATTCCAAGATATCCTCCCATCGCGCGCTGGGAGGCGAAGTATTGGATCAGATCGCATCCGCCATGTGAGACCTCATTCCAATACTGACGGTACAATTCGGAAAGCTCTTGAGGCGACCCAGACTTAATAATCCACGGGTTCAGCATCAGGGCATCGCTCTGTAGAGTGACGATCATAAGCCCGGCAGGTTCCTGCGACACAGGCCCCTGGCAAGGGCTCCATGGACCTTTGGAGAGGGTGGCCTGGATCCGTCCGTCCCGTTTGCCTATGGTCTGAAACCAGGAATGGATCACAAACTGGAGCTGGGAGGACAACGCGGCGATCTCTCCCTGACCGAGGCCCTGGGGGAGATAGATGTGGCCTAACCAGCGGACACACTTGCTCTCGCCAGTGTCCATGAACGTTGGACAGGCATAATCGAATGTATAAAGCTTTTCCTCGTCTGCCCTGCGGCTGCATTTTTCAATGGCGGTCCGGGTTTCTGAAAAACGGCCCGGGGAGGCCCAGCCAAAGGCCTTTTCCACATCGGATGAATCCTTCCAGTCGATGAAATGCTCCGGCGCCCTTCCGTTTATGGGGGCAGGCCCTTGGGATAATGCCACATCATGGAGGCCCACTGCTTTGACAAGGCTGAGCGGCGCCTTGACGGGTCTTTGGTCTGGGCGCCTGCTGGGAAAGGCATGGGTAAAGCGAACCGCATCGAAATAGGCGGCCAGAAGGTCAAGGTGTGCATCGGTCATCTGGTGGCACGTCTCTATGGGCTGGTTGGGGCTGAGGCCGAGCCGGTCACGCAGACACTGGGCGAGGGCGCCCTTGACAACCCCTCCAGGAATGATGGTCTCGCTCGCCAGGTAGTTGTCGCGGATTCTCACGCCTCCGATCATCAGGGGCTCCAGCGCCTGAATGGAGAGGGCAAGGATCTGGGAGTCGACGACCGGCGTTGGAGCGGAAAAGCGCGAATCCTGGCACTCGAAGCCTAACGGCTGAACCGCAACCGCCCTGCCAAATCCTACGGTCTTTTGAGCGCCATACGCGCAGACCCATTTCAGACCTGTAAGAATGCTATTTTTGATGATTTCTGCCTCCGCTCTGGAAGTGGCTGGGAAATTGAGTTCCCCATGCCATTCGGTGATTGTGCCGGATGGAAACAGGGCCTCGGCGTTGAAGAAGGCCCCCTCGTCCGCAGTGCCACTCGTCTTTTCGATTTGTATCCGGTGGGTCGTCAAGTTGCCTTGGTGATCTCCAGGGGTCAAATCGAAATCCGAGAAGCGTATTTGGCCCTTTTCCGGAACAAACCCAGACGACGGCTTCCCCAACCATTTCTCCACATCAACCGAGATAGCTCCAACGGATTTCAGTTCTTCCCAGGCCTCCCTTAGTTTGCCCTTGACATGGGATTTTGGAATGCTTGGATCGCCCTTGTGATTTCGTCGGAATGTTGCATCGAGCCCCCACCTGCTCGCGCCGGTGGCCGAGCATAGAAAAGGGGCTTTGATCTGGAGAGAGATTTTCATGGTACAGTAGCAGGCCATTTCTTCACCTCCTATACATAATCCCACAAATCGGCTATGAGGAACCATCGGTTCTGGTTCTGGCCGGTCAGGCGGCCGATCGCTTCCTTAACGCGGGACACAAGCGGTCCGGGGTTCCCGCTAAGCCCGCGGTCGACAATCGCATTCACATCGCCGATCCGGCCTCCCTGGATCGCCCGGACGATGTCATACACCTTGTTTCTGGGAAAATATCGCCGTAACACGGCCATATCCGAAGAGAAGGCCGGCATTTCGCAACCCTTCATGAGGAGATCTCCCAAGGTCGCGGGTCTGTAGAAGCGGGGGATGAAGTCTCTCACGGATACCTCCACCATGTCGTGCGATTCCAGAACCAGATAGTGGAAGCAATCTCCGTTTGCACGGTCGGGCAGCACGCCTGGAGTCAGTGTGGACTTGGCTTCTTCTGCCAGGTCGTGGGCCAGGTTGCGGATTTGCAGGATATTGGCGCTGTGATGGCAGAAAACAAGGCCGGCGGCGTGCGTCAGTTCCTGACCTTGGAATGGTTGAGGCGTGAAGGCGTAAAACATCTGGAGGATCTCCCAGCCCTTCCACGCAGGGACCACCCATTGGATTTCATCCCCTCCCCATAGCAGGGTTTCCAGTCGTATTTTTTTGGGGGTCGGAGTGACGGATGCCGAGTCGTTCCGCATGTGGTCCAGGATATCTTTAAGCACCTTGTTGCGGAAATTGTCCTGGACCGCCTTGTCAAATTGCGATAGCAAGTCCGGCTCTGGGCACAACCGGTCCCTCAGAGTTCCGAACCGGTTTCCATCGAGATAGATGAAGGCGATCTTGCCATCGAGGCTGCCCTGGCTGGGGTCATTGCTGAGGGTCTCCAGATCATCGGTAAAGTCATCATTGCAACTGCCCAGGATATGCTCATAGACCGTTTGCCTGAGTTGTTTCCCCGCATCTCGCCTTAATTTGACGGAGGAGGATACCTCTTTTATCTCGTTTTCAGGAAAGCGGTCGAATGTATCTGCAGCCAACACCCCATTGAGAGCGCAGGGTGTTGCTGCGCTCTTCCAGCCCAGTCCCAATGGAACGGTCAATTGTTGCCACTGCCTCCAGCGATTTTGGGCCAGGAGATGCTCTTGGACCTGCTTAAAGGTCAATCCGTCTTTATCCACTACGTCCACCACAAAGGTGGCGTAGCCACTGGTGCGGGCTCGAAGCTCATTTTCCACGGCCTTTCTGGTTTTTTCCGGATCGTTCCCCTCCGTGAGTTTGAATATGCCCGTGCTGGCGCCCACGGAGATAGGGGCCAGTCCAGGGAACTTTTTCAGCTCGTTGACCGCATGCAACAGCATATAGCTGCTGCCCCTTATGGTGCTGATGTCATTCGTATCGTACACCGTGTTGCCAAGGTTGACCGCGTCCACTCTCAGATAATACTCTGCCATATTCCAACCTCCAAACTTCTATTTCTTATGCGATTTCTTTGCTGTTCGCCTTTTCCATTTCTTATGCGACCACCACCAGAGTGGCAACATCCCCCAAGAACAGGCAAAAATAATGACCAAAACAAGTATCCAGAAATTGTTCCCTACTCCCTCTTCCCCAAAGAAACAGAAATTCATTCCAAATATGCCGACCAGTACGGCTGCACCCCCGATCAATGGAGCCAGGATAGTTGCCTTTCGATTGAATTCGTCGACGCCTTTTCGGTACAACATTTCCACCAGTTCGTCCGCCCTTTCCAGTTCGTCTTTGACCTGGGCATACATGGGGTCGAGTTCAAAAGATTTCCTCATAATCTTGAACAGCTCTATTCCTTGGTCCTGGTGGGTTACCTCCGTGAACCAATACAGATTCACAAATCGCATGAAATCTGAATGGAGCTGCCGTATTTGATCAGCAAAATCACGGAGACATTTCGGGTCTGAGAGTGATCCCGGCGGAAACCTCCTTACCACGTCAGTGATCTGGTCAGAAAAGCGAACCAGACGAGATCTGTAGTAAAGACAGAGAAGAAACATCTGGTAATACATAGATACGACCGGCCGATACAAATAGGGCCAATGGCCAAAATAGAGCAACGCCCCGGAATAGCGGGAAAAACCTGTTCGCGTGCCCCAATGGGTCCAGCGTCCATAAGAATGCTCCTTAACGAGGTTTTCGGTAAATTCCGGTTCGTAGCGATATTTGTCGTTGGGATTGTCAACATATAGAAACTGGGAAAAGTAGATATCCAGCCACTTCTTCTTTATTTCATCAGGAATAAAATTTGGAAAAGCCGCATAGCTCAAGACGAGCATGCGGTCATCGAGAACCGAGAAGTAGGATTGGTTATCTGATTTGTTGTTTTGTCCATTCATATTCAGGAACTTCTCTATCAGCGGCGAGATATGAGAAGGGAAGTGGGGGTATCGCTTATCGTTAAATGCGCATTTCAGATATGTCTTGGGCATGTCTTCAAAGTTCAGTGTGAAAATTGAATGATCGTCTTCTCCCCTTAGGGTAATAGAGATGGGGAATTCCTGACTATTCACCTGCTCATTGAAGTTGTTTTCTTCAAAGTAGGCCGGATATATTCTACGGAACATTTGGTTGAAAAGGAGTAGATCCGCCCCTGTTGACACGGGCATGGCATCTTCCGGCACCAGCCCGGCAACGTTGGCAGTGGGCTCGGGCTGTTCGACCTCTATTATCAGGAATCCCAAATGGCCCGGATAAACATGCATATAGATGCCGGCCACAGAGGCGAACATTTTTTTTGAGCCGATCGTCTCCAAGATGGCGACAGAGGGCTTTTTCAGCTTGTACTCGTAGTATCCGAGCCTTTCCGGTTCCTCATCTCGTCGCTTAAGACACCCTTTCTTGCCTTCCATATCACCCTTCTTGTCTTTTTCCATTTCGTTCTCAGATGGAAGGGTGAACAAAAAAGAGCGCACATAATCGTGGAAGTATATGTATTCCATATAATTTCGTTGAATGGAAAATTCGTCGGAAAGGTCTCCTTCTTTCATAGGGATCTTAAAAGGCTTGCTTTCCCAGCCCTCACCTGGCGTCCAGTCTCTCACTGCAGGGATTTCGGGGTCAAAGCAAAAGGGAAAGATAAAGAAAGAGGTAAACGCCTCCAATGGGGCATCATGCAGGTTAATGGGAACATCTGTCATATGGCATCCTCTACTTTCCACAAAAACTGTTCAATAGCATCTTCAATGTCCATTTTTTGAATGCGGGGGTGTAACGCTACCCCTGCGAAGCCGTATTGAGACCCCCCTCCATACCAATAGTTGGCGGCAAAAGGATAGAAGTGAGACAGAAAGAGGGTTTTGAGTTTGGTGACACCCGACAGCAACAGTGAAAGATCGGGTCTTGTTATCAACAAGAGTAGGTTTTCTCGTGGATAACCTTTCCTGTCGGAACGAATGAGGTCATAAAGGAGATCATAATGCTCTTGGTCGGGGAGATGGAAAAGGTCTACCAAGCGACCCACGCGCGAAAAGGGAACCTCGCAAAAAAACAAACTTTCCTTGTTCTTTTCGTGCAGGTTTAACTTTGGGGACTGCTTTTCGTAGAATTCTTCAGCCCTGTCAAAATTTTCCTTTGCCCATCCTTGACAGAGCAGGTCTTCCTTCCGAATGGATACGACTGAATCAAAGGGCGCTCCTTCACTCACGAGGCCCCAAATATAGTCCCGGTCGTTGATGGCAATTGCCCTTTGTTCTGGGGTCAATGGATGGTGGTAGGCATTGGCGAACTGTTCAAGCGAGCTCAAACCGCTTGAGCGATTCAAGCCTTTGTAGCTGTGGTGATCTATGATTCTGAGGATGTGACCCTCGCGCTGGAGCCTCTTTTCCATCTCAGGACCTGGGATCTCGATGATCCATACCTCATGCTTGAGGCCTTGAAAAGTCGCAGGGTCCTCCTTTTCGAGCCTGGCCCCCCATGTCTGGGCAGAAACCCGAATGTCATCGAACCCAAGTTCACGTGCCAGGGCGATGATTGTCCTGCTCTCCAAGTCATTGTTGGGGACTATTAGGGATATTTGGTTATGGTAAGTCTTTTCCATGGGTGAAAAATGGGTATTCGGAATCGAAATGTTTTCATGCCCCAGGACACTTAAAAAATGTTCAACGACTGCATCTCACACTCCAATAATAAAGACGCCTTATTCAGAATCGTATTGCAGCAGCGGCGAATCTTTCTCGCAAAAAAATGGGCACCCAATCATCCTATTGCGTCGTGCAGAGATGCCGTTGCCGCGAACCCAAGGGACTGGATTTCAGGAACCAGACTATGGCGCATCCCATGATATAGCAGCGCTTTCAATCAGTTGAATCCCCCTCATCGCCGTCATTTTTTCCATCTTCCTCTCGGCCAGTCGCACGAAAAATCGCCCCGGGCCGTCTCCTCTTCATCATCATCTTCCTTGTCCTTTTCCATCAGCCCCCATCCCTCCCGGATTGCCTCCTCCACCCGGCCTCTCGGCTTGCCGTAACTTTTTCTCTGAAGCTGCCAACCTTCATTCCTCCCATCAGGTATTGCCCTGCTCCCGTCCGATGCCGATGCCGAAGACGAGGACCTCCTTGTCGCCCGCCCGGCGCCGTTCCGGGACAGACAATTCGCCGGGCATGGTCTTGCTGTCGAAGACCACCACATACCCCTCATCGGCCCTCTCGGTCAGCAGGTATTTGGTGCAGACCTGCTCGATGGCCCTGTCCACGGTCTTGTGGATATCCGTCCGGTTGACCTTGGTTTCCAGGATGTACTTCCTTCCGCGCCAGGTGAGGAGGATATCCATCCTTCCCAGACCGGTGGGGACCTCATATCGAAGTTCGCCCCTCCCTGTTTCTACGAACTGGTATAACCAGGCTGTCAAGAGGAACTGGCCGGTCTTTTCATAGGGCTTTCCGCCGGCATAGAAGGCATTGACCCCGATCTGGCCGATGTATTCCCCAAAATCGGAGAGGATCGCTTCCATGTTCAGGAGGCCGTCCGCGGTATAATACCCCCTGAAGGCCGTATCGGCCGACGCATCGGATTCCCGAAAAAAGGCATCGAGAAACCGCCGTCGGTATATCGGATTGGATGGCTGGGCCTTTCCATTCTTTTCGACGATGAGCCCGTATTGCTCCAGCCAGGACTGGTCCTCGTCGTCCGGATGGTAGGCCACGCCGTCAAAAAC
>Ga0172371_10007964_pt1 | contig 14920 bp, 12 predicted proteins | sample Lak12m_FD_114543 | JGI IMG/M metagenome (GOLD analysis project Ga0172371, IMG submission 114543) | Freshwater microbial communities from Kabuno Bay, South-Kivu, Congo - kab_022012_12m | ecosystem: Environmental > Aquatic > Freshwater > Lake | place: Democratic Republic of the Congo: South-Kivu... | reverse complement strand
TCCGAAAAATCCTCTTCTTCCTGGGGGGCGTGATGGTTCTCGCCTGGTCCGCTTTCCCGTCCCAGGCCTTTTCAAAGAGAGAGCACCTGGTTTACTTTCCCAACACGGCCTATGAGCTCAACATCTACAAAATCAAGGGAAAGAAACCCGGCAAGACCTTGATGCTCATCGGAGGCATCCAGGGCAATGAGCCGGGCGGGTTCCTCTCTGCGGATCTCTACGCGGACATGCGCCTGGAAAAAGGAAACCTCATTGTCGTGCCCCGCGCCAATTTCTATTCCATCATCACCAACCAGAGAGGCCCCAACGGAGACCTGAACCGCAAGTTCAACCTCGAAGACAACGCATCCACCATGGAAGATCAGATCGTGACCATTCTGAAGAAGCTGATGAACGAGAGTGACTTCCTTCTCAACCTCCATGACGGAGCGGGATACTACCACCCCACCTACGTCGACAAGTGGCGCAATCCCGCGTTCTTCGGCCAGTCCATCGTTGCAGACCGCGAGGAGTACCGGATCCCCGGCACCTCCAAGTCCATCAAGTTGGGGGAGATGGCCAGAAAGATCCTCAAGGAAGTCAACCCCCAGATCAGCGGGGAGCTCTACAAGTTTCACTTCATGGACACGCGGACGGATGCGGAGGACAGTCCTCACCGCGAGCAGCGAGGCTCTGCGACCTATTACGCACTCACCAAACACCACATCCCTGCCTTCGGCGTGGAAACCTCGAAGTTCCTGCCCTCCATTGACCTGAAGGTCCTGCACCACAACCTGGTCATCAATGCCTTCATGAAGTCCTTTGGCATCATCCCCGAATCACCGGGCCTCAACCTGGATCCGCCGGTTCTGAAATACCTGGTGGTCGCCGTCAACAACCAAACCCCTATCGTGGTCGGGAACAATCAGGCCCTCGAACTCAGGGCCGGCGACATGATCAGCGTCACCCACATCGAGGCGAACTATGAACGAGGGTTCAGCCTGGACATCCTGGGATACGGGGGTGTGAACGACCTGGGAAAAGACTATGCTATCTTCAGAGACACCTCCATCCTCGTCCGCAAGGACAATCAGAAGGTCGCCGAGATTCCCGTCAGGATCACGGAGAAGGGCTCGGGAGAGGAGAGCCGGACCACCTCCCTGAACAGGAAAATAGAGTATTTTGTGATCGAGGCAAAAGGGCATCGCCTGCTTCTGGCCAATGGAGAGACCCTTCCTCTGGTTCGGGGCGAAGAGCTCAAGATCGTCGACATCTTGCCGCGGATGCCTTCCTCTTCCGGCGTGAAGGTCAACTTCAAGGGCTTTGTGGGAGACCAGAGCAACAACACGGGTGAAGACAGGGGCTTCACCATTAACACGGGCTCAGAGCTGATGGAGCGCTTTTCCCTGGACGGAAAGGGGGAAGCTTACGAAATCATTGTGACTCAAGGGGAGACCCTGCTGGGCCGGGGCATTGTCCGGCTGGTTTCTCCCAGGGTGGAGTTTCTGGTGCTCCAGGTAAACGGCCACGGCCAGCACATCCTCAAGCCCACGTCCGCCTTGTCCGTATCCAGGGAGGACACTATCTGCGTCGAAGAGGTCCGCACAAACCTTTCGAGCAGCGATGGCATCACGTTGAAGATAAACGGCAAAACGGTGGTGCCGGGAGAGGTCAAGGCCGTCAAAGATCTTTATCCTGCGGCCAAGGCCTCTGATCCGCAGCTCAAAGTGGAGAAGGGACCTCTGGTGCTCGGCAGGATCACGCTGAATGTCCGCTGACCATCATCGCTTTTCAATGTCCACTTTCAGGTAGTCCTCCCAGGGATCCGACTTGCGGATCTTCACCATGATCTCCTGGCCTTCATGCAGGCTCTGGCCGTTTTCCCTCTTCACTTCCGCGATGAGAAGAACATCGGACAGGAGCACCCGGTACTTGTTCCGGATCACGTCGAGCACCAGGGCCGGAAATTTCTCCCCCACGTGCTGGGCCAGGTACTTCTGAATCCAGTACCTGGTGCTGTTCCTCGTGAGCAGTTCGATGCTCTTCAGAAGGGGGTCCAGCACAAGCCTCTTTTTTTCCACCTCTTCCCGGGTATACTGAGGAGCACCCCGGCAAAGAAAGCTCCTGATCTGCCGCTGAACGAGAAGATCATAGTATCTCCGGATCGGGGAGCTCACGGTTGTGTACATGTCCACTCCCAGGCTGCTGTGCGGCTTGGGCTCCGTGTGGATGGACAAGGGGCTGAGCTTGCGGCGCTGCTTGAAGACGTAATAAACGTAGTTTGTCGCCTCGGGAGACAGTCTTTCGGCTGGCGCCTCCTGGCGTCGGTAAATCGCAGGGATCCGGTTCTCCTTGCAAAATCGTGCGGCCAGCCAGTTGTAGAGGATCATGAGTTCAGCCACCATGGCCCGCGACGGCGTGTCCTGCTCCACCTTGTGCAGCACGACAGCCCCTTGGCCGGTCACCTCCACGGCGATTTCAGGCAGGGAAAGCACGAGGGCCCCCTGCTCCAGGCGCTTCTGTCGCAGGATCAGGGCCAATCGCCGCATTTCCTCGAAAAGCGGCTCCCTGTCAAAGCTCTCGTTCACCTCGTCGTAGGTCCACTGTTTCTCAACCCGGACAAGACTCTGGACAAAGCGCGAAGCCAGCAGGTTTCCGTCCCTGTCCAGGGAGGCAATCAGAGAGATGGCCGGTCGGTCGCACCCTTGCTTGAGGCTCAGGGCTTCTTGCGACAGGGCCGTGGGCAGCATTGGAATCTGATGCCTTGGCAGGTAAAGAGACGTGCCCCTTTGAGAGGCTTCTTCATCCAGGAGCGTGTCGGCCTCTATAGCGCCGGCCACATCCGCGATGTGAATGCCGAGGCGAATTCCGTCTTCCTCCACGCTCAGGCTCAGGGCGTCGTCAAAGTCCCTGGTCATGGGCCCGTCGATGGTCCACACCCTCAGGTTCCGAAGGTCCTCTCTCTCTTCGGCCGGGGTTTCGGCGCGGCAGATGCGCTCCGATTCCCTGAGATGTTCTTCGCTGAAAGAGACCCGGATCTCAAAGCGCAGAAGATCGAGGTTCTCGTCTTGGCTCCAGACTCCGAGGCTTACGAGGATGCGTCTTGCCTCGTGAATGTCCGACACCCCGGCGCGCTGGAGAAGCTCCTTACCGAATTTGAGGTTGGGCGCATCTTCCCCATGAAGAGCCAGATCAGCAAGGACCCTGGTGATCTCTTCTCTGCACCTGGGTTCCTGCTCCGGCTTGCCCTCGAGCACGGCCCGTAGCCACTCGCTTCCCTCTCGGAGCGTTTCTTCTTTCGAAGCCTCTTGCGCCACCTGGGCCAGGGCATTGGCGATTTTCTCCTCGGAATTGGGGACGAAGCGGTCGTCCTTCATCTTGAAATAGAGCTTGTCCTCGAACAGGGCTCTCACCAGACCTGAGATGTGATCGTCGGTGATCTGTTCGCCGAAGCACAGTTGGGCCAGGTACGCGTGATCGTAACTCCCTGCATCGTCCTTCACGAGTTCCCAAAGCTCTTGAACCTGCACTTGTTCCCTCAGCCTGTTGCGCTCCTCTTCCGCCTTCTTGAGCCGGCGCAGGAGCTCTTCGCGGGGGCCTTGGACATTGAAGGGAGCCCTAGAAATGAGGATGGCTCGCTTGGGAGAAAGATTCATTTCACGGTTGGTCGGGGTCAGAAGGTGCAGGCGGGTCCCGTCGTCCTGAAGGCAGAGGGCGATGGTAAAGTCTCCATGATCGATGTATTCGACAATCTTTCCCTGATTCATACGTGATCTCTCTCCTAACAGCAGAACGCACGGGTGTCAACAGAACCCTTTTATCGCCTTGACTTATCCCGCCCTCTCCACTATCCTCGGGTTCACCATCTCTCCTTGTGCCAGGGATGCGTCCATGGGAACGGCAAAGCGCCTGACTTCAACCCTTCTGCTTCTTGGGCTCTTGATCCTGGGCTCTCTCAGCGAAACCGCGGCTCAGACCTCCCCCGCTCGTGATGAGAGTTCAGGCTTCAACCCTGCCCTGGGGCTGTTGAATCTTTACAGGGACCACATTTCACCCATTGACGGGGACCGGTGCCCGAGTCTTCCCACTTGCTCCTCTTACAGCGTGCAGGCTATGGAAAAGCACGGTTTCTTCCTTGGATGGGTGATGACCGTGGATCGTCTTCTTCACGAAGGCCAGGAAGAAGCAGAGGTCTCTCCCGTGGTGTACCACGAAGGGAAGTGGAAGCTCTTTGATCCGGTTCGAAACAATGACTTCTGGTGGTATCGCCCGCTTGCCACAAAAGGAAATCCCAATGAACCCATTCCCTAGCGGTCCCCTCACGCTCAGGAATCCCATGGTGGCTCCTTTCATCATTCTGGTCCTTCTTCTCATCCCGGGCAACGCCCTCTGTGCCCAGATCACCATTGATAGCGACGAGCAGTTCCGTTTTGCCGAGCAGACCATGAAAAAAGGCGATTTCCTCCGAGCGGTGGTCGAGTTCGAGCGTTTCCTCCAGTTTTTCCCCGAAGACAAGAACGCGCCAAAGGCAAGGCTGCTCGTTGCCCAGTGCTACATGAAAGCAAAGGACTACGAATCCGCACGAAAGTCCCTCAATGAGAGCGTCAATGCGTCCAGGGGCACGCTGACAGGGGGCAAGGCTCTTCTTCTCATGGGAGAATCCTACTATGAGCAGGGGCTCTACGAAGAGGCGGAGCGCTACTTCAAAGAGGTTCTTGGAGCCTGCTCGGAACCGGAGCTCAAGAACAGCGCAGCTTACCGCCTCGGCTGGATCCAAATGCAGACCGGAAAATGGCAGGAAGCTTCAGAGACATTCAAGACCGTCGGAACAGGCAGCCCTCTGTTTCCGAGCGCCCAGGATCTGTCCGTCAGGAGTCTTGCCGGGGAGCTCTTGCCGTACAAGGACCCCACAACCGCCGGCGCCTTATCCGTGGTGCCCGGACTCGGGCACGTCTACTGTGAACGTTACAAAGACGGACTTGCGGCTTTTCTCCTGAACGGGCTTTTCGTCTGGGCCACCATCGAGGCTTTCCACGAAGATCAGGAAGTGCTTGGAGCGGTGCTGGGGTTTGTGGAGTTGGGTTTCTACTCCGGCACCATTTACAGCGCCGTCAATTCCGCCCACAAGCACAACCGGAAGCTTCAGGACGATTTTCTCCAGGGATTGCCTGATGCCATTGATCTCAATGTGTTCGCCACCAAAGAAGGCCACATCGGCCTTGCCTTGAAATTCACCTTCTGATCTCTCACGGAGCGCGCAGAGAAAATCCTTCCACTTCCCTTTCGCGGCTTCTGTCCGGTCGGTTCATTCCCCGCCGAAGCGACGATGATGAGCCCCTTTGAATCGGCCAGCTCAAGCGCCTCGGAGAGAACGCCGCCCCTTGTTTCCGGTTGCGAACTCGGCAGAGACCACGCTCCCCGTCCTGGGCTCAAACCGGATTTGGTTGCGGCCAAAGGCCTGCATTAGGGACCAGAAAGAAAATGAGCAGGGATAGGAGAAACAGACAGGCCTTGATTTTAGACAGGGATCTCATGTTCGGAGATTGTACCCCTTTATCCAGCAGAGACAAAAGGTTGAAAATTACCTCACCATTTGTTCGACGGGAAGCATGATCTGCTTGGCCTGGTGCTCGGGGAGCAGGAAGGGGGATTCGTTTTGAGATGAGAGAACAGGATAATCGTTCTTGTGTTCTTCGTTCCTGGCAAACAGCAGAAGGCTGTGTTCTTCCATGCCCTTCACCCTTACCGTGTAAACAGGGGCTGTGAAATCGCTTTTTTTCTGCCCGTAAATATAGGCTCTGCACTTGAGGCTGGAAAGAGCGCTCAGAAGCTGGTTCACCTTGGGCTCATCCACCTTGCCCTCGGCGCTTTCCCACGCTCCCTGTGTCTGGCCCAGGGAAGGCTCCTTGTTCTGGTCTGTACCCACTGCGACAGGAATCGCCTTTCGCACGAGGGTGATCCTCTTCTTGCCGTCATCGAGTTCGACCGCCTCCACCCCCGAGGGATCCACCTTGAAAACGGTTTTGTCGCGTAGATCCTCCAGGCTCTGGTCAAACCGGGCTTTCAGATTCTCCCTGGCTTGGAACACGCGATTGTCTCCCGCCAACAGCACAAAGGTATGCTGGGAGGAGGGCGCTGTCTTGCCCACCTCGAAATCCCGCTTCAGTTTTTCCCTGGCCCATGCTTTCACGCCGATCCTCTCTTCCTTAGCCAGTCCGTAACGCTCGTAGTTTTGAGACTCAGAAACCAGCGCCGTGAGGGTCAGGCTCCCTGTGGCCTCCAGCAGGTCACTCATTTTTTCCGGCTCTGCCGGGTAGGCTTCAGGCAGGAGGATCCAGCCGTCGTTTTTTCGTTCCAGCACGAGCGCAGGGCCCCCGGGCTTCGAGATTTCCATTCGCGTGATTTCAGAGGCAGGCCATTCCTGCAACGCGGGCAGTTCATACTGGACCCTGTCCTGCTCGTGAAACACCAGGTATAGAGAAAGGCCTATGATCAACAGCGCCGGAATCAAGTACTCTTTCTTCACCTTCTTGCGCCTTCTTCCTTATTTTCCGAACATCATCTGAATCCGTCTCTTGCGGGAGGCTCTGCGGAACCACACGCCAAGCCCGAAGAGAATGACCAGAAGAGGAAGCCCGGCAATGCTGAAAGCCTTTATAAAAGCCCTGGTTCCCCCTTTGGTCTCCATCAGGGGATTTAACCGCTGCTCCTTGCTTCTCATGAGAGCGATTTCTTCCCTGCCGTTCAGATAATCCATCACGTTCATGACGAACATGGCATTGGGGGCTCGGCCTTCCTCATCGATCATGTTGTCCTTTAGAATTTCCGACGTGGCGATGACAAAAAGCTTTCCCGGCTTTCCCCTGGTGAGAATCTCTCCCTTTCTCTCGATCTTCGACAGGTCCGTGCCCGTCCCCTCCCTGGCTTGCTCCTTCTGCCCGGACGGCTCCTTTGCCTGGGGTTTTTCCGGGATCTCCTTGCCCGCAAAGTAGCTCTCAAAGCTCCCTTCGATCACATAAGCCAGAGGAATGCTCTTCATGGTCTCCTTGGACGAGGGCGGCTGAATCATCATGGGATTGAGGATGATGCGGTCGGCCATCTCCCAGGATTTCTCCGAAGAGCTGAAGAGCCTGTGGACCCTGAGGCCCATGTCCTGGACCCGCTTGGTGTCGATCTCCAGAGGCGACGCCTTCAGGACAACAAGTCCCTTGATGTGTTTCATGAAACCCGGATCATGGTTGATGGATTCGTTCTTGATCAGGGGCGCAAAGTAGATGGGCCGTTCGCCGCCCCCGACCTGGGCGGGCAGGCGCTGTTTGAAACAGTGTTCATCCATGGCATAGGATTTCTTGACGTGAATCCCATAATGGCTGAGCAGCTTTTCGAGCCCCGTATCCAAAGGCGCGATCCTTGGGGCCTGAGCAGGAGCGCCTTGTTGAGCAGGAGGCGCGACCTCATGGAATCGGTCCAGGAGGATCGCGAGGCTCTTTCCCCGCATCAGGAACTGGTCGATCTCAAAGAGCTCATCGTCAGAAAACCTCTCGGTCGGACCTGCCAGAACCAGAGCGTTGAAGCTCCCTACATTGGGCTCCTCCTTGAGATTCACGGGTTTCATTGTGTAATTCGTGGAAACCAGGCTCCTGAAGTTCTTGGTGCCTTCCCTCTGGTCCCGGCCCCGTTGATCAGGGGGGGCGCCGAAAAAATCCAGCGCGCCATGGCTCGCCAGGAAGCCCAGGTCTTCATTGATGTCAATGAGGGATTCCACGTTTTCACCGATCATCTCTTCGAGACGAGGGCCGTCCGCCATTTCATATTGCGTTCCCACCAGGGGCAGCCGTATGGCCCGCAGGAAAGGTAAGACCGCGGTTTTCTCACCGTGCTGAAGCACAAGGCCGATACTCCCTTCTCCTGCTTCGATCTTGCCGTCGGACAGACTCGGCCACTTGAGATTCATGAGGTTGAGTTTCTTGGCCTCCTCTGCGGCTTTCTGATCCTTGGAAGGGTCCGCATACTCGAACTGGAGCTTTCCGTAGTGCTTTTCGTTGAGCTTCTTGACGATCTCTTCAAGCGTTTCAGGAAGGCGCGGCAGGGTGTTCAAGCGCATGAGGGGAGCCACGGCATTCACGGACGATGAAAGAAAGAGGCGCACCCTTATTCTTTCCTTCATACCCAGGAGCGCACTGATCTTGTTGTTCAGCTTCTGCATGGCCATGGTAAGCCTGTACTCGAGCCCCTCCGTGGTGGTGACCGTGGGAACCCGTTCCGTGAGATCCCCGTGAAGGATCACCAGCCCCATGTAGGCCTTCTGAAACTTGACCTCGTCCTTTTCAATGACCTGAATCTGGATGGGGAAAATGCCGTAATTGCGGGCCAGGGCCTGATTGTCCTTGGCTTCCTTGGTGATGTCGCCCTCCTCAGGACTGACGTCGAAGAAGCGGTAGTTGAAGTACCGGTTGGCGTAGTTGGCATACTCGGCCAGGAGATCGTGGAGGTAGCGCTCTGTGTTGTTGTGGGGCGCCGGAAGGTTCTTGGTGAAAAACACGTTGATCGTGAGCGGCTCGGAAAGGGTGGAAACCACGCGCTGGCTGGCTTTAGATAGGGTATACACGCCATTCTTGGTCAGGTCCAGCCTGAAGAAAAGGGTCGTGCCTGCCACATTGATCAGGACTAGCGCAATTGCATAGAGGACGAACTTGATGTATTTTCCAGGTCCTTTCCCGGCCATGTCAGCTTTTCTCCTCTATCGCAAGGTCCGTGGCATAAAGGCTCAAGAAAATGAGGCTCAAGAAATAGAGAATATCCCGGGAATCCAGGATTCCCTTGGCAATGTTTTCAAAATGAGACTCCGCGCCAAGATATCCGAGGACCCCGAGGATCGGGGAGGGAAGAAAAAACAGGAGATTGTCGATCAACACAAGGGCAAAACAGATGGCGACACCCATGATGAAGGCCACGATCTGATTTCTTGTGAGGGAAGAGGCAAAAAGCCCGACTGCCGAAAAAGAGGCGCCCAAGAGAATCGCGCCAAGGTAGCCGCCGATGACCGGACCCCAATCCAAATCGCCCAGAAAGGAGACGACCACGGGATAGGCCAGCGTGGGAATCAGCATGCCGGCCACAAACGCTGTGGCGGCCAGAAACTTCCCGAGCACCGCTTCTTTGAAGGTCACCGGCATGGTGAGCAGGATCTCGTAGGTCCCCACATTCAGCTCTTCTGAAAAGAGGCGCATGGTCACCGCCGGAATCACGAAGGCAAAGATGACGGGAAGGAGGGCGAAAAAGCTTCTTAGGCTGGCCTGATTAAAGAGAAAGAAAGTTGAAAAAAAGAACCACCCTGTCACGATCAGAAAGATGGAGATCACGATGTAGGCCACAGGCGAAACAAAGTAGCTCCGGAACTCCTTGTTGAAGATGGGCGGGACCTGGCGCATGCTAACTCTCCAGCGTGAGTTTCTGAAAGATGTTCTCCAGGGACTGGGTCTCCCGGTAGAACTCGATCAAAATCCAGTCGGTTTTCTTTATCTTCCCGTAGACCTGGGCCCGCAAATCATCGTCCGACCGGCAGGAGAGCTTCACCCGGACAATGCCTTCATCGCCTTGGGTCTTCGAAATGCCGCTGATGCCTGGCAGGGCACCCAGCTCTTTCTCCACCGTCGCCAGGTCGGCGTTCTTGAGAGCAAGGTGGATCAGAACCTCGCCGCTTGCCGACTGCTTGAGGCTTTCCGTGTTGCCGTCCGCCACGATCTTTCCCTGGTTGATGATCACGATCCGGTCGCACGTGGCTTCGGCTTCGCTGAGGATGTGGGTGGAAAGAATGATGGTTTTCTCTTTGCCGATCTTGCGGATGATCTCCCGGATCTCGATGATCTGGTTGGGGTCGAGGCCTGAGGTGGGCTCGTCAAAAATCAGGATCTCCGGGTCTTTCATCATGGCATGCGCCAGTCCCACCCGCTGCTTGTACCCTTTGGAGAGTTGCCACAGGTTTGTGCATTACCTCGTTGAGCCCGCAAAGATCGGCTATCTCGCGGATGCGGCCGAGCCTGTTCTTTTTGGGTATCTCGCGAATATGGGTCACGTAAGTGAGGTAATCGTAAACCAGCATGTCATGGTAGAGGGGAGCGGATTCCGGCAGGTATCCGAGGAGCTTCCGGATCTCCAGGGAATGATCTTCAATGCTGAACTCTTTGACACGGATGGTTCCGGAACTGGGCCGGACAAAGCCGGTCAGCATCCGGAGGGTGGTGGTTTTTCCGGCGCCGTTCGGTCCGAGAAGTCCCAGGATCTGACCCTTGAGGATCTCAAGGGTGATGTGATCCACCGCGCATAGATCCCCGAAGGTCTTGGTCAAGTTCTCCACATGGATCATGCGAAACTCCTCTGTTTACTTGGGGCCATTATACCTTCTGGTCCGACTGTCTTTTCAGCCACACGGAAAACACTGGATCGACAAGCCGCCAAGAGCCTGTTTGCTCATCTCTCTCTATCAAGTCCAGCTCCTCCATCTGCTTTGCAGAATGCTGGACCCCCCCCACGGACCCGAGCCTGTGTACACGAATGTATTTGCTCGCAAAAAGCTTCTCCGTCGACTCCTTCGCCAGTGCCTGAAGGACAAGACGCTGGTGCGTCGAAAGCCCTTGAATGATCGCTTCGAAAACGGGACCTTCCGATGAGATCATCCTCTCCATGGCCAGAGGGATGACTTCTTCTGTGGCCGCCCGAGAGAGTTCGTACACAAAAAACGCGAGTTTCATGGAATAGTAAGGATGGTACCCCACCGACGATGCCATCTTGCGTGCCGATTCCCTGCTGCATTTCCTCCTCTCCTTCGCAAACTGCTCTGCGATGAATTCTTCGAGTTCCTCGGCAGGCAATCTCTTTAGAGGGTAGTTGATGGCGCTTTGAAAAAAGGGGCGCTGTCGCTCGTTGAAAATCCCGAGCAGAACCCTGCGCCGGCTTCCAATGAAGAAATAGGAGGCCCGCTGCTGTTGAATATGAGTACGCATGATCCCTTCGATCTCCAACGCCTCTCGCAAAACGACAATCTCCTGAAATTCGTCAAGAGCGAGGTGCACCAGGCCCTTGGTGATCGCAATAAACTCTCCTAAGGACTCCATCGTTTCTTCAAGAAGAATCCTGCCGCTCCTCACGGCTGAAGAAGGTTCAACGCTCAGAGAGAACCCTCCTTCGGTTTCCGGCCTTAAAACTGGCCGGAAGGATTTGACGCTTCTAAGGGCTTTCTTCCAAAGCGAATCCTTGCCATGGGTGACGACAAAGACCGCTTTTGCAAGCCTGGAAGCGACGTCCTCAACAGAAGCGACGCCGAAGAAGTCTGCAAAAACGGTGATGGCACCGCTGTCGTTCAGTCTTTTCTGTACCCTTTTGACCAGAGACGTTTTTCCGTAGCGCCGGGGGGAAAAAAGGACGACTTGAACTTTTGCCTTGGCGTAGGATTCCAGATCCTTCAGCTCAGTCGTCCGGTTGCAGAAAGGAGCATCTGCCGGAATTTCTTGTAAATAGAAAGGGTTGGGCATCAAATCCCCAGAATTATTGTGATACCATTATGGTCTTACAATAATGGAAACTCAATAATAGATTGAACGCTGCCTGTCAAGCGAAAACAGAACCGAGAATTTTCCGGAGAGACTGGCGGAAGCGCGCCGCAGAAAAGACCAGCCCGGGAGACTTGGAACGCAGGAAAAAGCTCCGGTCCTGTCTGGATATGTCGGTCCCATGCAACCACTTTTGAACGATACCAATATTTTGCTCCCAGCGCGCCTCCTGCCTGTCAACAAAGGTTGCGCAGAAGGGTCGTAATTGCAAATTCTTGCCCCACCTGGTAATGTGGTCACTGAATACCAGTTGATCTCGGAGACTCGCGAGGAAATGAAAAAAAACTCTTTTCTCCACCGCCGCATCCTGCGGCTTCGCGAAAAACTGGAGCGATTGCCTTTTGACACGCTCTGGGTGCTTCAGCCGGAGAACAGGAGATACCTTTCAGGATTCAAGGCTGCGGACGGGCAACTCACGGAGTCTTCGGGTTCCCTTCTCATCAGCAAAGACGCCCTGGTCCTTGTCACCGATTCCCGCTACACGACAGAGGCGCAAAACGAAGCTGCTGACTTCGATGTGATCACTTTTAAGAAAAGCTTCACCGAGAGTTCCCCTGAGATTGTCTCCCAACTTGGCACCAGGGTCCTGGGCTTTGATGAAAACCACCTGACCTGGGGCATTCATCGCGAGCTGGCCAAGAAGTTAAGAAAACTCTCACCTCCTATTCGCCTGGTGCCGGCCAAAGGGCTGGTGGAAGGAATGCGGGAGATCAAGGATCAGAACGAGATCCAGTTCATGTCAGCAGCGGCGGATCTCATGTCGAAAATCCTCACCATCGTCATCAAGAAGCTTAGGCCGGGCAAGACGGAAAAGGAGGTTGCATGGGAGATCGAGGGACTCGCTCGCGAAGGGGGCGCAGACGGTCTTGCGTTTCCCTCCATCGTGGCCTCAGGCCCGAACAGCGCTCTTCCACACGCTGTGCCGACGGATCGCAAGATCCGCGCAAAAGAACCCATCACCTTTGACGTGGGCGTCAAGATCGGCGGATACGCCTGCGACATGACGAGAACGCTTTTTCTGGACAGGGCAACACCCAAGTTCAAAAAGATCTACAAGACCGTGCGGACGGCTCAGCTTGCGGCCTTGAAGCAGCTCCGCCCGGGCGTGAAGAGCACGGTCCCGGATTCAACGGCCAGGCAAGTCATACGTGAGGCAGGGTTTGGTGACTATTTCGGCCACTCTCTCGGCCACGGCGTCGGTCTTGCCACGCATGAGGGTCCGCGCCTTGGTCCGGAAAAACCGGTGCCGCTCAAGCAAGGGATGGTCGTGACGGACGAGCCGGGGATTTACATTCCCGGGCTGGGCGGGGTCCGACTTGAAGAGATGGTGCTCATCGAAAAAGACGGACCGAGGATTCTCACAAAAGATGATCATTTTTATGACTTCGACGGTTAGCCCTGCACCGTCCAGCCTTCGTCGCCGAAGCTTCTTCGGCGGAGGTGGCTGCGCCGTGCCCCTTGAACCTCCTTTGAGGATTTACCGGGATCGAGCGTACCCATGATGGACAAAGGAAGCACAGGCAACGCAAACCACCTTGCTGATCAGTTCATTCACCATCTGAGGGTCGAAAAAGGCCTTGCCAAGAATACCATTGAGTCCTACAGCAGGGACCTCACAAGGTATTTTGATTTCCTTGAAAAGAGCAACGTTCACCCTCTGAAGACATCTCAAATCAACATCATGGAGTATGTCTCTTCCCTTGCAGGCGCTCTGTCCATCAGGAGCATTGCCAGAAACCTGTCCAGCCTCAAGGTCTTCTACCGCTTTCTCGTGTCTGATGGGAAGATTCAAACAAACCCTGCAAGGCTCATCAGCAATCCGAAACTGCCGCGGCGCCTGCCCGCCGTTCTGAGCGGTGTGGAAGTGGAGCGACTCCTTGCCGCGCCTGATGCTTCGACCATGCGCGGGCTCAGGGACACGGCCATGCTGGAACTGCTTTATGCCTCTGGCCTGAGGGTTTCCGAACTCGTGGGGTTGAGGGTCGCCAACATCAACCTTGAAGCGGGGTGGGTCAGGACCATCGGAAAGGGATCAAAGGAACGCATGGTCCCCATCGGGTCAAAGGCGCAGCAGTGTCTCAAGGAGTACCTGGCTCACAGCCGCCCCAGCCTGCTTAAGAAAAGGAGCTCTTCGTCTCTTTTCGTGACGTCGCGGGCAAAACCCATGAGCCGGCAAGCTTTCTGGAAGATCATCAAGCGTTACTCCCTGCTTGCAAGGATCAAGAAAGAAATTTCCCCACACTCCCTGAGGCACTCTTTTGCAAGCCATCTGCTTGAACATGGTGCGGACTTGAGATCCGTGCAGATCATGCTCGGCCACGCCGACATCTCGACAACGCAAATTTACACCCACGTCACAAGGGAACGCTTGAAACAAATCCATGCGAAATATCATCCGAGACCGTGAGAAAAGAATACAGAAGCAACCCCTAATCACGAAAACACGAAGGGACGAAAGAAGAAGGGGTGATATAGAAAACCAGGCCCTTTTTCGTGCTTTTCAGATTTCGTGCTTTCGTGATGGCGTTTTGGTTTTTCAACTTTAGCCGAAGGCCCTGAGCCCTGAGCTTGTCGAAGGGTCGAAGGGTTCACTCTGGGCACTCTTCTTCATGGGCAAGGTCATCCACTTCAAAGACAAAGGTCTTCCTCCGGACAATCTCATTACGGCCAAGCCTTTTGAGTTTCGGGCTGCCGATTGGGAAAGCGGGCACTTCATTCAAATGCTCAAGTCTCAGTCCCAGGTCCTGGAGAAACACCGTAAGGAGGTCTATGAAAAGGGAGAGGCCGGAGCCCAGCATCTCCCGCCCCATTATGTGCTGGCCGGCAGCATGGCCTACACGATCCGATCGATCTTCCTGTACCGATCGAATGAAGAGAAGATGAGAGAGGTCTATTACCTGGCCGGGCTCATGGACTGCATGATCAACCGGGTGCACCCCCTTCTGAGAACAGACAACATCGGAGAGATGTACAAGAAGATTGTAACCCTCAAAACCCTCCTTTCAGCCAACTGGTACGGGTCCCTGGATCAGGTCCTCTTCCCCCTCGATGTGCACTTCTATGACGAAGGGGATTACAGGGATCGGCTGTCCAGGGCAACAAGCATGAAAGAGCTCTACCATGTCATCAGGGAGCAGACCGACGACATGTTCGACATCCTTTCCCTGGAGTATGTCTTTTACACTCCAGGAAGGGGAGCCGGATGGGAAGAACCCAAAGAAGCATGAAAGTGGAGAGATTTATATTGACTGAGGAAATAAGGGATGGTAGTTTAAAAATTCGGCGCGGGGTGGAGCAGCCAGGTAGCTCGTCGGGCTCATAACCCGAAGGTC
>Ga0172371_10007963_pt1 | contig 14921 bp, 14 predicted proteins | sample Lak12m_FD_114543 | JGI IMG/M metagenome (GOLD analysis project Ga0172371, IMG submission 114543) | Freshwater microbial communities from Kabuno Bay, South-Kivu, Congo - kab_022012_12m | ecosystem: Environmental > Aquatic > Freshwater > Lake | place: Democratic Republic of the Congo: South-Kivu... | reverse complement strand
CACCACCGGCACCACCGGCGGGCCCACCACCGGCACCACCGGCGACCCCACTGGTGGTGCCGCACCTACGCCCGCTCTATGTGACGTCGTGCGCTCGGTTCGCGGGCCCGCGTTGCGGGGCGTGTCCCGGCTGATGGTCCGCCGCCTCGTCCGCCGCTGCGCTCGAGTCTCGCGTCGTGCGGTGGGGGCGTTCTACCGGCGATGCTCCCATCCCGAGTATGATGCATGTCCCGGTTCCCACCCGGTGGGAGCTGGCAGGCACGGACGCGACGCACAGACAAGGACGCACGCTCCGCCACATGACTACCTCCAAGCACAGTCCGAACCCCGGCGCCGGCCGCTCTGCGGCGGACTTCAGCGACGGCTTTCGGCCGGATGCCGCCGTCGGCGTTCTGCACGGTGACGGCCGTCTCGAGTGGGTCTTCGAGATCGGGACGGCTGTGCCCACCGTGCGCCGCCGCGTCAACTGCCGCATCGACAAGGACGTGAAGGCCGGCGCGGGCGCCGCAGCGCTCTGCTTCCCGATCGTCCGAGGGGCCGGCCGCAGCCGTCACGCCGTTCTCGGTGCTGCGGTTGTCCCGACGGATCGGATCTCAGCCGACTTGGCCGCCGGCAGCCGCGCGGTGCTCGGCATCAAGCTCGACGCCGGCCACAGACCCGCGGTCTCGGTCTACCTGCCCGACAACGACGACGTCATCGACGACGCCCTGGTTCTCGGTCACCACGCTAGCGTCGTGGAGCCGGAGACGGAGGAAGAGAAAGGGCCCGGGACCGCGGAGGCGGAGCCTCAGTCCTCCGCGGGAGCCGAGCCGAAGAAGCGCGCGGAGTCGAAGAAGCGCGCGGAGCCGAAGAAGCGCGCGGAGTCGAAAGAGCACGCCGAGCCGAAGAAGCGTGCGGTGGCGGCCACGAAGCAGCCTTCGGCGGAGCCGGCGATGGAGAAGCCGGCGGAGTCGGCCCTGGCGAAGCCTGCCGCAGCGGCGGCGGCGAGTGCGGCGGTTGCGACGGGAGTGGCCGCGGCGAGTGCGGCGGTCGCGACGGGAGCGGCGGCAGGTCCCGATTCGATGTCGTCGGCATCGAAGGCGGACGAACTCGGGACGGTGGGGGAGGCCTCGGGGTCGGCTCCCGCGACCCCGGCCGCCGCTGTGGAGAAGCCTGCGGAGACGCCGCCTGCGGAGAAGCCTGCGAAGACGCCGCCTGCGAAGACGCCGCCTGCGGAGACGCCGCCTGCGAAGCAGTCCTCGGCGGCAGTGGCCGGAGCGGCAGTGGCCGGAGCGGCGGCTGCTGCAACCGCGAAGACACCGCCGCCGGCTCCTGGTGCGCCGGCTCCCGATGCGCCGGTTCTTGGCGCTCCGGCTCCTCAGGGGGCCGGACCCGCAGGGCAGGCTCCGGAGTCTCCCACGAGCGGGAGTGTGCGCGTGCTGCGCCCACCGTCGCCGGCAGCCCCTCGGACAGCGACTCCCCTCCCGGGCAGCCACGGACTCGCCACTCCCGCGGCCGGACCGCCGGCGGGGGCGCGGGCGGCCGGACCGGCCGCCCGTCCTTCCGCACCGCAGCGTCCGGCCAGACCGGTCGCCACGCCGGCGGGCGCGCGTCCGGCCGCCGGCGCTTTCGCTGCGGGGGCCGTCGCGGGTGGGGTCGCCGAGTCTCCCCGCGAAGCCGGCCCGGACGGCGGCACGCGCGGCGGGCGCAGTGCGTGGTGGCTCTTCTGGGTGGTGCTGTTCGTCTGCGTCGTGGCGGCCTTCATGGTGACGTTCTTTGCCTGCCGCGGCGGTGGAGCGGCGGGAGTCGTGGAGTCGGGGTCGCCCTCGGCCGCGCCGAGCGCGACCAGCACCGCGGTGCTGTCTCCCGATGACGTCGAGACACTCGACCCGTCCCTGCGGCTGCAGGCTCCCGGCTTCACTCCTGAGGTCTCGGGCGCCGACGTGACCAGGGCGGACACCGCGGTGGTCGTCACTCCCGAGGAAGGCCTCTTCGATTCGGCCTCCACCGAGATCTCCGGCGACGGCCGGGAGATGCTACGCTCTCTCGCCGGCGAGCTTCGCGGGCGGACCGACGGCCTCTACGTCCTCGTCGTCGGCCACACGGACAGCCAGCCGATGCAGCCGTACGCGTCGTATGCCGACAACGTGGCCCTGGGCATGGCGCGGGCGGTCGCGGTCGTTGATTTCCTTCGTCTCCAGACGGGTATGCCCTACAAGATCTTCGTAGCGGCGACGGCTGACGGGTCGCAGCCTCTCGACACGAACGAGACCGAAGCGGGGCGGGCGCGGAACCGCACGGTCGTCATCAAGGTCACCAAGGCGTTGCAGCCGGACGAGTAGCCGCCGACGGGGTCGGCAGGACCAACACGAAAGGACAGCACATGAGCAATCTCGCGGAGAAGGCCGAACAGCTCGAGAAGGCCATCCAGGAGTCGGCATTCGACGGGATCCAGGAGCGCCGTGACTACGCCGCCGGCTCTCGTCTCCTGGAAGTGGCGGAAGAGGTGTGGCGCATCTCCGAGCGCCTCGGCGAGATCGAAAAGGGCGTCTGAGGCCCTGCGAGCAGGCCTCAGGGCGCGCCGGGCGCGCCGGCCCGTTCAGGGGCTCCCGGTGGACGTGCTCTTCGGGGCCTCCGCCGTCAGCAAGGGGCACATGTGCACCGGCTGCGGAGTCTCGCATTCCGTCCCGAGGCCGTTGACATACAGCGACGGGTGCACCGGCGTCGCCGGCACCCCCTCCCACCAGCCGTGCGGTCCGGTGGCCATGTACTCCCACACGACGTGCGGGTACGGGTTCTCCGGGATCCATCCGTTGTACGCCCAAACAGCGTAGAACCAGTTCTCGTAGCACTGCTGTCCGCCGTCGCCGATCACCGGCGTCGCCGCGCGCTTCGCCAGCAGGAGGTCCGTCCCCGCGGCGATGTTGTAGTCCAGGTCGGACCTCAGTCGTTTCACGTCCACGTCCAGACCGCCGGACGACGTGACCTGCATGATCCCGATCCCGCCGTCCGGGCTGACGAGCGGAGCGCCATGCTCGTCGAACTGGGTCCACCGGCTCTCGGCGTACGCGATGGCGTAGAGGATCTCCGGTGGGATGCCGCGTCGCACAGCGGCCGCGCGGAGACTCGCCTTGATCGCGGCGGTCTCTGCGTCGAGGGGCTTCTGAGCTCCGTCCGTGAGAAAGCCGCCCGCTACCGTGGTGGCGGCGCTGCTCTGCTGGGCCGGCCAGTCGTAGGCCGGGGCGGCCATGGCGAGCCCCAGCGGGATGCAGCACGCGGCGGCCACCGCCAGGAACGCCAGCCGCCGCCCGGGGCGACTGCGGCGAGTCCTGCGGCCGGTCCTGTAGATACGCACCGCTTCCGGCTTGCACGCCTGTTCATCATCGTATGGGCCCAGATCTCGTGCCGCCCATGAGAACTCGAGCACGGGCAGGGGCACCGTCGTGTGATCGGGGGGTGACGAGGGCACGGCGGCGGCGACCGCGACCGGCTCGGAGACCGGCGGCTCGACCGCGACCGGCTCGGCCTTCAGATTCGCGCCGGCGACCGGCCCCGGGTCCTGCGCTGCGGTGACGAGTTCGGACTCCGCCGCCTCCGCTTCCGCCTCGGCGGCGGGTCCCGGTCCATCATCTGCTCCCGCGGCGGGCCCCGGCTCCTCGTCTGCCTCGGGCTGCACGGCTGCTGCCGGCTGCGTCTCCTGCGGCTCTTCCGCCGGCGGCTCATCGTCGGCGGGCGGCTCCGGTGAGGGCTGAAGGTCCTCCAGCTCACCGGCCGATCCTGGTTCCGCGACGGCGCCTGCCTGACCGACCTCGAGGGCGTCGTCGATGACCTCGCCGCTCTCCGGCAGGTAGATCGTGACCGAAGGCCTGTGGTCGGCGCCGAGTCTGATGCCTAGCACCACGCGGCTTCCTGCCGGCAGGTCCTCGGAGAGCCGCCCGGCTCGCATCACCACTGTGCCGTAGACCGAGTGACGGGCGCGGCCGGCGCCGCGCACGATCGGGAAGCGGAGTGCCGCGTCCGGGTCGCCGGCCTTGAGCTCCTGGTCGCTGCTGCAGTTGATGCGCCGCCGTACGCTCGGCGCGTCGGTCCCGATCTCGAAGACCCACTCCAGGCGGCCGTCGCAGTGCAGGATGCCGACGGCGGCGTCCGGCGGGAAGCCGTCGCCGAAGCCGACCGCGGAGCCTCTGCCGGCGGTCGTGTTGTCCTTTGCCGTGATCATTTGACGCAGAGGGGCCTCTCGTCTCCGTGCGCGCGGTGTCGGCCGGCTCTCAGGCACACTGAAGTGAGAGGGCCGGGTCAGCATCATACCCGGCCCATAACGGCGCTGGCGATAGTACATTCCCACAATACGCCGGTTCGCTGCTCTCGGGAAGGAGCCGGCCCGGCTGCCTGAGGTGAGGCCGGCCCGGGTCAGCCGCTTCTCGTCGCCGCCGCTGACCGATCAGCGCCGCTGCTCCAGGCGGGCACGCAGGCAGGCGACGAGCAGGCCGTCGCGTTCCGCGACCAGCTCGTCGTAGGTGCGCCCCGCCTTCTCCTCGGCCAGCCCGGCGTCCAGGACCTCGCCGGTCTCGGGCGGGAACGTGGTCCAGGTCGCGAGGTCGCGCAGCATCCCCTCCTTGACCCCGGCGAGGTGCTCCACGTGGCCGAGGATGCCCTCCTCGCCGCCGCCGAGGTCGTAGAGCAGATGCGGCCCCATGGCGGCCCAGCGCAGGCCGGGGCCGTAGCTCACGGCCTTGTCCACGTCCTCCACGGTGGCGACTCCCCGCAGCACGAGGTCGACGGCCTCCCGCCACAGTGCGGCCGAGAGCCGGTTGGCGATGTAGCCCGGCAGCTCGCGGGTGAGCGTCACCGGCTCCTTGCCGACGGCGGCGAAGAAGGCGGCGGCGCGCTCCATCGCCTCCGGCGAGGTCAGCGCGCCCGGCGCGAGCTCCACCAGCGGCACGAGGTGAGGCGGGTTGTACGGGTGGGCGGCGAGGCAGCGCTCCGGGTGCGCCGCCGCCGTCTGGATGTCGCCGATCGAGAGGCCGGACGAGCTCGTGCAGATCAGCGCGTCGGCAGGGGCGGCCGCGTCGATGGCGGCGAAGACGGTGCGCTTGAGCGCCAGCTCCTCGCGCACGCACTCCTGGACGTGGGTCACGCCGGCGACCGCTTCGCTGAGGTCCGCAGTCGCGGTCAGCAGATCCACACCGTCCTCCGCGGCCGTCATGTCGGCCAGGCCGCTGCCGGCGAGAAAGCCCGCCGCGGCGGCCGCCCGGTCGAGTGTGTCGGCGAGACGCTCCGCATCCACATCGTGCAGGCGCACCTCGAGGCCGGCGGCGGCGAAGAGGCCGGCCCAGCCGCCTCCGGTCAGGCCGGCCCCGACGACCGCGACGGGGCCGCGTGGCGCGCTCGGTCGCTCTGTCGATCCCATGCGGCGACTCCCTTCGCTGGCTCGGGCGGATTCTACAGCGAGGCGTGAGCGCCGCGTGCTCGGCTTGCGCCGCGCAGGCCGCAGGTCAAGATGCGCGGCGCGCCGGTCGATAGGTGGGTGAGATGGCCGGGGATGCGGCCATGCGCTCGGGACCGGCGTCCGGCGCGATCGGGCGCGAGCCCGCGGCGGCGGTGACGGGAGCGGGCGCCGCCGGACTCGACGACGAGCGGCGCCTCTACCGCCTCATGCTCTGGGGGTTCTTCACGCTCTTCCCCCTCTCCGCCATGTTCATCGTCACGGGCCTGCTCGCGCATTCGGCCGCCGTGATCGTCTGCAGCGTGCTCAGCGTGATCTCGATCACCGTGCAGTCGTTCTCCATCTACTCGTTGCGTCAGGTGATGGGGCGGAACACCTTCCGCTTCCCGTACGGGGCCGGCAAGCTGGAGGACTTCTCCGCGTTTCTCTGCGGGGTGCTCTTCGTGCCGAGCGGCCTCCTCATGGCGTACGACGCCGCTCAGCGGCTGCAGGATCCTCACCAGGTCGGGTACCTGATCGGCCTCATCCCCGTCGGGCTTTCGGCGGTCCGCATGGCCGCGCTCTTCATCGCCGTGCGCCGGCTGGCCCGTGAGACCAGGGCGCCCTCCCCGCTGCTGCGCGCCTACGTCCTGGACTACCGCATCAGTCTGCTGAACGATCTGGGCATCATCGCCGCGTTCGCCGTCGGCGGGATCCTCGTGCGCGCGGGAGCGCCCGCGCTGGGCGACCGGATCGATCCCCTGATCGCCGTGGTCATCTCCGCGTACATGGTGTGGGCGGGCGTGGGGCTCGTGCGTCGCAACTTCCGCGCTCTCATCGACCTGCCGCTCCCCGAGAGCGACCAGCTGCTCGTCATGAAGGTGCTCGCCGCGCACTACGCCGACTACGAGGCGATCGGAGTCCTGTACACCCGCGCGACCGGCACGCGGCGCATCGTCGAGCTCGAGCTGGTGTTCCCCGGCGAGAGGACTCTGGGCGAGATCGAAGAGCTGAGCGCGGTGATGGAGAGTGACCTGGCGAGCGAGGTGCCTGGACTCGGCTTCCGGATCGTCCCGGTGGCCGAGGCGCACACGGGTTAGGCACGCGCCGCATGTTGGTAGGTTGCGGATGTGTGGCGGGGGCGGTCCCGGATGCAACGGGGTCGCCTGGGGGGCGACGACTGAGGGGGCGGTTGTGGAGTCTCGGCTTCGGATGCGCCGGTGGTGGCGCGATGGTCTCGTGGGGGTCGCGCTGCTGGCGGTATCCTTCGCGCTGCCTGCTCTCGTGGGCTGCGGCGGCACGCCGCCCGACGCCAACGAGCCCAACGACGACCTGGCTCAGGCCACGAAGCTGGCGCCGGGAGCGCCGCTCGAGGGGGTCATCGGGGCGGACGACGGCGACATCTTCGCGTGTGACGCGCCGGACGGCGCGGGACGGCACCCCTTCGTCGTCACCGTGCGGACCGACGCTCCCGAGGATGTCGAGCTGCAGGTGGGGGCGAGCATCCCGGATGTCTGGGAGGCGATCACCTGGCCGGGGTGGGACGCGGTCGTGAAGGACGACCGCATCGAGCTGGAGGGCGAGCTGCGAAAGGGGACCGTCATCATGACCCTGGGCGGGGAGGAGGGGACCGTCTACACGATCGAGATCGCATGGCGATGACCACGGGGCAGGCAGGCCCCGGCATGTCGACGACGGGAGGAGACAACGGTGAGATCGAATGAGCGCGGAGACTGCGGGCGCGGGGCAGGCCGGAGATCGCGAGCGGGGACTGTCGCGATCCTTCTGTCGGTCGTACTGCTGACGGCGGCGGCGCTGCTGGCGGTGGCGTGCGGCGACGAGGGCACCTCGTCGCCGAGTCCCACCACCGCCAGCGCTTCGCCGCCGCTGCCGGGCTACCCGGCCACACCGCCGGCCGGCGCGGAGGCCCTGACCGCCGAGGAGGAGGCCTGGCTCGAGGAGAAGGGCACGCTCAAGGTCGGCGCCTTCAGCGACTACCCGCCGTTCAGTTTCGTTCCCTCCGAGGGTGGCGAGGCAACGGGCATCGCCGTCGACTACTGGAAGCTCATGGCGTATCGGCTGGGCGTGGGGCTCGAGCTGACGCCGGTGCTCTTCGCCGAGCAGATCGAGGGGCTCAAGGACGGCCGCTTCGACTCGCTCACCGGCATCTTCCCGCTGCCCGAGCGCGAGCAGTGGTTCGCGTTCTCTCGCGCCTGGTTCATGATCGACACGCGTATCTACACCGACGCCGACCACACGGCCGACAAGACCCTGAAGGGCCTGAAGGGGCTCACCGTGGCCGTCGTCAAGGACGACTCCGGCCAGCAGATCGCCGACGACGCCGGCCTCAAGACGCTCGTCGTGGCCGGCTACCCCGAGGCTGTGAAGGCGGTCGGCGACGGCGAGGCGCAAGCGATGATCCTCGACCAGCTGGTCGCCGACTACTACATCAAGGAGTTCGACCTCAAGGGCGCCGTCGTCGCGACGGGCGAGCCCGTGGCCAGCGGCGAGATGACGCTGCCGGTACGCAAGGACGACACGATGCTCCTCCAGATCCTGGACAAGGGCATCTCCATGGTCGGCGACGGCGAGTTCGAGGGCATCTACGAGACCTACATGGGCGAGGGCGTGGACTGAACGGTCCGGACCGGACGGAGAAGCCCCGGGCGCCGGCGGCCGCGCACGTCAGTCGTAGGCGCGCCGGGTCTCCTCGTCGGTCAGCACGTCCTTGATGCGCTCCTGCCACCTGGCGGACTTCCAGGTTCCCAGCTCCTCGTGCGTCTCGAGGTAGCTCTGGGGGATGGGGTGCGTGCCGATGACGACCTCGAGCCCGTACTTGGCGCCGAGGAACTCGTCGAAGTCGTCGATGCGCGGGCAGGGCGGGTAGCCGACCACGAGGCCGGTCGCGAGGTGGACGACCTCGGCGCCGTTCTTCTTCATCTCCGCCGGGGCGTACTCGATGTTGCCGCCGGGGCAGCCGCCGCAGGTGGTGTAGCCGACGAGCTCGAGCTCCTCGTCTCCGTAGCGGGCGAAGGCGCCCTCGCGAGCGCGCATGGAGCGCAGGCACTTGCCGCCGGCACAGGTGTGATAGCGGTCGCAGATGATGATGCCGATCTTCTTCATGCCGGTCGCTCCCTCGTGGACGTGTGTGTCGCGTGACGCTGTTGACTCGAGTCTACCCCGCCGGCGTCGCGCGTGAGAGTAGGATGAGGAGGAGAGCGAGTCGAGACGGGACGGTGACGACGTGGCGGATGAGACCGCGCCGGTGCGCATGGCGCTCGTGCAGATGGAGCTCGCGGACGGCGACGGGGCCCGTAACCTGGCCGCCGCCGAGCGTGGCGTGGCCGAGGCGGCGCAGGCCGGCGCCGGCATCGTCGTCCTCCCCGAGATGACGCTCACCGGCTTCCCGTACGACCGTCTTGAGGCGCTCGCCGAGCCGCTCGACGGGCCGGGCGCCGCCGCCTTTGCGCGGATGGCCGGCGACCACCGCGTGGTCGTCGTCGCCGGCCTGCCCCGGCGCGACGAGGGCGGCGGGGTGTTCAACACGACCGTCGTGCTGGGTCCGGCCGGAGAGCTCCTCGCGACCTACGACAAGACCCACCTCTTCGACCGCGAGAAGACGGTCTTCACGCCCGGGGCCGCTCTGGACGGCGTGTTCACTTATCGCGGCGTCGGCTACGGCCTGCTCTGCTGCTTCGACATCGAGGTGCCCGAGGCCGCGCGCAAGCTCGCGCTGCTCGGCGCCGAGTGCCTGCTGGTGCCCAGCGCCAACATGGAGCCCTGGGGACTGCATCACCGCATCTTCGCGCGCTCGCGGGCGCTCGAGAACCACGTGTTCGTCGCCTACTGCAACGGCGTCGGGCCCTGCGCCGGCGCCACGCTGGTCGGCGGGAGTTGCCTCGTCGACCCACTCGGGCGCATCCTCTGCGATGCGGGCGCGGGCGAGTCCGTCGTCTGGGGCGACGTGGACATGGCCGTCGCCGCCGAGTCGCGTCTCGTCTACGACTACCTGCGCGAGCGGCGGCCGGACCTGTACGCCTGAGCCGGCGGCCGGCTCCGCGGTCGCCCTGGCTTGGCGGATCGGGCCGCATGCATCCCGGCGCAGCGCACCGGTGCGGTAGGCTTGCGGCATGTGGATTCTTCCCCTCATCGCCGTGGCCGCCGTGGTCGCGTGGGCTGCGCTGGTCGTGGCGGCACAGGTGCTCACGCCGGAGCAGAGCGCGCTCGGCATGGGGATGAGCGGGCTCGCGCACGGGCGGGGGCGTGTCGTCATGAAGGCCGCGTTCCTGGCGCGGGGAGTCGCGGCCCTGGCGCTTGTGGCCGCCCTGCCGGCCGTGGTGCCGCGCGGCGGCATGACGATCGTCGGCCTCGTGCTGCTCTGGCTGTGGGGAGGAGGCTCGGCGCTGCTCGCCCTGTTCGACACCGATATGCCGGGGGAGGCGCCGAGCCGGCAGGGGGTGGTGCACGCGGTCACGGCTCTGGTCGCGTATGTGGCCGGCGTGGCCGGCATGCTGGTGCTCTCGCTGGTGCTGCGCAGCGACGCCGCGACCGCCGGCGTCGCCCGATGGGCGCTGCTCGTCGCAGTGGCGGCGACGGTCGCCCTGGTCGCCCAGTTCGTCGGCTTCGCCGCAGCGGCGCGCGTGGCCCGCAGGCGGGCAGGGGGCGGTCAGGTCGGCGGAGCGCCTTCGGCCGCCGCCCCGACTGCCGTCCCCGGCGGGGTGCCGCCGGCGCAGACTCCGACGGCCGGCCCGGCTCCAGCTGCCGTGCCGGCGGTGCCTCCTCAGCTGGCGGCTTCGGCGGGGAAGCCCGCAGCGCGTTCTTCGCGCTCCTCGGGCGCCTCGCGCTCGTCGTCTCTCGCCGGCGCCTCCCGGCTCGAGGCCCTCGCTCCTTACGCCGGCCTGCTGCAGCGCGTCTTCGTCGCGCTCGCCATGCTGTGGGTCGTGGTCGTCGCCCTGGGCATCTGAGATCCGCGTGCTCCGGTCCGTCGAGTCGCTTGCCCGTGTGCTCGATCCCGTTCGCCTCTCGTGGACTCCGCCCGTGCGAAGTCCTACGATGACGGTAGCTCGCAGGCGGTGAGCGCTCTCACCGCCCTGTCTGAATGGAGGGCAGCGCCATGAGCAACGCAGGGGCAGTACCATGAGCCGCGGCGACATGAGCTTCGCCGACGTCCACGCCCGCCTCAACCTCTTCGCCGTGCTTCCCAACCTCGAGGACGTGGTGTCCGGCGACGAGGAGATGCGGGCGCTCGTGAGCGACGCCCGCATCGTCGTCCGGTTCAACGTCACCGCCGGGCCGAAGGCCTGGGTGCGTCTGGCCGACGGTGTGTGCACCGTCGGGCAGGGTCTGGGGCCGGAGAAGCAGGCGGCGGGAGGGCCGGTCGCCGTAGGTGACCCGGCCGCCACCGGAGAGGCCGCGGGCGCCGCCGCGTCCCCCGCGGCCGTGCCGTCCGTCGTGCTGCTGTTCACGTCCAGCAGCCACCTGAACAAGATGTTCGACGGTGCGTCCCAGCCCATCCCGGTCTGGGGCTTCAACCACCTGAAGTTCCTGCAGGGGCCCTTCAGCGAGCTCACCGACCGCATGGCGTACTACCTCGCGCCGACGGAGGAGTTGCTCGAGCACCCCGGCTACCTCGCGATGAACACGCGTCTCACCCTGAACACGGCCGCCTGCGCCGTCCCGCAGCTGCTCGCCGCCGACCCCGACTGCATGCCGCTGCGGCACGCGCTGTCGCGGGGCACCATCGTGATCAGGGTGGAGCCCGACGGCCCCGCCGTCAGTCTCGTCTGCGGGGCCTCCGGCGTGCGGCCGGTCAAAGGCGAGCTCCCGCACCCGAGCGCGCTGGTGGAGCTGCCCGGCCTGCGGGTGGCGAACGACTTCCTGAACGGGCGGCTCGACACGTTCGCCGCCGTCGCCCGGGGGGACATACGCATCCGCGGCCAGATCAGCATGGTCGACACGCTCGGGCTGGTGCTCGACCGGGTCGGCAAGTACCTGACGCCGGCGGGCGCAGCCGCCCCGGCCGGTCCGGACACCGCGACGGCCACGGCCGCCGGCTGAGGAGGGCGAACGTCATGGACACCTATTCGTTCGCCCGGTCGCAGGAGCTCTTCGAGCGTGCGACCCGCGTCATCCCGTGCGGCATCCCCGGTCACTTCAGCCCGGCGCCGCTGGTGCCGCCGACGAGCTACCCGTTCTACGCGACATCCGCGAAGGGCGCCCACTTCACCGACGTGGACGGCAACGACTACATCGACTACATGTGCGCCTACGGGCCGATGGTCCTGGGCTACGACGACAAGGTGGTGCACGACGCCGCCGCCAGGCAGCGCAAGCTCGGCGACCTGCTGGGCCTCGCGTCGCCGCTGATGATCGAGCTGGCCGAGAAGCTCGTCGGCCTCATCCCGTTCGCCGACTGGGCGTTCTTCGCCAAGAATGGCGGCGATATGACGAACTACGCGACGATGATCGCCCGGGCGGCCACGGGCCGCCCGCTCATCGTCGCCATCGAGGGCGGCTACCACGGTGTCGCGCCGTGGATGCAGGGCGCCGGTCATCACGGTGTGACCACCGGCGACGTCGCCGACTTCGTGCGCATCCCGTGGAACGACACCGCCGCTTTCGAGCGCGTCCTGGCCGAGCAGCCGGACCGGGTCGCCGGCTTCATCGCGACGCCGTACCACCACCCGGCGTTTGCGGACAGCGAGCTGCCGGCCGAGGGTTACTGGCAGCGCATCCGCGAGCTCTGCGACGCCCACGGCGTCGTGCTCATCGTCGACGACGTGCGCTGCGGCTTCCGCCTCAGCCTGCACGGCTCCGGCGACTACTTCGGGTTCGCGCCGGACCTCGCCTGCTACTGCAAGGCGCTGGCCAACGGGTATCCCATCTCGGCGCTGGTCGGTCGCGAGTCGCTCAAGGGCGCGGCCGCGAAGGTCTTCTTCACCGGCAGCTACTGGTACCAGGCGGCGCCGATGGCCGCCGCCATCGCGTGCCTCGACGAGCTGGTCCGCCTGGACGGCCCGCAGCGCATGCAGGACTACGGCCGCGAGCTCACCGACGGGCTCAAGCGCCTGGCCGACCAGCACGGCTACGAGCTCAGGGTCACCGGCGTGCCGAGCATGCCGTACCTGCGCCTCACCGACGACCCGAGCCTGATGCTGCATCAGCGCTTCTGCGCCGAGGCGACCCGTCGCGGCGCCTTCTTCACGTCGCACCACAACTGGTTCACGAGTTGTGCCCACACGCGGGAGGACCTGGAGCGCACGCTGGCGATCGCCGACGACGCGTTCGCCGCCGTCGAGAAGACTCCGGAAGGACAAGGGGGAAGCTGATGCCGCTGTCTGCCGCCGACATCAAGAAGCTCGAGTCCAAGGCGCGACAGCTGCGCTGCGACATGATCGACATCACGGTGTGGTCCGGAGGCGCCCACATCGGCGGGTCGCTCAGCATGGCCGACGTCCTGACGGCGCTGTACTACCACTACCTCAACGTGCGGCCCGAGGAGCCCGACTGGCCGGACAGGGACCGCTTCGTGCTCAGCAAGGGGCACGGGGGCCTCGGTCTCTCCGCGGCTCTCGCCGACAAGGGCTACTTCGACAGGGAGCTCCTGCACGACTTCAACCACTTCAAGAGCCCGTTCGGGATGCACCTCGACGGCAACAAGGTGCTCGGCGTCGACGCGAGCACCGGCTCGCTCGGGCACGGGCTCCCGATGAGCGTGGGGATGGCGCTCGGCGCCAGGTTCCAGCAGCAGACCTGGCGCACGTACTGCCTGCTCGGCGACGGCGAGTGCAACGAGGGCTCCGTGTGGGAGGCGGCGATGGCCGCCCACCACTACAAGGTGGACACGCTCACCGCGTTCGTCGATCGCAACCAGATGATGATCGACGGCCGCACCGAGGACATCATGAGCCTGGAGCCGCTGGCCGAGAAATGGAAGGCCTTCGGCTGGGAGGTGCACGAGATCGACGGTCACGACTTCGCCCAGATCGGCGAGGCGATCGAGGGCGCCCAGGCGATGAAGGGCGTTCCCACGGTCGTCATCTGCAACACGATCAAGGGCAAGGGCGTCGACTTCATGGAGGACGACGTCAAGTGGCACTACGGCAGCATCGACTCCGAGCTCGCCGCACGGGCAAAGACGAGCATCATGGGAGGTGCGTCATGACCGAGGTCACCGGCACCACCTGGAACGTCTACGACGCCAACACGCTGACGCAGGCCGAGATCTACGGGCGCGTCCTCTGTGACCTGGCCGAGGCCGACCCGCGCATCGTCGCGCTCACCGCCGATCTCGCCAACAGCACCAAGATCGGCGTCTTCCAGGAGAAGTTCCCGGAGCGCGTCTTCAACGTGGGGATCGCGGAGCAGGATCTCTTCGGCATCGCCGCCGGCATGGCCAAGAGCGGCCTGCTGCCCTTCGTCAGCACGATGTCGGCGTTCGCGAGCATGCGTGCGCTCGAGCAGGTACGCACCGACATCTGCTACCAGAACCTCGACGTCAAGATCATCGCGACGCACGGCGGCGTCAGCTTCGGGCAGGCCGGCACGACACACCACTGCACCGAGGACATCGCCATCCAGCGCTCGCTGGCCAACATGTGCCTGATCGTGCCGGCCGACGGCTGGGAGACGGCCAACGCCGTGCGCGCCGCGGTCCAGCGCCCCGGCCCCGTGTACATCCGCCTGGGCCGGGGCTTCGAGCCCACGCACTACGAGAACGACGACTACGGCTTCGAGATCGGCAAGGCCGTCACCATCACCGAAGGCACCGACATCACCGTCATCGCCTGCGGCGTCGCCGTCTACCACGCCGCCGAGGCCGCCAAGCTGCTCAAGGACCAGGACGGCATCGGTGTCCGCGTCCTGGACGTGCACACCATCAAGCCCATCGACGAGGAGGCGATCCTCAAGGCCGTCACCGAGACGCGGCGTATCCTCTGCGTGGAGGAGCACAACGTGATCGGCGGGCTCGGCAGCGCCGTCGCCGATGTGATCGCCGCCAGCGGCAAGGGCTGCGCGTTCGCCAAGAGCGGGCTCCCGGACTGCTACAGCGAAGTCGGCTACCCCGAGGACCTCTACAGCCACTACTGCATCGACGGGGACGGCATCGTCGGCCTGGTGCGCGAGCTGCTGCACCGCGAGTTCGAGGCCGACGAAGACTGGGAGGACGAGTTCTGATGGGCGCCGGACCTACAGCGGCGGCCGGCGCCCCGCAGGCGCCGCCGGCCGCACCGCCGCGCAACGCGCTCCCGCAGGCGCGCACGCGTGAGTTCCTCCGCACGCGCCTGTTCCTGCGCGCCGCGCTGCCCTGCGTCAAGGTCCTTCTGGAGGACGATCCGGCTACGGCCAAGCGCTTCAAGGGCGTGAACGCGGTCGTCCAGTTCGTGGCGAAGAACCAGCCGCGCGCCGTCGGCGCCTACCTCTGGTTCGAGGACGGCGACGTCCGCGTCGAGCAGGGCTTCTGGGACGCGGACGGCCTCGGCCGGGAGCCCGACATCACCTTCACCTTCGGCTCGCT
>Ga0172371_10007962_pt1 | contig 14922 bp, 9 predicted proteins | sample Lak12m_FD_114543 | JGI IMG/M metagenome (GOLD analysis project Ga0172371, IMG submission 114543) | Freshwater microbial communities from Kabuno Bay, South-Kivu, Congo - kab_022012_12m | ecosystem: Environmental > Aquatic > Freshwater > Lake | place: Democratic Republic of the Congo: South-Kivu... | reverse complement strand
TCCGGAATAGAGGATAAGGCATCCACGGCGTCAGGCTCAGCCACAGATTCAAAAATATGACCATTGATACCGTTCAGAAAATAGCTCCAGTTATCCGTGTAAAGAGTGCCGATAGCTGCATCATTCACACCATCCCAGTTGATATCTCCCATGTTGGTCACAGTCCATGATTTATCCGCTAATGGTGTTTGCCATAAAATACTGTTTGTAAAGCCATTGACTACCACGCCTTTGGCAGTACTGTGCGCAACAAGAAAGTCGGGATGACTATCGTTATTTACATCTCCCATATTTTCAAAGCGGAGAATCAATGCCGAAGGCAGAGTGATTTTACTTATCTGTGCCCCGTTGACGGCGTTATGAAAATAAATGTTCCCTGAAAAATCACCGGAAGCAACATCCCTGATATCATCGCCGTTTACATCGTCGATCTGGATCAGTGCCCAGACAGAAGAACCGGCGGCGGTAAATGTCCATTCAAGGGAACCATCAGTGCCGTCGATGCCAAAAACTTTTCCTTCAGATTGACTTGCTGAAGTAGCACCGGCGACTACATCCGGCTTTCCATCGCCGGTAAAATCTTCTATTCCTTTCACGGAAAATGCAGCTCCCTGGGTAGGTCTTGACCAAATCGTCAATCCCGTCATTCCATTCAGACAATAAACCCTGCGTGGACCGGTATTGTTGCCATCATCACCGGAAGCGGCTAATACATCAGGAAATCCGTCATCATTGAAATCATACTTTGTATCCACCTGATAAACCCATCCACCGTCTCCAAATTCGTGGGTATTGTGTTTCCAAATCTGCAAACCCGTCTTACCCGATAAGGCAATTATCGAACGATCGCCCCATGCTGTTCCTATAATCACATCCTTATACTGGTCACCGTCGATGTCATCAATAACAGCAAGTGCATTTTGCTGGTAAACCGAACCGGCATACACCTCTTTTTCCCACAAGATATCTCCGGTTATGGATGCATTACCGTTGAAACAGCGTATATTATCATCTTCAGAAGCGATGATCACATCATCAACCGTATCTCCTGTAATATCCGGAATCGGGGTAATAGCCTTAGGACTGTTATCATAGGAAGAAAGAAGAGTATAGCTCCAGAGCGGGGTTCCCATCGGGTAGAGTGTGTCAATCCCTGTTCCGGTGAGACTGATGTTAAAAGGATTTTGAACCGGATCATTTGAAACTACACTGAGGATTCCTGAAAACGGGCCTGCATCAGTAGGATGAAACCATATGCCTATCTGAACTGACTCAAGGGTAAGTATTGTTAAAGGAAGTACCGTGCCCTGGTCCACAATAAAGTGAGAGTCGGACATGTTCAGTTCAGAAATGATCAGGGACTGATCCCCGTTGTTACTGATGGTCAGGTTCCACCGTGAAAAAGCATTTTTCCTGCGTTCCTGCCAGTTGTGGGATGTAGTCGTGATATTCAGATGCGGTCCGGAGAATACTGCGTTGCCGGTCAGGGTCACATCCACCTCAGGAGTTACAGGATCGCTTGAATTGATTGTTATCACAGTGTTAAGCGTGCCGCTTGTAACCGGCGTATATGTAAGTGGAATCTGGACAGTACTTCCCGGATATATCGTTGCAGGAGTATTAAATGTTGTGGAAATCGGTACTCCGCTTGGTATACTGATGCTATTGATAACAAGGTTGGCAGTTCCTGTGTTCTGAACCTCGCAGTTCCAGGTGGATGAATTTCCAATAGTGACGGTTCCATAATCATGGCTGGTAACAGGTACATTGATGACAGGAGTACCGCTTCCCTGTAAATCAATCTTATACAGTGTACTGTTTGATCCAAGTTCACCGTCACAGTACCAGAGATATGTACCGTCGTAAACCACACCCGATGGCTTTATCCCTTCAGAGGCATGGCTTTCAAGGAGAGTGCCGCTGGTGGTAACCTTATAAAGCATATTCCCGTAATAGTCGGCTATCCACAGGTCGCCACCCTGAAGACAAATATCCCATGGCTGATTGTTGGGAGGAACAAACTGAGAAAGGACAGTTCCGGATGAGTTCACATGATATACTGTTCCAGGATCCGGATAGTAGGTGCAAACCCAATAGTTACCTGCATCATATGCAACGCCCGACATATAATGGTTTGGTAGGGTAATTGTACTCACCTGGCTTCCGCCCATAGTAAACTCCAGGATCTGTGCCGGTTGGGAAGAATTTGAAGGTTGTTTAATAGTAGCAAGGTTTGGACCGATATAGGTAAGGCCGAAGGCATCATCGAAAGGACCTGTGCATTGAAGCGAATAAGTTCCGTTTGAAGGATCAAATTTGTATATCTTATTCCCATCCACCCCGTAAATACCGGAATAGATATAATTTCCATCCCATGCCAAACCGGAAGCTTTTCCTGGTATGGTATATGTCGCCACGATCGACCAGACAAGCGGTTTGGAGGGATTCTGAGCCGGAAGTTTCTGTACAGATAGTGAAATCAGCAGAATTCCGGCCATAAAAAAGCGGATAAACTTTTCCATGGGTTGAAGTGATTGGATTGATCCTGGCGTATAAAGTTATATAAAAAATCGATAAATGCCGCTGATCATCGATTTTCTTTTGTCATGATCTCGAACCCCATTCCCAGCGTTTCACCATTCTGATCGACAAGTGTCAGCCTGTGAAAACCCCTTTCCGGCGACAAAGCCATCTGATGTACCTGTTTTGTCATGCCCAGAAATTTTTCATCGAGATGCCAGTAAACAGTAGCGTCGGGATTGTGATGTGCCACCCTGAAGACGGTGCTGCCGGTTCTCCCGTCAAGATCCACGGGAACATACAACACGCTTCCGTCCCTGGGATAGATGAGATCCATGTTACGGCTTCCGCCACTCTGAAAACAGCCATTCCTAAAAGGCGGAAGCATCCTGTAAAAGGGATTTTTCGTCCGGAAGTACCACTCCTGCACTGGGGGAAGGACGAACCAGGAAACATTTTTCATCTCCGAAGGAGATTCGCAATCTGAATTCACCTGGTACTGCCCGGTCTTATCAAGGTGCACCAGAATGTGAAACGGACATGCCGGGGTTCTTGTCCCCTGTTTCGGAATCCAGATTGAATCTTTCGGTTCGCAGAGGGTGGAGGCCCTGTATCCGCTGTAACGGCATACCGCGACTTTGGTCATGTCGGTTAACGGCTGCCGGAACCAGGATGTGGCCGGCAGGGATTTGAAGATGTCAAAAAGAATGGGTGCTGCGGCACCAATACCCGTTAATCCCGATCTGCCCTCTCCCGATGCATTCCCGACCCAGACGGCTACAACATACTCGGGTGTAACCCCTATCGACCATGCATCACGGTTCCCAAAGCTGGTGCCCGTCTTCCATGCGATACGGCGCGAGGAAGAAAACATCTGCCATTCGGACTCTTCGTCCGGGCGGGCCGCTTCCACCATGGCTTCAAACGTCAGCCAGATGGAGGCCGGGCTGAACGGAGAGGCCCTGTTGCCGGTGTGATGTCTGACAGTTGTTGTAGGGATAATTACAGGTGGATGATTTTCGGGTTCGTCAAGAACCTGACCTTCTCCATTGTAACGGTTCAGGATCCTGGCCATTGAACCATAGATTCCGACCAGGTCCCACAGTGTGGCCTCTGCTCCGCCCAGGATGATGGCAAGCCCGTAATGATCGGCCGGCTTTGTGAGCGTGGTCAAACCCAGGTTTCGCAGAAGGTTGTAAAATGGCGTAAAGCCGTATGTCTGCAGCATTTTGACCGCAGGAATATTCAGGGATCTTGCCAGGGCACGGTTTGCCGGAACAGCCCCATCGTAAGTGAGGTTATAGTTCTCCGGGATAAAGCCGCCGATCTGCACGGGTATATCGGGAACGAGGGTATGAGGCAGAATGAGGGCATCGTTAAGCATTGCTGCATAAAGGAAAGGTTTTAGAATGCTACCTGTGCTTCGCGGTGATGTGATGATGTCCACATCATTCCCGTGGTTCACACGGCCTTCAGACATCTGGTTTCCTACGTATGCCAGTACATTTCCTGTGTTCACCTCTAAAACAATGGCAGCTGCATTGTTGATTTCGTTTGCGCCCAGACGGACCGAATGCATTCCGAGAATACCCGTCACCCTCTCCTGTAAAGGTCCGTCGATGGTGGTCACAACACGCTGACCTTTGAAACCTCCTTTCGTTAAGCGGTCGAGCAGATGCGGAGCAAGACGGGGCAGGGGATAAGGTCTTGACGGCAATGGTTCACTTTTAGCCAGTTCACAAGTGTTCAGGTCGATGATCCCCTGGTACCAGAGTTTATCGAGAAGTTTATTTCTTTTATACAGAAGGTCTTTCGGATTCCTGCCGGGATAGATGAGACCCGGACTGTTAGGAAGGACGGCCAGTGTGGCCGCTTCACCCCACGAAAGTTTATCAGGACTGATCCCGAAATATCGCCAGGCAGCAGCTTCCAGCCCGACCACATTTCCCCCGAAGGGCGCATGGGATGCATAAAGCCTCAGGATCTCGTTTTTCGAATGGGTAAGCTCCATCAGAAATGCAAGGCCTGTCTCTATGAACTTCTCGAAATAGGTCCGTTCCCGGTTTTTCCTTGCCAGCCGGATCACCTGCACTGTGATGGTGCTTCCACCACTCACGACCTTGCCTTTACGGGCATTTATTACCGCAGCTCTAACCAGCGCCCAGGGGTTGAATCCGGGATGAATACGGTACCAACGGTCTTCATAGCTGACGATTGCCTTTCTGAATTTTTCGGGAACATCGGTACATTCAGGGAATCTCCACTGGTGATCGGCAGAGATCCTGGCGCCTAACAGGCGGCCGTCATGATCATAGACCACGGTCGACAATGGATCCATGAACAGATGACGGGGCCAGGCAATCAGCAGGATTATATAGATCAATGCAACGGCAGCCGCAACATAATATAACCGGCGCCTGTTCTTCATTTACTCACTACCACCCAACGGCCCGGCACACGGGCGTTGATCGAGTTATCATACATGGCCTCGCACTGAACCGATGGCATCCGGAAACGTCCCCGGTAGGTGGCCGTCAGCAAGACCTTGAAAATTTTACTCTCCTGCTGGGCAATATCAAAGAATGTGTTTACCCTGTCGTCGCGCACATCCTGGTAAGTATATTCCGAAGCCTTGGTGAGAGCGGAAGTCGCTTCACTCATCCTGGAATTGCTTATCTCCCATCCCGAAGGAAAAACCTGTGTTAACGCTACGTTCGTGTAAGGCCCACGGAGTCCTGTGTTTGTAACTTTTACTTCGATCAGGAACGAGGTGCCCTGCTGCAGTGTGGATGGATTCAAAGGAGCACCTTTCAGGGTTGTGTAGGTAACCGACATTTTTAACCCGTTCTCAGCAGATGAGGAATCTCCCGAGACAGGGATTCCCGTGATCAAAAGCCTCGCATACAGGTTTCCCTTGCTGTTGTTGATCACTTTCAGATTCTGTTTTGACCCGGGGTTGGGATCGATGAGGCTGACAGAGATCTGTTTTTCCGTTTGGATTTCTGTCGTTTCTCCCCCGTCGATGCTGAAGGATGCTCTCACCCCTGAAGAGGAACCAACACCATGGTACAAACTCAGAGCGACAAGACAGTAGGCAGCGGTCTGCGTGCTGTACCATCCTTTGCTGCAAAGTTCGCCGGCAATGTCTCTTGCGAGTGGCGCAGCACGCGTTCTCATGTTCAGCATCGTCATGACCTCAAGTATGATCGCTTTGTCGCGCAGACTGCTGCCATATGTGCCGGCTAGTTCACTATAAGCAGGAACCGAGACACCTATCCCATTGACAAGCTGTTTGGCTACTTCGGGTTTGCCCGCAAGCAGATAAGCCCCGGCCAGCCTCCATCTTGCCAAAAGAGAGAGCCCCTTTTTCTCCAGAAGTCTGTTCATAGCTCCGATCTCGGGTACACGGGCCAGTGCAAGGGTAAACAACCTGTATGCCTGAGAGAGATCGTTGTTGTTATAAGATGCATTGACTGCCCATGAGAGGGCTTTCTCCCTCTGAAAACTCTTCCATGACTGGATCAGACCCGGAGGAAGTGCATATCCTTTCTTTTCTGCCTCCATAAGGAAATGACCGGCATAGCTGGTGGCCCAGTCATCGGCATAGCCAGGTCCCGGCCAGTAACCAAATCCTCCGGCCGGCAATTGGAACGACCGTATCTTTCGTATCGCCTCCCTGATGTATTGTTCAGCAGCGGCACCGACGCCTTTATCCGTTTCGGCCAGCTCTTTTATATACAACTGGGGAAAAACGGATGAGACGGTCTGTTCAATGCAACCATATGGATACCGGATCAGGTACGACATCCATTTCTCTAATCCCAGGGCCGGAAATGCCGAAAGTTCCAGCGATCCGGAATTTGTACCTTTCATCCCGCGAACAGGGAAAGCGAAATTCCAGCTTCCTCCTCCGGTGATCTCCTTGTCATAAACATCCGTTACGGGCAGATCCGGATTCCTGACATCGATTTCGATGTTGCTTTCAGCCCTCTCCTTTCCGCTTACCGCAATGATCCTGACCTTTGCAATGCCCGTCATTTCACGGGTTTTCAGGTCGAAAGTCACCAACTGATCACCGACATCGTCGAAAACCAGATTCCTGCTGGTTCCGTCGTTAACCTCAAACTGCTCGTTGGTTTCAAGGGTCACCTTCACATTGCGCACCGTTTTTTCCATGGCAAATACGCTGACCGGAAGTGCCACGGATTCACCAGGACTCAATATCCTGGGCAGGGTTCCCTGTACCATCAGCGCCTTTTTCACAGGTGCGGTTAGCTCATCCCGGCCGTACGCTTCTTTATTCCCGGCAACCACCATGATCCTCACCGATCCGATATATTCAGGCATCCTGAAGGTAGTGGTTTTTGTTTCACCCTTTTTCAGTACAAAGGGGCCGAAGAATTTCACCATCGGTTTGAACCTGTTCGCCTTGAGGCTTCCCCTGTGAAGCACATCCTGGTCGCCGCCGATGCTTAGAATGCGTTGCAGATCCCCGCTGTATGCCCCCATCACCTGGTCGAAAAGATCCCACGTTTTCACTCCTAAAGCCTCTTTGGCATAGAAAGCGCCCCATGGATCAGGGGTTTTGAAACGGGTAAGGTCCAGCAAACCTTCGTCAACAATGGCAAGGGTATAGGTCATCGGATTTCCGTTGGCCTCCTTCACGCTCACCGACGCCTGCTGCATGGGCGATAATTTCCCGTTAAGACTGACCACAGGTTTCAGGTGGGTTGATGGATCCTCTACATAAACAGGAAGCACTCCGTACAGCCTGACCGGAAGATCGTTGATACTCTGCGCATGAGGTTGTATCAGGGTGACGAATGCATAACAATTCGGGGACATTTCCGGGGTCACGGTGAAACGCAAGTCCGTGCTTCCTTTAACCGTGGGGGTCCAGAATGATTTCAGAACTGCCGATCCGTTCTCGACAGTCAGGAGTGCCCTGCCATCGGGCGATGTGGGAATGGTGATCTTTACCATTTCTCCGACCTTGTACTTTTGTTTGCCGGTGGTGATGGTAAGCATGGAGGCTGCCTGTTTTTCTCCACCAGGCATCCGGTAGTAGCCGGGCCAGTCAACGTAAACGATTTTTCCCGTCACATGACCTGAGCTCCGGTCTGTCACCCTGATTAAATACCTGCCCCAGTCGTCGTTGGCAACATTCATCGTATATGATCCCTTGCCCCCGCTGATGCGGATGGTGGCAGAATCGACCGGCTTCAGATTCGAAGTTGATACGAAATCGGAGGAGCCGCTTTCCGAATCATCCCACCACCAACGCCATTCGAGTTTGAAGAGCTCTGCCTTCAGGCGTCCGGAAGCGATAGCATTGCCGTCGGCATCGACATTCACGAGGTCGATTGTGTAAGCCTTGCCGGTATAAAGAACCCGGTCGCCCGAAGAAGGCTGCGGCACCCGGATGCCGGCATAAGAGAGATAAGGATAGTAAGGAATAGTAAAACGATCAATGGAAAAATCCCCTCCATCTTCGAATACCCGTGTCTCGAAACTTGCATTCAGAGCCCCCGGGGCTACATTGGTCACATGGATCGATGGGGTAATGGTGACTTTGCCTTCGGCATCGAGCTTCCCGTCGAAAATGTTTATGTTCTCGGCTGCAAAGCCGGCCATGGGATTATCAAAAATATATCCGGGATATTGTTTGAAGGCCGTCACCGATTTTGTAAGAGTAAGACTGACCTGGGCTTTAAGGTTGCCGGCCTTTGCTCCCGTGAGCCATGAGGCTTCCAGTGTCACCGGCGGTATTTTATTCTTCTGCAGATAAGCTTTCCCAAAATCCATTTTGATCTTGAGCCTGTTTGGCTTAACGGTTTCGATCTTGAGGGTTTTTCTGAATTCGGCTCCGCCTGCTTTCACTGTCGCCAACCAGTTGCCTGTGGGTGCAGAGGGGGAAGTCGAAAAGCGAAAAACATAAAACCCGTTCAGGGGCGAGTTGAGGACCTGTCGTGTCACAAGCGCTCCGGAAGGATCGGTAAGGGCAAGGCTCACCGGATGGTTGGAGGGTAGTTTGGCAGATTTGTCCTGAAGGATCAGGGTCAGGAAGATGGAATCTCCCGGCCTCCATACACCTCTTTCTCCGCAGATGAATCCCTTAAGTCCTTTTTGTATCGGTTCTCCGCTCACGTCGAACATCGAAAGGGAAAGTGAACTTCCCTCGCTAAGTTTGAGATAACCTTTCTCGCTGCCTTTTTCGGCCACGGCGAAGAATGGCCTGGAACGGGAGGTCAACCGTACCATTCCGTCGGCGTCGGTCGTTCCGGTAACAAGAGGTTGCTGCTGGTAGCTGTACAGGCTGACTTTGACATCTTTCAGGGGTTTCGCACTCAGGAGATTGGTGATGAAAACCACAAATTCATTTCCACCCCCTCCTTTGACAATGATCCCAAGGTTGGAAGCAAAGACATTCCTTGTTGCTTTTTTGTTGAAATAATAGGAGATTTTACAGGGATCGTCCCGCTCCTCCCATCTGTATTTTCTCCAACCGCCCAACTCTTCTTCATAATTGTCGTAGTCGCTGTAATAATTCCATTCCGAATGATCATCCCCGCTTTCGGTGCTTCTGATGACGATCATATCGTTCAGACCGGAGGTGCGGCTCGTGTCACAAGGATAAACGGAATACTCTTTTTTATAACGCAGGCTTACGGAATAGATCGCACCGGGCTCTGATTTCATGACTGTGGACAGATCGATCGAGTACCGGTTCCAGTGCCCATAATCGGATGCCCCGTTAAGCGGAATGGTCTTCTTCAGGACGAGTTTGCCCACTCGTGAAAGGTCGTTTGCATCGTCCATCTCATTTGTCTGCAGGAACTGAAGGATGTTTCTCTGATAGATACGGACTATCTTTACATCGACTGCCTTCAGGTTCACAGCTTCGAAAGGAAGCAGCATCCCGTTTGATGAAGGCATGATATTTCCGGTTCCGACAAACCTGACCGATGGCTTGTTTTCGGCGGGATTGAGCTTGAGCATGATCTTTTTTCCAAGCATTTTTCCCTGGTTGTTTCTGAGATAGGGTTCAACGGTAAGGGGAAATTCATTATCAGAATTTGCCGGCGGGTAAACAAACAGCTCGTTTTCCTGCGAGCTGACGTGGAGTCCGCGGACTTTCCCTATACGGACAAGCCCTTCGAGATTCTGCTCTTTTTTAAGCGGATCGGTAAAAGTGAGAACAAAGTACGGATCGCCTCCGGCGATATTTTTTATCCCGGTAAAGCTGAATACGTCCAGAGGGAAAACCACCTCACTCAGTTCCTTTTTAGTTCTTGAACCAATGGGATTGCCCTCGAATTTCAGTTTCACCGATGATGAACGGTTGCTTCGTTCAACGCTCTGAACCTGGTAAATGTGCTTGTTGTCAGTTCCGTCGTGCTGCCAGGAAACCGGAAGGTTTTTTCCTTCCTGGGACGCTGACAGCATCAGTTCCACGGCACTGTCGGCCGCTGCATCGGCCGTAAAGAGGGTGCCCGTGATCATCTCCCTGGTTAGATCCGTAGGATTTTCAGCATTGTGGTGGTCGATCGTCACATCGAAATCCTGTTTCATCGTTCTGAACTGAAACGTCATTGTACTGAGCGAATCAGGAACGGTGACCAGCTTCGAAAGATAAAACTGAACAGTGAAGAGTTTGTCCTGATCAAAAGGAGTCTCTGGCCTGAATTCGAGGGTTCGGCTGTCTGTCCATATAAGCACCCCGTTCACGGATGGCTTCAGGCTGATCAGTTCAATGGCAAGAGGAAGTCCTACGGATGATGAATCCACAAAATCCTCATTCATCCTGATCCGGACCGTTGAACGGGTTGAGACCAGGCCTGAAGTGAAAGCTTCCACATATTCTCTGAAGGCAGGATTTGCCTGGATGAGCGGACCTTTTTCCTGGCGTTTGCAGGATACTGAGATTAGCAGTGCGATGCACAGCGCCGGAATAATGATGCCGGCTGCTGTTGAGAGATGAATCTTGTGTGACATGGACATGGGATTTACTTTTCGGGACATGATAAATGTAAAGTAAATGTACATGAATTCCCGATAACCATAATTTCACCCGAAAAGTTTATCTTTGCAGCCCTCCACTCCACACTCACACCCCTACGCCCACACCCCCACACTCACACCCACACCCAAACTCACACCTTCCTCGCCCGGATGGCGGAATAGGTAGACGCGTTGGTCTCAAAAACCAATGGACGCAAGTCCGTGCCGGTTCGATTCCGGCTCCGGGTACTGAATCGGAATCCTCGCTGTTTTCAGCGGGGATTTTTTTTTAGGGCCTCTGGAAACCCTTGATAATTTTGATATGACAACAAAAAACTGGTTTACTTCAGGAGTTAGATATTGTCGGTTTTCTGGATTATACAAAATTCCACTTGGAACAAGAGTCTTTGTATTTTCTTCTTAATATCAAGACAACCATTTGTCCAGTATTTACTGATGTTTTGAATCAAATCGAATGAATTATTTAGACTGTTTTTAAAGTCAGATGTGTTAATTTCGGGAATCTGATGTTTTTCCTTTAATGCATAGATTTCGGTGTCAATTTTGGTCAACATCCTCTGAAATAGTGCATCTGGAATCTTCCCAAATGCGAATCTTTCTTCAAGTTGTTCCCTATCCTTCTCTAACTCAGATAACCTCTTTTTGAATATGGACTCTTCTTTTTTACACGAGGTTGTGGTCATACTTACCATTCTCTGGAGTTGAGCTTTTATTAATCCCATATATTTCTCTTCAATCCTATATGCGTTAAGTAAATTAATGAACATTTCATGAGCACCAATCCTATCAGGGGATTGTTTTTTCGTAATTGCGTTGATAGTGACCCCTTTACATTTCTGACACTTATAATAATGTAACCCTTTCTTTTTGACATAATAGCTTGTCAGTTTATTTCCACACTGATAACAAATCAGGTCACCTGTCAGGGGTCTATCCTCATTCTCCTTTTTAACTCTATACCCTTTAGGTCTTCGAGTATTTATTTGGTTTACTCTAAGGAACATTTCTTTACTTACAAGAGGTTCATGGTTGCCTTCAATTAATTTTCCGTCAAGAAGTTTATGAGTGATTAAACCACAGTAGAATATGTTCTTCCACATATCACTCAGCCTCTTGTTATCAATGTCAAGTCCTAAAAGCTTCAGTCTTCTCGCTATCTCAATATCCTGAACGCCTTCCAGTTTCCATTGCCATGCTTGTCTCAGCTTTTTACCATCTTCATTTATTTCCATTCTCTGACGGTGACTGTACCTTGTATGGTCAGTAGTTTTTGGACCATAATGGTCATATCGAATTGGAGCTCGACCCAACCAATTACCTGCGGTTAAAAAAGCCTGCATGCCCGGAATAGAAACTTCATTTTTCCTTATGTTGTCACTTTCGGCCTCTAATAACCTTCTTCCTAATTCATTACGACTTTTTTGATTATCTGTGCAGACACCTGACAACACCTCTATTAGATGTACATTGTGTTTATCAATTAGTTCATTCAGAATCGAAAAATTCTTTCCTCCTGAACGGGAAAATCGGGTCATATTGTAAACAAGTATTGCATAGGGTTTGTTTCTTGTTTTTTTAACCTCATTTAGTAGTCTGACAAATTCTTTACGAGTAAAATCGTCTTTTCCCGACTCATAAGTCCCACCAAATGTTTTGACAAGAATGAACCCTTTCTCTCTTGCAAATCTTTCTGCTGCCTCTTGTTGGGTCTGTAAACTATAATTACTCTCTTGTTCTTTACTGCTAACACGGGTGTAGCACCATACTTCTTTCTTCTTTTCTTGAACTACATCTTTTTTCTTACTAAATCTTTCAAAATCCTTTAAATCAACCATTGTATTCTATCATTATTTTTTGGGTCGTAAGACCAAGGTCAAACAGTAAATCAGCTAGTTGTTCCAACTCTTCCTGATTCAATGCCTGACATTCTGGAAATTCTTGTAATTCCTCAGGTTTGAACTTAACCTGTTCAAACAATTCACGATAAACATCTTGATTTTCATCTTCTAACATTTCTATTTTGATTCTTTTTTGTCCCAGATGGGATTATATCTAACAATCGTCAGATATCACTTATAGATATAGATTTCAAGAAAGTTTATAAAATCTAACTGTTTCGGGGACAAAAATGAAAAAAGCGCCATTAGAAAAAAAATTATCGGTGAAGGGCAGTTTCCCGCTCCCATTATATACTCATAATGTTTAATTGTTGATGATTTTACAGACCTTTACCCTCAAATCTTCACGAATGTACCAACTCAAAATATCCCTGAACGAGATTACGCCCGAAATTTGGAGAAGGATTCTGGTCAGCGAGAACATTCCACTGTATCGTTTACATCATATCATCCAGATTTGTATGGGGTGGACTAACTCACATCTTTACTATTTCGGTGAAGACCCACATAAGATTGGGGATGTCCATCTCTGGAACGATGGGAAAACCAAGCCTGATTCTGCCATCAAGGTGAAGGATGTATTGAAGAAGGAATCGGATACCATACCATATGTCTATGACATTGGAGATTTTTGGCAGCATACCATTCTGTTGGAAAAGGCACACCCAACGATGAAAACTCACAGGAAATGCATCGGTGGTGAAAGAAGGTGTCCACCTGAGGATTGTGGTGGCAAACGGGGCTACGAAAGCTTACTTCATCTGTTGAAACACCCTGAATTTGATGGTTATCTTGAAATGCTTGAATGGGTTGGCGATGATTTCGACCCTGAATTCATCGACATCCCGATGATAAACAATCAATTGGCATTATTGAGTGAATACATCAGGGAGTATGAGGAAGGAGAGTAATGAAATAAGGTTGGTGTAACAAATAATCTGATTATGTGTGTTTTGAAAAAATGTTAATAATTATTTTATTATTTTCTTTAACTATCAGTAATATTTTATTATATTTGCAGAAGAGTTCTTTGAAATAGTTTTGGCTCTGCCTACTAAATGAAGTTCACCTGATAGTCTAATAGGACAACCCGAAAGGGTTTATCTACGGCAACAGCACTGTTGTACCCTGTGTTATCTGTTACTTGGGTCGCATTATCGTTCCGTTGGGTATGCTCTATCCAGCACATTTTCGCTATTACTGGAGCAGGAAGATTAAGTGAGTGTATGAGAACATCGTTTACGCATTTAGTGACAGGAAATATTGGCGACGGAGCAGGACGATATTGTCCTGTTACTAAATTTTAAAGCTATGTCAAGATTAAAACAAAGCCAAAACATTGATAGATTGATACAAAGTATTAATCTTATCAACGAGAACCGGTGTTCTCTTTCGGATGAGGATGTAAAAATCCTCGATGAAGCATCAACTATTCTGATGAATCTGAAGCGAAAAAAGGGGAAAACCAACAAGGAAATAATCAAAGCGATTATTGATGTTGTTGAATTGCTCTCAAAATTTTTCACAAAATGATTCAATGTCTTGGAATAAGCGACGCGTCAGAAAATCCGAACACTCCTTAATTTAACCTTTTACAACAATGGATTTAGGTACAACCATACGGAATATAAGAAAGCAAAAGGGGCAAACTCAGAGTGAGTTTGCCGCTAAATGCAATATCAGCCAGACCTATCTTTCACTGATTGAGCATAATCAAAAAGAGCCTAACCTTTCAACCTTAAAATCAATCAGCGAACAGTTTTCTGTTCCACTACCGATTTTATTCTTCCTGTCATTGAATGATGAAGATATTCAACCGAACAAACGGAAAGCTTTCGACATTGTAAGCCCATCTGTTAAGTCTTTGGTGAATGAATTCTTCGCAGTATAAAAAATCCCAGCTCAAATATCTTTGTGCAAAAATTGGCTGTCAACCTAAGGAGGTTGAACACATAATAGCCCATATTGATGATTATTACATTGAATGGTTTGAGAAAAAAATTAACAAAACCACAGGCGAGTTTAAAAAATATAAGGATGGAGCGATTAAACAACGAGCTATCAGACCCTCACTTAATAGACTTAAAGCAATCCAATCCGCAATAAAGAATAAAATACTAGCTCCCATTGCTCTTCCAGACAATGTTCATGGTGGAGTGAAAGGAAGGAATAATGTTACCAATGCAAAACCTCATCAAGGGAAAAAATACAAATTAACAACAGATTTACGGGATTTCTACCCAAGCATTTCAAACCAACGAGTATATCAAACATTTCTTAGTCTGGGATTCTCCGACCATTTCTCACATTTATTAACCAAACTGACCACATGGAAATTTGAATTACCACAAGGTACACCGACTAGTGTCGTGACATGTTAGTTATGAAACATAATAATTCGACAATTTTTTATCGGCTTTATATCGGGTAAAAGACCAATTGATTTTTCTTTTTTCTGCATTATTTTCCGCACACCAAACTG
>Ga0172371_10007960_pt1 | contig 14923 bp, 18 predicted proteins | sample Lak12m_FD_114543 | JGI IMG/M metagenome (GOLD analysis project Ga0172371, IMG submission 114543) | Freshwater microbial communities from Kabuno Bay, South-Kivu, Congo - kab_022012_12m | ecosystem: Environmental > Aquatic > Freshwater > Lake | place: Democratic Republic of the Congo: South-Kivu... | reverse complement strand
TCCTCCTTCAGGCGGTCGGGGTCGGTGCCGGTCAGCGCGCGCACGAGGGAGCTCTTCCCATGGTCGATGTGTCCGGCCGTCCCGAGGATTACGGTTTTTGCCATAGAAGATATCTTATCGTAAACGGATTGGAACGTGGAACCTGCTGATTCTACCAAGAATTTTCAGGCCTACCGTTTTCGAGGTTGCGGATAGTTGCGGATTTTCCGGCTTCGTCGAGTTTATTAATGATGTTCCGACCATCGGAAACGGAGTGGATGTACCGGTCGGTCATCGTCAAAGAAGAGTGTCCCAGAAAGTCGCGCACCGCCGAGAGAGGGGCTCCAGTCTCCACCAGATGCGACCCGAAGGAATGCCGGAGGGCGTGAAAATGAACATCAGGGATCTTCGCCGTTTTAAGAACCTTCAAAAAGTTGCGCCGTATCCAATTGGGCCAGATGGGGCCGTTATCGGTTGACGGGTACACATAGCGCATCGGCCTCCCTGCCTTCAAGGACGCTTCCGCCATCGACGTGCGCCTCGCTTTCAAGGCGGCTTCAAGTTCGGCTGACATGGGGATGGTACGCTCTCCACCACCCTTTGTCGGCCCGATTGCCCCGTCAGCGACGGTACGCCGCACCGTGAGGGTTTTCGCATCGAGGTCGATGTCTGCCCACTCCAACCCGCAAATTTCCCCTATCCGTAGCCCCGCCCGGAGCCCAAGGAGAATTGCGGGGTAGATCACCGGGTATTTCTCCCGTGCGGCAGAGAGAAGCACTTCCGCTGTCCCTGGGGACAGAAACACCGGAATCTTTTTCTCCGGCTTCGGGATGAACGTCCCTGCCTTCGCGGCGACGTTGTTCGGCAGGATGCCGTCATCGACGGCCTGACTGAGTATCCCTCGGAGCGTCGTAAGCACGACTCCTGTCGATGTAGGTGCAAGCCCATTCGCAACCTTGTCGGCGCACAACTGCCGCACGTGGGCCCTCGAAATGTCCCGGAGTGGCAAACCTCCGAACACCGGGAGAAGATGCGTCTTGAGCATCTTGTGGTACATGAGGAACGTCCCATGCCTCCGGGTGGCTTTCTTCCCTGCAAGCCACCCTTCGGCGTACTCCTTGAACAGCGTGTCGGCAGGATCTCCCTCCGGATTCGTCAATTCCCCGAAGAGAAGGGCAGTTTCGATGTCCTTCGCCCTTGCTTGGGCTTCCCGCTTTCCCCCGACCTTGACGGCTTTCCGGCGCGTCTGGTGGTCGATTAAAACCCACCAGGAGCCACTTCCTTTCGGCCTCTCGCGGACTTTTACACCCATGATTAACCCTTCTTTCTTGTCTGGCAGTTTGTTTGCCTCACGCCGCGGACTTCGATGGTGTACCACCCCGCCTGTGCACCTTGATGAATGCCTCCACGTCCTTCGAATGGAATCGAACACTCCGACCCCACCGAACCGAAGGGAGTTTCTTTTCCCGGGCCAAGAGGTACACGGTCTGCCTGGAAGTGTTGATCGTTCTTGCGACGGCTTCTGCCCTCAACAGCCCTTCATGCTCTGCACCTACCTTTTTCACCGCTCACCCCCCTCTTCCGTTATTCTATATTTGTTCAACAAGTATATACTGTTCAATATGCGTCGTCAACATCAAACAGGTATGATAAAAACGAGGTATGACAAAAGGTCCGAAACCGTTCCATTCATCCAACATCGGGGTCCGCATTGAACCGTTGACCCGCACCCTGCTCGAATCGCTTGCCAGAGAAGAGAAACGGACGATCAGTTCAATGGCGAGGATCCTACTTGTAGAGGCCATCTTGGTACGTCTCGGAGACTCCCCGACAAAGGCAAAAAATACCGCATCGGATTTGGATGCGTTTTCAGTGAAGGCAAGAAAACTCTTGAAGATGATCGAAAGAGGAGAAGCAGTCGACCCCAAGGAACTTTTCTCTCTAAGAGATCGACAAGCGAAGTGATGATTACAATCCACTCGGGAAAGGCATATCTATAGAATGTCCGTACAACCCGAAGCATTTTCCCGGGTTCTAATCGACAAGGCCCTCTCCGAAAGCGGTTGGAACCTCGAAGATTCTCTGCAAGTTCGCTTCGAACTCCACGGCATAAGTGGTCGAGCAGATTACGTTCTTTCCGGAAAATTCGGCCCCCTATGCGTAGTGGAGGCGAAGCGGGAAGAAAAGGACCCTTACGACGCCAAAGAGCAGGCCCGAGGATACGCCGAAAATCTGAGGACTCCTTTCGTCATATTGTCTAACGGCCGGGAACACTGGTTCTGGAACCTTGCCCGAGCGGATGAAAAGGATGCATTTCGGATCGAGCGCCTTCCTTCTCCTTCCGACCTCGAAAACCTTCGCTTGAAAAATCTCCAACCGCCACGTCCCTTGATGACGGACGTGCTTTCCCCCGACTACCTTCGCCGGTTCCGGGCCGACATCGGCCTCCGTCGATATCAGATCTCGGCCATCGACGAAGTATGTAAGCAATTCGACGGGCAGGGTAAGCGCAAGTTCCTACTGGAAATGGCCACTGGGACTGGGAAGACGCTCCTGTGCGCTGCCCTCATCCGTCGGTTCTTGGTCACACGCAATGCAGAGCGGGTTCTTTTTATCGTCGACCGAATAGAACTGGCCCGTCAAACGATGGAGGATTTCAACATAGTCCTTGGCGAGTACAAACCAGTTATCTTCAAGACTGCCCGCAGGAGGCCGGCAGAGATGCTCGGTTCCTGCGTCGTCGTAGCCACGATCCAGTCATTGATGACCGACCGGAGGTACCGAACAGAGTTCACACCGTTCCACTTCGACCTCGTTATCAACGATGAGGCGCATCGCTCGATTTACGGCGATGCGCGGGAATGCGTTCAGTTCTTCCAGGCAACGCGAATTGGCCTGACAGCGACGCCCAAAGCGTACCTAAAAAACATCGACATCGAAGGATTAGCCCAGGAAAACCCCAGAGCACTCGAAGCACGGCAACTTCGTGACACGTACCATTATTTCGGGTGCGAACCCGGGTTCCCAACATTCCGGTATGACATCCTCGAAGCAGTACAGGACCCGGAGGGCCCCTTTCTTTGTATGCCAAAAATTTTCGACATTCGTTCTGACATCACTACAAAAGCACTGGACGAGAACGGATGGGCGGTTACGATCAACGAGCAGGAAGAGAACTTCAAGGTCCAGGATCTGGAGAGGAAGGTTTTTACCCCCGACAGAAATCGGGTGATGTGTGAGGCATTCTTTGAAAACGCGCAAAGGGCACCAGACGGGACGATCGGTAAGTCCATCCTATTTGCGGTCAATCAGACCCACGCAACGAATCTGACGAAAATCCTCAATGGGATCCACCCGGAGTCGGCAGTGACGATTACCTCACGGATTCCCGGTGCTTCGGACATTGCCAAAGAGTTCCGTGACGGGAAGCGTAAGGAGAAGGTGGCCGTTTCGGTGGACATGCTCTCCACCGGCTACAACTGCCGCGACCTCCTTAACATAGTTCTGGTGCGGCCAATCTTCTCACCGACGGAGTACATCCAGATCAAGGGTCGCGGTACCAGGCGGTTCACCTTCCGCATAGCGAATACTGAGTACGAAAAGAAACACTTCTTTCTCCTCGATTTCTGCGCCGTTGCCGAGTATTTCGAGGAGAAGTACGACTACAGCGCACCGCTGAAGTTGCCGGTACCGGTCATTGATCCGCCTCCTCCCGGACCGCCTGGCCCGGGACCCGAGGGTGGCCCGGGCCCCGATCCACCACCACCTCCCCCTCCACCGCCGCCACCACCGCCCAAGGAGATACCGGTTTGGACCGGCCAGGACGTCGTGGTGACCTCGGAAGTAAAAATTATCGGACCCAACGGGGAAAAGGTTGATGTGATGACCTTCCGCGGCTCCTTTGAACGTGATGTGCAGGACTTCGCCCAGGCAGACTCGGAGTTCAAAAAAGCCGTCGAGGAGGAGGACGACGACGCGGTCGAAACAATCCTCCAGGAGCGGTTCTTTCACAAGCCGGAAATGTACTACTCCGCAAACAAACTGGTGCTGTCATACGGTGTTCCCGCGCCGACCACAGCATTTGTCTATAACGCACTCGGTGTCCGGCCCCTCCCCAGTCGGGAACAGATCGTATCTGACACCGTGGATTCCATCGCCGCCCAGTTCAATTTGCGGTATCGGGATCAGAAGATCCTTTCCGCCACAACGGAGTTGGTCGTCGATGATCCGGGGGCTTTGCGGAAGTTCCTCCAGGGGGACATTACCGTTTTTGATCGTAGCCAGTTCAACCAACTCGGGGGGTTTCCAGCAGTAGCCCGGTTCGAGAAACGCGAGGAGGTTTTTGAAGCGTTGCGGCACTCCGCCCTCGTTCGTCAATCGCAACTCGGAGGAATGACCCAATGAGTACCTTGACAACCTCTCCGCCGACAAACGGCGCGAATTTCTTTTCTTCTGGCCTTCGCGGCAAGGTCGACGAACTGATGGACATCCTTTATGGGGGCGGTGTTAACAACCCGATGGATTCCATCGAGCAGATCTCGTATCTGCTTTTTCTGCGACTCCTCTCGGAGAAGGACGAAATGCTCTCCTCCCTCGACAAGAAATACGTGCGCGTCTTCTCGGGAACCTGGTCGAAATACGCTTGGGGGAACTTCGTAACGCTCACGGGGGACTCCCTCTTTGATGCCGTGCGCTCCGCCATCGAGTCATTCCACGAATTGCCGGGGCTTTCCGCTACAGGCAAACTCCTCTTTTCCCGCGCCACGCTCAAGATCTATGACCGCCCAACACTACGTGCCGTCGTACAAGGGATCCACGCAATGGATCTTACGCCGCATGAAGGGCGTGACCTCAAAGGCGACATGTACGAGTACCTTTTAAGCAAACTCTCCATGTCCGGGACTAACGGCCAGTTTCGGACTGCCCGCCACATTATCGACATGATCGTAGCAATGGTCGATCCGAAACCCGGTGAGCGGATCTGCGACCCTGCGTGTGGGACAGCGGGATTCCTTATCGGTGCTTTTAACCACATCCTCCGCAAATACACACGCCCCGCGGACTTGGCGAAAGGGATCGTCGACGGTTCGGCTCTTTCCTCCGCTCAGTGGCGACACATAGAGGAGCAGGCATTCACCGGCTATGACAACGACGCCAATATGGTCAAGATTGCCATTCTAAACCTGTACCTCCACCGATTGGAGAAGGCGAGGATTGAGTTCCACAATCCTCTGACCACCGGGAAGGGGGGAAGTTATCCGGGACTGACGTTCGACGTCATCCTCGCCAATCCGCCTTTCGCGGGTGCCATTCAGAAGGAAAGCATCTTGGCTGACATCAATCTTCCAACGCGCGACACCGAGTTGCTCTTCGTGAAGTGGTTCATCGACCACCTGACGAAAGGCGGCCGGGCCGGGGTCATCGTTCCGGCGGGCGTCCTATTCGGTTCGAACAAGGCGGCAAAGAAGGTGCGTGATCTGCTGCTGACCGAATGCGCTCTTCATGCCGTGGTCGTGATGCCGTCTGGCGTCTTCAAGCCGTACTCAGGGGTGAGCACCGCAGCACTCATTTTCGAGAAGGGGAAAAAATCCGAAAGCGTCTGGTTCTACGACATAACCGCGGACGGCTATTCCCTTGACGACAAGCGGACTCCGATTGAGGCGAATGACATCCCCGATCTCATAACCAAGTGGCCCGGCCGGGAGGATGGGCCGAACAGTTTCCGGGTGCCGATCCAGAAGATAATCGAGAACGACGGTAGCCTCGCGGCGGGACGGTACAAGATTATCGCGGCAGAAACGGTCAACCACGACACGCCAAAGGAGATCCTGGTCGAGGTGCTGGCGCTGGAAGAGCAAATTGCGAAAAGGGCAAAGACGCTGCTGGCCGAGGTTGGGAAGTGAAAAAGTGGCATACTTGCCCGCTTGGCTCCGTGTTGGAAATATCCAAGGAGAAGATCGAGCCTTTTGCGCACCCCGGGAAATCATTCGACTACGTCGGGCTTGAGCATATAGAAGGACATACGGGGAAGGTCTTTCCCCGCTCTTACACGAACGGAAACGACCTCAAGAGCACGAAGCATATTTTCCACAAGGACGAGATCCTCTACGGAAAACTACGCCCATACCTGAATAAGGTCCACCTTGCCGACCGGCAAGGTATCTGTTCGACTGACATTCTGGTACTCAAGCCAAAAGTTGCTTCGGCTGTTCCAGCGTTCGTCGCCTATTTTCTTCGTTCCCCGATAGTCTTGGCACAGGTCGAAGGACTAACCCAAGGTGCTAATCTGCCAAGATTGAGCCCGAGTGCCTTGCTCGGGCTGACGATGCCGACGCCTCCTATCCCCGAACAGAAGCGGATCGTCGAGATCCTCGACGCAGCAGAGGAACTGCGGCACCTTCGCGAAGAGGCCGACCGACGTACCGCCAAACTCATCCCGGCGTTGTTCGACCTGATGTTCGGCGACCCCGGCACGAACCCGAAAGGATGGCCTAAAGCCAAACTTGGAGCAACTGCGGGATCAGTGAGATATGGTCTTGGACAACCTCCCAAGATTAGCAGCGATGGAATTCCTTTGCTTCGGGCAACAAATGTAAAGCGGGGGAAAATATCCCCCGTTGGTTTGATTCGGGTCCAAAAAGGCATGGTCCCAGTTTCACGTAATGCTTTCCTCACGGGTGACGACGTTCTTGTTGTTAGGAGCGGAGCATATACAGGGGACGTAGCCCAAGTGGGAAAAGAATGGGAAGGCTCCGTGGCAGGATATGACCTTGTTGTGTCGCCAGGGGAAAATATGACAGGCGAATTCATAGCGTCCTTTTTGCTCTCAAAATTTATTCAAGAGGATTACTTCGGAGGGCTCAAACTACGTGCAGCCCAGCCCCATTTGAATTCTCAGCAATTATCCGATGCTCCCTTGTTTCTTCCTCCTCTTCCGCTACAAAAGAATTTTTCCGCACACGTTGCCGAGATCCGGGCGATGGAAGCGAGCCAAGCCTCCTCGCGCCGCCGCCTCGACGACCTATTCCAATCGCTCCTACATCGAGCATTTCGAGGAGAATTGTAGCCATGGCCAAAAGGACTCCTCTCGTCACGCAGCACCTCGAACGGATCTCCCGGGAAGCCCTGGAAAGGTATCAGGACGTTGTCCGGCAGTACGTCCGGGGAAGGCATGGCATATATGCCCTGTACCACAAGGACAAACTCTACTACGTGGGCCTCGCAAGAAATCTCCGCAACCGCTTGAGGCACCACCTTATTGACCGCCACGGCCACTCCTGGGACCGGTTCAGCATCTACCTGACCATCGGCGATAGCCACATGAAGGAACTGGAATCTTTATTCCTCCGAATGTTCAAGCCGACCGGAAACAAGCAGGCCGGAAAATTCATGATGTCGGAAGACCTCCGCAAGCGATTCGCCGGGGACGTTCGAGAACACCACCGGAAGGAACTGGCTCTCCTGATCGGCAAGAAAAAAGGACGGAAGGCAGATAAGACCACCATGTTGATCCCCGACGGCAAGACCCCCGTCCTCGACGGATACGCCAAGCGACCGACCATCCTCAAGGCAACATACAAGAGGAAGGTCATCAAGGCTCTTGTGCGCCGGGACGGGTCGATCCGGCTCGACGGGAAGATGTTCCTCTCTCCCTCGATGGCGGGGGCCGCCGCCCAGAAGCGCCGATCATGCAACGGATGGACATTCTGGTCTTACGAGCGAGCGCCGGGGGATTGGGTAAAATTGGATACGTTGCGGCAGTAATAAACGGCCATTTTGGACGAAGATTCCATCGTTTCATTACTATATTCTTAGTGATTCCGAAAATTTATATGATATAGGTTCTCTGTTTTTAGTGTTAGTGTACCCCAGTTCTTCGTGAGAAAAATCCTTTATTTGAGATGCAGTATAGTCCTTAAAATATTCCTTTATTTCTGCAAGAATTTTAATTTCGGAAGTGTCGAAACAAGATAGATCAGGCTCTTTTGCTGAAACAAGGCTTTCTCCAATATAATCATAAAAATACATTTCCTCTATATTAAGACATTCTTTCTCGGTTAATGAAATTAAATACATTTCGTAATTGTCCGGGACAGGCCCATAATTTAGATGTATATACTGAGAGCCGGTAATCGGAACGGCATACTCCTTGAAATGCTTAAAATCAGCATAAAAAAGAAGTTTGTTTAATTTTGTTTTTAGTTGTCCCCCCTTGCAGAAAAATAGTATTGCATTGTATAGTTTTGATAAATTAAAATTGTAAAAACCTGTATATTCGTTGGAAAGTTTATTCTCATAATGCATCTCTATTATTCGTTCGAGTGAACAGGCTATTGTTTCTTCTACTGACAATTCAACAATTAATTGTTTCTTTTTCTCCTCGCTAATTACATTTGTTGACTTTCTAATTAGGTTCAAGAGGTTGTGTGGTTCCATTGCCATACGCAGCATTTTTTCGTGGGCTTCGTCTTGTAACGCCCCATTTTCATAGCGACTCAAGGTTGCCTCGCCCCATCCCAGCAAAGCCGAAAGTGTTTTTTGGGTTAAGCCAAATTTTTTTCTCCAATCTCGAATATCTTCCGGTTGCAGCATCTCATGACGACGCCTATATTCTCTATATGCTAAATCAAGCGCATCATGACCACGGGTATTCTCAAATGTTTCACCACATTCATCGCATTTGCTAAATTCAACTAAGGTGGGTACATTATCTTCACGTACCCTAATAAATGATTCTTCCTTAATAATTTCTATTTTTGTTTCTTTTTCGCAAATCGGACAAATATTATTCATAAATCACCTCATTATACACCTAATTCGCCCAATTACATACCTGCGTCATCACCCGCAAAGGAATACCGAAGAGGATGTACTGATATATGGAAAGAGATGCATTTTGCTATCTTAGTTCCTTTTATATCTCCCACTTTTATTTTAATATATATTTCTTCTCCCTTTATCATTTTTCCAAATACCCAAATATTTCCGCCTCGGTCACGATCTGCTTCTGGGCCACTGGAATAGTTAACTATTGATAGAGAAAGGAGAATTTCTTCCAGGTTTCTCTTGGTTAAACCTAAATGCCTGAGGGTTTCCATAGTATCGGTCCTTTGTATGAGGTAAACCCCACTGCGGGCCGTTATTGCATCCTTAAACTCAATTAGGAAGGCCCGCACCTGTTCCCTCAACGCCGCACCTCACCAATGGATACAATATATCATATGATATGCTTGTCAAATAATATTTACCATATAATATACCATCCCGCCAAGAACGTGAAGGTTGCCGATGCGACCTTAAAGGGGGGATGGGCAGGCAGGCAAAGTGTTACCGGCTCCCAAAATTTTAGCCAACTGGACGAAGGGCTTTTCACCATTTGAGGGTTCCCACTACAGAGGAACTTCTTACCGGATCTTCTTCAAGAGATCTGACGGCGTTACATCCAACCCCCTCGCGATGGCGACCACGTTCTTAAGCCCGACGTTCCTGGCCCCTCTCTCCACATCCGCGAAATAGGTTCTGTGGATCCCGACACGTGAAGCCGCTTCTTCCTGCGATATCCCCATTTCCCGTCGCCGCTTTTGAATGGCGAGCCCGAATGCCACCAGGACAGGATCACGACCTCCGGCCTTCTCTTTCCGCATAGTCGCATCTTGCGGACGTGCAGATTATCGGTCTACATGCTATCAGTGACATTCATTTTGCGGGGTGCTACGCTTCAACACGAGGATTTGAAGAAAATAAGGGAACTCGCCACCAGGTAGATATGGGGAGGGGCGCATGGCCCATAACGTTGACTCCATGGCGTACTACGGCGACCCACCCTGGCACGGACTTGGAAGGGAATTGCCCGTTTGTGCGACTGCCTGTCAAATGATTCAGGCCGCAGGACTGGACTGGCGAGTCGAGAAGTACCCTTTGTATGGGCCGACCTTCAAACTGAACCCTGATCCATCGCGGTTCTCTCTTGTACGTAAAGCCAGGCACGAAAGGGAACAGGATGTATTGTTGGGTTTGGTTGGTAAAGGCTATGCACCGCTACAAAATACCGATGCTTTCAACTTCTTCGATCCTATTGTCGGAAGCAAGGCGGCGGTATTTCATACAGCGGGGTCATTGGGCGTCGGGGAAAAGGTCTGGGTCTTGGCGAAACTGCCCGGGAAAATTCGGGTGATCGGCGACGATATCGTCGATAAGTATTTACTCCTGTCCAACACTCATTCCGGCAAAGAATCCGTCACGATCAAATTTACCCCAATCCGAGTCGTCTGCCAAAACACGCTGAATTTCGCCCTACAGGATGGCAATCAATCGGTACGAGTTCGGCATACGGTAGGTTTGCAGAGGCGTTTATCCGAGGTTCCAGAAATGCTCGGCATCATCAACGATGCCTATAACAAAACTGAGCAACTTTTCAGAGAGTTTGCCAAGATTCGTTTCGGGGTAGTACGGTTCGACCAGTATCTTGAAAAGGTTTTCCCCCGTACAAAGAAACAGATATTGGAGAACAAACGTCCTGAGCGATGGGATCGAGTCACTGCACTCTTTGAAGAAAGCGATAAGGATATTCCCGAGATTCGTGGGACGTTATGGGCCGCCTATAATGCCGTGACCCGCGATGAAGATTATCGACACTCAACCGAACGTGGCTCGGATCGTCGCCTTTCCAGAGTTTGGTTCGGTTCGGGGGCTGATCTCAAATACAGGGCACTTCGCGTAGCGCACGAATTTGCACGTAAACCTCCGCTCCCCCAAAGAACGAACGCCGGAATAAATGGCTGAATACTTAATACCAATCCTATCCATCGCTATCTTTCCTATCTTCATGGTTTCGTTCAACAACTGTTGGACCGACTATAACCGCCCAGAAATCTTCCGAAAAGGATTCGGCGAATCTATTTTTACCGCCTTTGCGCTGTGGAATCTAATCGTTCCGATCTGGGTCATAATATCCGCATTCAAATCGACGAGATGGGTGGTTCTAATTCCCATTGGACTCATCACCCTCCTTTCGTCTACAGCAATTTCCATGCGACTTCCATCGGCTCTCACTCAGTCCGCCCTGGGCATCATCATTCCAGCAATCATCCAAACCTTTCTCTTTCACCTGAAGCGACACCTGTTCGTGTGAAGTGAAATCTACCTGATCCGTCGGCGGTAGACTCCGAGGGCGGTGTTTCTGGTTCAAACTAACGCGATCCGGGAGTATTCCCCCTATTTCTTCGCCCCACGGATCATTTCCCGCATAAAAAGCCCTGTTCTACCTATCCCCGTGCGATAGGACCGCTCTTTCAGGACGAGCCACGGATCGCCGCTTCGTATTCCCGTCGCCGTCGACGAATTCCGTCCCCTGTATTTCCCGCAGGAACGCCTCAGCGGCGCGGATAACTCTACGGCGTTTTGAGGCGGGCAGGTTCGAAACCGACCCTACCCCTTGGCCCTCTTCTCCTGAGTCGATCCTGGAGGAAGATCGCCCGACTCTACTATGGGGTTTCGGAGAAAATGATGAGGACCTCGGCCCCATTCCCGGGCCGATCCCCGCCCGGTTCGGATTTCTCCCCATCCGGTAGGGGTGCAGGGGGCAGTCGGCCGCGCAATCCCGTACGGCCTTCCGGGCACCGCCCTGGCACTCGACACACTTTTCCCGGATCGCTTTAACCGGCGTCAGGAACGAAGTATTACCCTTTCCCAAGATGCGCCCCCCTTACGTACCCGCGCGCGCGCCCACACGCGCGTATCCGGTTTCTACCGGTTTCCACACGACAGGCAAGACGGGTTCACCCCCCGCGCGCGCGTGTATACTTTTCTCACGTCCTGAGTGAGTTCTGGGGTGGATGACGGACACCCGCATTGACATGCTCGACGCTACCCTCAACCGCGAGGGCATCCAGGATGGAATCAAGCGCCCTGTCGATGTTGATCCTTCGGCCCTCCGGCAGGTGGATCGTGGCGAGAACCTCACAAGGCAGTTGGCCAAGGACGCTCACTTTTCCAACCTCCGGTCGCGTCCATCGAGGTGAATGACACACCCCATGCCGCAGATCCGGGAGGCAATCCGGTCGCCCAAGCGTTCCGCGATCTCCGTGACATTCAGGTTCGAGGTAAAGACCGTCCTCCTCATCGCTGTGTACCTGGCATCGACGATGAGGTAGAGCGTCTGAATGGCGAACTCCGTTCCCCGTTCCACCCCGAGGTCATCGACGAGTAGGAACTCGACGCTCGAATATCGTTGAATCAAGTCGTCCTCGGAGAGTGCGGCACCGTCGCAAAAGGATGAACGAATTTTTGTGAGCAGGTCCGGAGCGGAAGTGACCAACATGGACGCTCGGTTCCGCGCCCGAACCGCGCCGACAACCGCGGCCTTCAACGTTGCGACCCCGAGATGGGTCTTCCCTGTGCCAACCGGCCCGTGGATTAGAGCCCCCTGACAACTGCCATCGACGAAGGGGGAAACCTGGCGTACAACTTCGTCGCCGAAGTCCGACAACTTCGCAGTCTTGTACCGCGGTGGGATTCCGGCATCCCGGATGATGTACGACGTCTCCCTGCGGATATCCTCGTCCTCTTGGCGCGACAACCGGTCAGAGTCCTGCGTATTTTTCTCGTAGACCAGATGTACGATGTTCGCCATCGTGGCTTCGAGTTCTGGGTCCATTCGCCCCCCCTCCTTTCTCTTGTGCATGTGCGAGCCAGTTCACAACAAAACGTTGTAGGTTCTTTTTCCGCTTCACAGGGTTCGCCTTCAGCCACGCCATTGCCCGATGGAGTTCGTCCCCAATCTGTATCGCGGGGTACGCCTTGCTCCAATCGTCGAGGTTTCCGTTCGTCAAGGTCTTGAAGAACTCGTCGATCTTGGAGAAATAAATCTCCTCCGTTTTCAGGTGCGGAGGTGCGGGAGGTTTTTTATCCCGCACCTCCGCAGAAGGAAGTTGATCTTGATTTGGAGATGGAAATGGAGATGGTAGGGCATCATCCGGGCATACCTCCGGGCATACCCCAAGGGGTGCCCGGACGGTGCCCGCGGGCATACCCCCGGGCATATTCTTTCCCCACCGGACGCTGTGTCCAAGTGCCGATTTCCGTTTTTGATCTTCGAGGAATTTCCGTCGCTTCGCGAGTTCCCTTTCCGCCCTCGGATTGACGAGACGATCACCTTCCACCGTGAAATATCTATCGACAACGAAATCAACAGCCGCAATTTCCTCCGAGGAAGATGCACGGCAGACTCGATGCAGGCGAGATTTGTCCGCCGGCAGGTGTTGTTCGGAGTAGTAATGATCGAGGAGCCGGCGGTAAGCACCATCTTCCGCCATAGAGAGATCGGAAGTGTCCCGCATGTAATCTCCAGGGAACCACGAGTAGTAACTGTCCCCCATGTCAGCCCCCTCCTCCGGTCTTTGGACGCCTGATCGAAGCAAGGATGCGATCAACCGATTGAGGGGGTCTGCTCCGCTGAGGATCAACGGCAGGGGTTCCATGGGTGGCTAAGTAGCGGAGCAGTTCATCTCGCGGAATCCTGATGGCTGTTCCAATCCTGCATGTGCCTATCTCTCGACGCGCTACGATCCGATGCCACGTCCGTTCCGAAAGGGCAGTGAGTTCGGCGACTGATGACAAGGTGAGAAGTGGCAACGAGGCAAGAGGGGTCGTCGTCATGTAGCGTTTCCCCCTCCTGTCGTTTCCCTGATCCAATTTGCGGGGATTCGAATAAATCCGTGGCGTTTTTTCTCGGAAATCCTTTTTACGGGGATTCTTCCCTCTCGAATTGCGCGGCGGAGAGTATCGACGTGGCAGTCGAGAATCGTCGCTACCTCGTCAATCGTGTAAAACTCCTTCGACAGTCGCATAGCGGCCTCCAATGCCTGGTTCTACGACATTGGACGATGTTCCGCTGTAATGTTCTTGGGACACTACTTCCAGAAAATGTCCTACTTCGTGAGGGGGCGAAGAATCAATTTCCGAAGTCGCTCAAGGGCGGTGAGATACTCAGCGATTCCTGTTTTTTCAAACAGGAGTGCGGTAACTTCAATGGCGGCATTTTTCGAGAGTTGGAGGTCATCTATGGACCTTCCAGATTTTTTGAGACGCTTTTTCCACGGGGTACTTGAACGCTCGGATGAAGTGAGGTACTGCCAGATTTCCGCTCCGGGCCGTTTTCTCAGGTCCAAAATCCACTCCCGCCAATTCCCCGTAATCCGCTCCAAACCTGTGGCGACGCCGTGTCTTTGACCGCTGTATTGTTCGGTGAACGAATTGACAAACCACTCAGGAAGGCCTGCCTTTCCCATCTGCTTTTTAAATAATGGGACATCAAGATAAGGGTTCAGTTTTACTCTCAGCGTGAAATTTGGGGTATCGGGTGGTTCACCCTTGAAATAGAAGGTGTCGGGAGATGTGGGTCTGTCATCATCAATCCAACCTCCTGCCACCTCATATCCAAGCCCTCGTGCAACTCGACAAAATTTCGGATATAGGGCCCTGGCGATACGATCTTTATCTTGCTTTAACAGGCGAGGCGTCCAAGGATTTTCAGTCTGCCGTGAAGGATTTTTCCCTTCGGGGGGTACGCTCTTGCCTTTGACCATGCTCCACTCCGCCTGGTGGCTCGTATGGAGAACCGGGGGAAGCGGGTACGGGTCCCGCTTGTCGGGTTGCAATCCCTATCCCCCGGAAGCCGACTACATCATGAGTGCCCTGATCCGCTGTCCACCCTGAAACCAGTTGCGGATAGTTGCGTCGTGCAGTCATATCGTGTCATTTTCAGTCACCCAAGGTCGACAATAACATATCAAAATGCTTGATCTTCTTACTGTATTTTCAGATCTTATCGTAATCGACCGGTTGCGGTACCATATCGGTCATGGGCGGGTATTCCCGGGAAGAGTCGATCTTCGGTTTTTCCGGACCGATGGCGCGGATCATGGCCACCGCCATCCTTCTGACC
>Ga0172371_10007959_pt1 | contig 14923 bp, 12 predicted proteins | sample Lak12m_FD_114543 | JGI IMG/M metagenome (GOLD analysis project Ga0172371, IMG submission 114543) | Freshwater microbial communities from Kabuno Bay, South-Kivu, Congo - kab_022012_12m | ecosystem: Environmental > Aquatic > Freshwater > Lake | place: Democratic Republic of the Congo: South-Kivu... | reverse complement strand
CAACCCCGCGGTCGCTCCATTCAGCGTCTTTTTCAGGCGGGCTTATGAATAATGTATACAGCCTCACAGTATCCGCCCCGTATTTTTCTATCAGGTCGTCCGAGCTTACGACGTTGCCTCTCGATTTGGACATCTTTATCCCATTTTTAGTGATCATGCCCTGCGTAAAAAGTTTCGCGAAAGGCTCTTTGAAACCTATATATCCCATGTCATATAAAACCTTGACGACAAACCTCGAATACAATAAATGAAGTATCGCGTGTTCCACCCCGCCTATGTACTGGTCGATAGGCAGCCATTTATTTACAAGTTCTTTATCAAAAGGCCTTTTATCGTCTTTTGGAGACAAATATCTTAGGAAATACCAGCTGGAATCCACAAAGGTATCCATGGTATCTATCTCACGCCTGGCATCGCCCTTACATTTAGGGCATTTTGTATTTACAAATTCAGGCGCGTCTTTTAAAGGAGACTCTCCGTGCGGCTTAAATTGAATATTCTTGGGTAACAAGACAGGAAGGTCTTTCTCATCAACAGGCTGTATGCCGCATTTACCACAATAAACCATCGGTATAGGGGCGCCCCAGTACCTCTGCCTCGAGATAAGCCAGTCTCTTAATTTATAATGCACCTCTCTTTTACCGAGGTTATTTTCTTCCATAAAATCAGCGATCTTTTCTATGGCTTCGGGGCTAGGGAGGCCGTTAAATTTACCTGAATTCACCATTACGCCTTCTTCTACATACGCTTCCTTCATCTTGTCCGCGCTTAGGCGTTCTTTTGGATTGTCAATCACAACTTCTATGCCAAGAATGTATTTTTTTGCGAATTCGAAATCCCTCTGGTCATGAGCCGGCACAGCCATCACAGCGCCTGTCCCATATTCCGTCACGACATAATTCCCTATCCATAAAGGCACGGCCTTGCCGGTCATTGGATTTATCACAAACCTGCCCGTAAATACGCCTTTTTTCTCGATATCAGCGCCGACCCTGTCCGCGGCGTTCTCTTTTCTGGTTTCGATTATAAATTTCTCTATTTCTTTTTTATTCGGCGCGTCTTTTATCAGTTCAGGAATAGCGAAATGCTCGTTGCTGATTACCATATACGTAACTCCGTAAATCGTATCGACCCTCGTAGTAAAACACGTCAATACAATATTCGAATCCTTTACCTTGAAATTTATTTCAACGCCTTCGCTTCTGCCGATCCAGTTTTTCTGCATCAGCTTTACACGCTCCGGCCAGTCTTTCAATAGCTCCAGGTCGTCCAGCAGGTTTTGGCTGTATTTAGTAATCTTAAAAAACCATTGCTCCAGGTCCCTCAGATTAACCTGCGAAGAACACCTCTCGCATTCTCCGTCTATGACCTGTTCGTTGGCCAATACCGTTTGACATGAGGGGCACCAGTTTACGGACGCTTTTTTCTTGTAAGCAAGGCCCTTTTTGTAAAGCTGCAGGAATATCCACTGCGTCCATTTATAGTATCCGGGAAGACACGACACAACTTCCCTGTCCCAGTCATAGCCCACGCCCCATGAGTCAAACTGCCTTCTCATGGTTTTTATATTATTTAAAGTGGAGATTTCCGGATGGATCCCGTTTTTTATTGCGGCATTTTCTGCGGGTAAGCCGAATGCGTCAAAGCCCATCGGCGAGAGGACATTGTATCCCCTCATAATCTTATACCTGGTTACCGAATCTCCTATTATATAATTCCTGCCATGGCCGACATGAAGAGCTGCGGAGGGATAAGGAAACATCATGAGGCAGTAATATTTCTTTTTGGGAGAAGCCGGGTCCATCTTAAACAGGCCCATCTTTTCCCATTTCTTACGCCACTTCGCCTCAATATCTTTAAATGGATAGAATTCCTGCGCCATAATATAAATCTCGCTCAAACAACTTGACACTCTGACAATGTTAAAAGTGTCAAGTTGTTGGTGGAGCAGACGAGATTTGAACTCGTGGTCTCCACAATGCCATTGTGGCGCGATACCAACTTCGCTACTGCCCCATCTCAAAACCAATTATATAGGTATAAATTATAGCACAACGTCTTTTTATTATAAAGGATAAATTAAGGGAAGGCCTCGCTTTTACTTATTTTTAATTATCGCCGACGCTTTAATGTCGAATGGATTCGTCCTCATAGCAAGAGAAAAAAGATACGGGTAGTTGTTATAAAGATGCCTCATATATATAATCCATTCCACTATTAACAGATTGTACGCCCTTTTTATGTCTCCCGCCAGATGCTCGTAATCGGCTTCCGGCAGATTCTTGAGGTCGCGCCTTGCTGACAACTCTTCCGTAAGGTGGAACACGGCCCACAGTAACGCCGTAAACGTCTCGTGCTCCAATAGATTCGGGTTCTCGAGAAGCCTCAGAAAAAAATCCCGTTTACCGCTCAAAAATATTTTTAAATGCTCTATGTCGCCTTTTTGGATATTAATCCTGGGATTGTGGGCGCTAAATCTTTTCCTAAGCTGATAGTAGTCGTTCTGTTTCCAGTCTTTATCCAATATAAGGCGCTCTTCCATGTAAGCCGGATCAATGTCGAATTTCCAGAATATTTTCAATAGTTCGGAGCCGGCCTCGCTGAAAAACGCCCCTATAACCATATTGAGTTTTTTAAACATCGAATGCCTTTCCTGCTTTCGTATAAGATGCTCAATCACGAGAGTAACCAGAAGCACGTTTATTGGCAGAAAAGCCAGGTCTCCCAACAAATAAAGAAAGATATGATGGCTATCGCGGAATATCAGATAATGTAGAAGATGCAACAAAACAGAAAATCCTACAAGGATTATGCTAAATAATATTTTCCAGTGTATATTTTTCATTATGACGCTGTCCCGGCTGTTTTCTTTAAAAAAGGTTTTTTAAAAACAAATACGACAGCAGCTATTATACAGCACGCTCCGCTGATTATCAATGTATTGCTGACGCCAAGCCTTGTTGCCATGCCTCCGGCTAAAAGGCTCCCTAAAGGAGCCATACCCATGAACGCCATTGTATAAAAACTCATCACCCTGCCTCTTTTATCGTCTTCTACAATAGTCTGCAATATCGTATTACTTGACGCCATCTGCACCATAATGCCAAATCCCGAAACAAACAATAGCGGAAGCGACACCCATATGTCATGTGAAAAAGAAAATGCTATTATGCTCAGCCCGAAGATCCCCGCTGAAAGAGGCAATAGGTTCCCCGGAGTAAGAGGTTTCTTTCTTGACGCAAGATAAGATGTCCCCGTCAATGCACCAAGGCCTATCGCCGCCATAAGATATCCAAGCGTATGCGGCCCGCCTCCCAGGATATCCTTTGCAAAAACAGGCATTAATACCGCATAAGACATCCCCATCAGGCCTATAATACCGAGTAACAATAGAATCGCCCTGATAGGCTTTAGCCCAAAAGCATAGTCAAAGCCTTCTTTTAAATCTTTAAATATATCGTAGTTGACTTTTTTATCTTTTCTGATTTTTATATCCCTGTCCATCGCAAGAAGAGACACTATGACAGCCAGGTAGCTTACGGCGTTAATAAGAAAGCACACACCTTCCCCCGTGATAGCTATAAGCACTCCCGCTATCGAAGGCCCTATAAGCCTCGCCAGATTAAACATCATTGAATTTAGCGCAATCGCGTTCCCGAGATTTTCTTTCTCTTCTATCATCTGCAATATAAAAGAATGCCTGGCTGGTATATCAAGCGAATTTACACATCCTAAAAATACGCCCATAACTATTATATGCCACACTGCGATATTGCCCGTCAATGTCAGAAACGCCAGAATAAACGCCTGTAACATCGCAAGAAGCTGGGTAAGAAGAAGTATCTTGTGCCTGTTGTGCCTGTCGGCAAGCACCCCGGTAAAAGGCGATAAAACAAAAGTCGGGATCTGACTGGCAAATCCCACCACGCCAAGCATAAACACGGAATTTGTCATCTTATACACAAGCCAGCTCATCGCGATATGCTGCATCCACGTGCCTATCAGGGAAATGCCCTGTCCAAAAAAGAAAATCCTGAAGTTCCTGTATTTTAACGTGTGAAAAACCATATCTACCTTATATATCCCTTAATAATTTCTGTTCCAGGTTTGACAAGATGCTTGAATTATCGATAAACCTTGAGATTTTATTAAACTGGTTCATGGAGCCCCGGTTATTTTCATGGTGAAACGTGATGAACAGATGGTTTTTTGCCCTCGTAAGCCCCACGTAAAATAATCTGCGCTCCTCCTCAATCCCCTCTTCGTCGCCCAAAGAAAAACTCACTGGGAAAACCCCGTCAATAAGCCCTATCAGGAACACCGCCTCCCACTCCATGCCTTTCGCGGAATGAATCGTAGAAAGCGTAAGCTGTTTTTTGTGTTCCGCGTGATGAATACTTTCATGGGAGTCAGGGAGTTCTATCGCAAAATCGCTCAATAGATCCTGAAGCGAATCGTACCTGTACGCAATTTTTTTTAATATCTCGAGGTCGTTTATCCTGGTATCCCAGTCATCAAATTTTGTTTTCATCAAAGGGTTATAATAATCAAAAACCACCTCGAATTTATCCCCGACTTTCATCTTTTCATCTGAAAGGTTTTCCGTTAACAGCTTAAATTTCTGGATACCGTTAGAATATTTAAAACCTTTTTCATATTTAGAGATGCCTCCGGAAGAGATATCTTTCAGGATCTTTTCACTTGTCCTTGGCCCGATGCCTTCTATCAGCTCCAACGCCCTGTGCCATGACAGCTCGTCTTTCGGATTTGACACAATCTTCAAATGCGCCATAACGTCTTTCACGTGAGCACTCTCGTAGAATTTCATGCCTCCCATCAATTGGTAAGGTACGCCTCTTTTATTTAGTTCCGCTTGTAGCGCTATCGATATATAGCTTGAGCGGAACAATACACATTGTTTTTCAAGAGGCACGCCTATGTCTTTTAATTCATCCATCTTTTTTACAATCCACATGCTCTCTTCGTAGACATCATTAAAAAACCACATCTGAGGCATAGCGCCTCTGTTATGCTTCGTATTGGAGACAAGCCTTTTAGCGTATTTGCTGCTCATCTCGGAAAGCACAGAATTTGCTGCGTCCAGGATAGGCTGTGTGCTCCTGTAATTTTCCTCCAGCTTTATTATCGCACATCCTGAAAATCTTTCCGGAAATTCCATTATATTTTTATGATCCGCCCCCCTGAAACCGTAAATACTCTGCGCATCATCCCCCACGATCATGATGTTACTATGGTCTTTGGCCAATAGATAACTTATATCCCCCTGAAGTTTATTCGTGTCCTGGTATTCGTCCACCATTATATATCTATATTTTGACGCGACGCCCTTCCTGATGGCGTCATCCTCAAGCAATTTTTTAAGATAGACCAGCATATCGTCGTAATCCAGGTAATTTTTGTCTATCTTGTATTTTACGTATTTCGACTTTACGTTTTTTATATATTCGCCGTATTCCGCCAGATGAGGGTACTCTTTTTCAATGATTTCCTCCACGGAGCAGTGCTTGTTTACGGACATACTTATTATATTCCTTATCGTATTTTTTTTAAGGAATTTCTTGTCATGCTCCGAGATATTAATATCGCCCGAACACTTGCCTACGGCATCTATCGCGTCGGATTCGTCAAGGATAGAAAATGTATCGGTAAATCCCAGAGCTTTTCCGTAACGTTTCAACACCCTGTATGCGAATGAATGAAATGTCCCGCCTTCCACTGCCGCGCATCTGGGATCATGAGCCGCGGCGCGGGACAGCATAATCCTGGAGGCGTTCCTGGTAAAAGTCAGCAAAAGTATGGACGCAGGGTCAACGCCGCTTTGAACAAGATTCAGAACCCTGTATTCTATAACCCTTGTCTTGCCAGAGCCAGCGCCTGCGATAACGAGTACCGGCCCGTTTATCGTAGTAGCGGCCAAAAATTGGGATGGATTAAGATGTTTTTTAAGGTCTATCATGTAAACTTGACAAAACTTACATTGTCAGGGTGTAAAGATTATGCGATGGGTTTGATTATACCTAATTTTATGAGAATTACTATTAATAAAGTGTAAGCGACGGATAATAATATATCTCGCAAGAAATATTTACCAAAGTATTTCTTTTTTTCTTCGCCGCCATGCATCATTTTCTCCAGGCCTTTTTGCAATAACACAAGCCCTGCAATATTCGTCAGCCAGTAGGAAGTGACAAAGCCTCCCAAAAATGCCCCTTTGTAAATAAAATCCGCCCCGCAAGCCAGTACATAAGCTATCGGAAAATTTATAAACAGGTCGTTCCACCAGGAAAAAGGCGATAATAAAAATCCTATCGTGCCTAATATGCCGCCGTATAATTTTTTATTCATAAATAAAATTAGCCCTGCACCATTTAAGGTACAGGGCTGAAGGCAACAACCTCTCCGATAAGGTAACCGAGCTTGCCGAAAAGATGCCCGATTTAGTTGCCAATATTATTTATATCACAGAAATCAGCCTGTGTCAAGTTCAAATGCCAAAAGAGGTCCCGACTGCCATAGCTGCCTTGACAACAGGATCTTTCAAGCTGACTCTTTTTATATCCCCTACAGCCTTCTTAAGGTCTACTGTTTTAATCTGATTTAATCTCAAAATAACGACTTTCCCGAAATCCTTGTTAGCCGCCAGTTCACAGGCTTCCGCCCCGAACCGCGTTGCAAGGATCCTGTCAAAAGGCGAAGGCTCTCCTCCTCTCTGAAGATGCCCCAGCACCGTAACCCTTGTTTCTAAACCTGTTATTTTTTCTATATCATCGGCTATCTTGTTGCCTATGCCTCCTAATCGGACAGGATCCGTAGAATCCTTGATCATTTTCCTTATAACCATAGCGCCGCCCTTCGGCCTTGAGCCTTCGCTGACCACTACAATACTGAATCTTTTGCCGTGCTGGTTCCTCTTCGAAACAACCTCGCATATTTTTTTAATATCATACGGGATCTCCGGCAATAGTATTACATCCCCGCCGCCTGCCAGGCCCGAGTATAAAGCAAGCCATCCGGCATACCTGCCCATCACTTCTATAACCATAACCCTGTGATGCGACTGCGCGGTTGTATGAAGCTTATCTATCGCATGCGTAGCTGTAATTAAAGCGGAATCAAAGCCAATCGTCGCTTCCGTCTGTCTGAGGTCATTATCTATAGTCTTAGGAATTCCTATCAGCTTAACGCCTTTTTTATGCAGCTTATAAGCGATATTAAGCGTGCCGTCCCCTCCTATGCAGACAAGCGCGTCCAGTTTCATGGCACGATAATTCTCTACAGCCTTGTTGGAAACATCCTTAAACCTGCCCCTGTAATCAGGATGCCTGAAAGGATTTGCCTTGTTTGAAGCCCCAAGGAAAGTGCCGCCCAAAGCAAGTATCCCTGAAACATTTTCATAAGAGATGGGCAGTGACCTGTTCTCTATTAAACCTAAAAAGCCATCCTTAATTCCAACAACTTCCATATTGTAATTAAGAATGGCTGTTTTCGTAATCGCCCTGATACCGGCATTCAAACCGGGACAATCTCCCCCTCCCGTAAGAATGCCTATTCTTTTCTTACTTCCTCGCATGCCGTTTGCCTTTTCTTTTTCTCTTTTGCTCCGCCCTTTTATTTTTTCTTGTCATTCCCATACTAAGCCCTCCCATATTAAAGATGCGTTTTGTATTTTAAAATTATAATTTAGGGACTCTCTTTAGTCAAGATTTTTTGAAAAGCGCTATTTTGGTATAATAAATATAAAACTGGTGCCAACTCCGCTTTCGCTCTCAACCCTTATGCGGCCCTTATGAAGAACTATGATATCTTTTGCTATCGGAAGGCCCAGACCGGTCCCTTCTTTTTTCTCTGCAACCACTCTTACAAATTTATCAAAAACCTTATCTATCTGGTCACCTGGGATACCGGGCCCTGTATCCTGTATCCTGACCTCCACCTCTTCCTGTAAATCTATTATCTTTGCAGTCACAATGCCTCTATCGGTGAATTTAACGGCATTGCCTATAAGATTTATAAAAACCTGCGCCAATTTGTCTTTGTCGGCATTCACAATTACCGCCTTATCGGGGAATTCTTTTACAAGGCCTATCTCTTTACCGCTGGCCAATATCTCAAATGTTTTTATAGTCTCGCCTGCAAGCGCGACGATATCCAGGTTTTCTTTTTCAAGCTCCATCTTGCCTGACTCTATCCTGGAAAGGTCCAGCAGGTCATTAACCAGCCTGGAAAGCCTGCTTATAATCCTGAAGATATCTCCCAGTATCTCCTTCTGCTGCGGCTGGACTTCTCCCGCAAGGCCTTTATTGATATTATCCAGATTACCTTTTATTATGGTAAGCGGTGTCCTTAATTCATGCACTACGTTTGCGACAAAATCCGATTTCATACTGTCCAGCTTCATAAGCTGAGCGTTTGTTTTTTCAAGCTCTTCTTTTCTGAGAGCGATTTCTTTTTGCAAATTTTCCCGTTCTATCTTCGCCCTGAACTCGGCTATCGTCTTTCTTATCATCAAAGGTATCGAATCTTCATACCCGTCTCTTTTGGGCAGATAATCGAACGCGCCTTCCTTTATAAGTGCGGCCGCTACTTGCTCATCGCCCTGGCCCGTAATCATGACAATGGGTATTTCTATATTTTTGGATTTTATTGCTTTTAGCGTCTCGAGCCCGCTTTTTTTGGGAAGATTGTAGTCCAAAAGCGCGATATTAAAAAAGTTTTTTTCTAAAATCAGGATGGCGTCTTCTCCGGAGACTACATGCGTGATATCGTATTCAAATGCGTTGTCCTTTTGAATTCTCTTTCTTACGATAAGCGCATCCGTGGGATTATCTTCTACCAGCAAAATCTTTAATTTTTCTTTTAACATATCTCACGCCTTCAGTAAGATTTTACCATATCCAACCCATCTGTTCAAGATATGGATAAATTAATAAGATGTCTTTCCGGATGCCAGGGGTTGAGAAAAGCATTGCTTCTTCGAGCGGGCATGGTGTTCCGGCACCGAATAGGTGCCGGAACGAGCGAGAAGAAGCGCTGAGTGAGGCTGCCTCGCTGGGGCAGCCGAACGTCTTTTCTCAACCCCTGGCATCCGGAAAGAGACGCAAAAAGGAAAAATAAAGACAATTCTTACAAGACTCCGCTAATCTTTCAGGTGCATATCTACGTAAACTGCCAGCATTTCCTGGATTTTTCTGGGAGGCATTATAATAAAATAATGGTCTATTATGCAATGCGCCATTTCGTGGGCGAGTATATTCTCGTTTAATTGAGATTCCACCGCATATATGGTATTTGTTTTATATATATAAAAAGAAACCTCTTTGTTGGGTTCGTTGAAAAATTCTTCATATGCCTTATCCAGCCCTTCCCGGGTCTTATATATGTTGATCGAGACATGGATCCCGGCAGGATACATATCGAGTATCTCTTCCGCCCTGTTAAAGATAGCATCTAATTTGTTCGATATAATATCTTCCGTTAAAATACCTGGATTTTCTTTATAATTCCTTGGGCTGTAAAAATTTGGAAATCCGGGATTCACCAGGATATTGATTTTTTTCAGGCTTACGTCGTTTTCATAAAAAACTGTGCAAAACCTTGAAGAAAAAGAATTCCTGTTTTCTTCCTGGGGATAAGCCAAAGCGCTGAAACCCGCTATATAAAATATGCTGAGTATAATAAAACCTTTTTTATACGCCATAATCGGCCGGGTATCCTTCTAATATTTAATTTTAAAATATCCCAGCGCCCTTGACAGGTTCATCTTGTCCTTCTTCAGCTCGCCTACTATCCTTTTTACGTCTTCTTTTAAAAGCACTTCCCTGTTCGAGCTGTCCGAAAGTTCTTCGATGAGTTTATCTAATTTGGCGGACACTTCATTTACTTCCGTAAGCCCGAGTTTAAGGTTTTCGGTCATCTTATTCAAAGCCCCGGCCACATTCTGAAACTGGTCTTTCTTCCTGATCTTTAAATCAGAATAAAACCTGCCTGACCCTACTTCGTTTATGTATTTCTCAAACCGGTGCATCGGGCCAGCTATCCTGTGGGTCATAAGCACTACGATCACGCCTGAGGCCAGGGCGGTAAATACAGCTACTATTAACCCGCCGAACAAAAGTCCGGGGAAAATATAATCGGCTGTACTCTTAATCACAAGCCTGGAGTTTTCAAAAGACGTTGTAAGGGTATGTTTGGAAAGCATGTACAGTATCATGCCAAACACAACCGACCCCAAGACCACAAGGCCGCAGAATTTTAATACGAACTCTGACTGAAACATCTTGCTTATAAAATATTGCCTTCGTTTATAGCCCATATATCCTCCCGATTTTATCTTTGCACAGCGAGCGACTCCAGGACTTTTTCATCCACCTTTATATAAGCCTTTCTTTTTAACTCGTCTATCCACGCGTTCATCGCATCCGTTTCTTTCTTCTGCCTTATGATATCCCTTATCTCGTTCCTGATTTTCGGGAGAGGGGCGTCTTCCCCTGAATTCTTGTAATACTCCTCTATCTCATTATCATAAACATGGATCAGGCCCGAGATCTCTTTGCTCTTTCTTTCCAGCAGCGTCTTGAAAAGCGCCTGTTCCCAGTAATTCTCAATGCTTTTCATGAAGTCCTTTTCCATGTCTATCCCCTGGCGTTGCGCCTCCTGTAAAAGCACCTCTTTTTCTATGACGCTATCCAGGTATTGTTTTCTTCCGTTCTCCGTTTTTAGAAGGGCTGCTTCGTCATACGGGCTGTTTCTAAACTCATACATGATGTCATCCATGGTCATCTTGTATTTATTTATCTGCGCAACAACCTTGCCTCCTGCGTTATTATCGCCTGACGAACATCCGGCGATCAAAGAAAACAACGCAGCCAATAAAAATAATCTCATGGAACCTCCTTTTTATTTATGTCAAAACGAAACCTTGTTTAATATAATTCCTATTATGTTGGCGCCTTTTTTGCGCAGCGATTCCTTTGAGCTATTTAAAAGATTCTTCGCGGCCTCGCCTGCGCCCTCAGCTACAATTATTGTTCCATCACAGAGACCTAATAATGCCTCCATGCCTCCGAAAAAAGTAGCGGAAGGCGCGTCAAATATCACCTTTGAAAATCTGCCGCATGAACCTTCCAGGAATAATCTTATATTTTTTGAAGTAACGGCCTTAGCGCCTTTATAAGGAGCGCTTCCGGATGTAACTATAGACAGGTTATCTATCCCGGAAGGCCTTACCACTCCGTCGAAATCCGCCCCTCCTGAAAGATAATCGGTAAAACCCGCGCCATTATCCATATTGAATACGGCGTGTACTCTCGGATTTTTTATATGGGCGTCTACTAAAAGCGCGCTTTCTCCACTGCGGGCTGCCATTATCGCTAAATTCACTGCGCTGATCGTTTTACCTTCGTCCGAAGCAGAACTTGTTATAATTATGCTCTTAGCGACGCAACCGGAACTATTTAATGAAAACAATAGCTTGGCCCTTATTAAACGATACGCCTCGGAAGCCATGCACAAAGGGTCCGCTTCAACCACCCTGTCTATATCTTCCTTCGTCTTTATATTACGGCCGCGTATCTCTATCACAGGCACGGAACCTAATACAGCTAGCTGAAGAGAATCCGCTATGCCGCTTAAATCTTCAGGTATACCATCGTTCGGCTTCCTGAAAAAAATCACGCTGATGCCGGCTGCGATTATAAATACTGCAAGCAATATTATGTTTAAATTTTTATTGGACTTAACGGGCTCTGCCGGGATATCCGCGAAATTCTGCACGCGGGTGTCATTCCACTCTATCCGGCTTAAGTTAGGGTTGGCATATACTCTGGCAAACTCATTTGCTATGCGCCTGGCCTCTGCGGGATCTTTATCTACCGCGCTTATCCTTATAACCCGCGTTCCTTTTATAATATCCACTTCTAATCTTTCAGGTATATTATCCGCGGTATCCTTCAGCCCGAGATTTTTTATAACATACTCCGCAACACGCTTGGATCTTATTGTTTCCCTTTGCGCTTCCATATAAGATTCATAAGCGAGATAATGCGCCTCTTGCAATTTCGTAATATCTTCTATCGCCAAAATACCGGGGCTTGCTATGTCTATAATAACAGTGGAACTGGCTTTGTATAAAGGTTCCTGTTCGAAGATCATCCACATTATCATGGCCAGTCCTATAGCTATCAACGATAAGGCTATAACTCGATTCTTCGGCATATATCTTTTCCTTTATCAGCTTTTTATAAAAGCCAGAGTCTCTGCTCTTGTCTTTGAATTTTCCTTGAACACCCCTCTTACCGCGCTTGTAACCGTAAGAACCCCTGGTTTTTTAACCCCTCTCATGCTCATGCATAAATGTTCCGCCTCTATAATAACCATGACTCCCATTGGTTTTAGCTTTTTCATGAGTATCTCGGCTATCTCGGTTGTAAGCCTCTCCTGAACCTGCAGCCTCTTTGAAAGAATTTCCACAACCCTGGCTATTTTGCTTAATCCCGTAACCTTATTGTTATTAGGGATATAGGCTATATGGGCCTTGCCTATAAACGGCAAAAGATGATGTTCGCACACGGAATACAAAGGTATGCCTTTTAAAAGAACCATTTCATCATGCTTTTCAGCCAAGAGGACTTCCAATTCCTTGGAAGGGTCCATTGAAATACCGCTGAATATCTCAGCGTACATCTCAGCCACTCTTTCAGGGGTCTTCTTAAGATCTTCTCTATCAGCGTCCTCTCCGATTGCCTCCAATATCATTCTCACTGCCTTCTTTATCTTATTCTTGTCCATCTCCCAGCTCCTCTCTCTGATTTCACCGTTGCATGCCCGGCATGATTTATCAAGTCACGTTATTTGCCTATACAAAACTCTGAAAATATTTTATCCAAAGCCTCTTCCGTTATTGTATGGCCGGTTATCTCCCCAAGGTTTTCTATCGAAGACCTGATATAAACGCTTATACAATCCATTGATAACCTGCTCCTATATCCGCCTATAGCTTCTTTTATATCTGAAGCAGAGCGCCTTAAGATATCCAATTGCCTTTGATTTGAAACCCCTATAAAATCTGACCCGGGAGCTTTGCCCTTCCAAACCATATCCCTGATTTCATTTTCCAGGCTATCAATGCCTTTAAGATTTAAAGCTGATATGCGCGCAAAAGGGCTTTCCGGAAAAAATTTCTTAACCCTTTTAATATCTAATCTTTTCTTTATGTCGGCTTTATTGATTACCACTATTGTTTCTTTCTTATTATCCCTTATTTTACTTATTATATCCAGATCATCTTTATTCAGCTTCCTGGATTGGTCCAAAACCAATAAAACCAGGTCCGCGCTTTCCAGATAAATGTAGCTTCTTTTTACGCCCTCTTTTTCTACCGGATGATCTGTGTCGGTTATGCCTGCCGTATCCACAAGCGTAACAGGAATGCCTTTAATATTTACAATCTCCTCTATAGTATCCCTTGTGGTTCCAGGTATATGCGTAACAATGGACCTGGATTCCTTCAATATAGCGTTCATAAGGCTGGACTTGCCCACATTAGGGCTTCCGCTTATAACTGTTTTTATACCCTGCCGCAAAATCCTTCCTTGATTAGAATTTGATATAAATTTTTCTATCTCATTTTTTACAGCATTAAGCCTTTTAAAGATATCGTCTTTTCTGAGCCCTTTCAGATCCTCTTCTGAAAAATCTATGGACGCCTCTACGCGGGCGTATATTTCTATCAAGTTTTTTCTTATCTCGTTTATTTTTTTAGAAAAAAGGCCTTCCAGGTTATTCAGCGCGGATTTAAGCGAAAGCTCCGTCTTCGCCTTTATTATATCCAGTACCGCCTCTGCCTGCGATACGTCAATCCTGCCGTTCAAAAATGCCCTCTTTGTAAATTCACCCGGCTCCGCAAGTCTCGCCCCGTTTAAAAGACAAAGATCCAATATTTTTTTTAAAGACGCTATGCCGCTGTGGCAATTTATTTCAACTATATCTTCTTTCGTATAGCTTTTGGGAGCTTTCATCACAGTCAAAATCACCTCATCCACCACCCTATGCTCTCTGCCATCTGCTCTCTGTTCTCTGCTCTTGTTACTATCTATAATATGCCCGTAATGAACCGTATATGTCTTGAAATTCGACGGCTTTTTGCCGGATTTTGACAGAAATATCTTATCTAAGATCGCTGGCCCGCCCTTTCCGCTCAACCGCACAATCCCTATGCCGCCCTCGCCTATAGGAGTAGAAACCGCCACAATTGTATCATTCATAATCTTTACACTCTGACAATGTTAGTTTTGTCAAGTTTATGAAGCTTGAAAGCGCTTCATTGCATCGCCCACTACAAATAAGGACCCGGTAACCAATATCAGGTCCTTTTTATTCGCAAGCTTCAAGGCCTTACGCACGGCCTCATCTATACCTCTGCTTTTTTCAAGGCAAGGCCTTGCGCTTCGGAAACAGCCTTTTAACCTGGATATATCTGTCGCCCTTGGATTTCCGCTCGCTTTTGTTAAAATTATTATATCGCTAAAATCGTCCAGGATATCGCTTACGCCTTTTATATCCTTGTCGCTGGATATCCCGAATACGCTTATCAACCTTTCGTATCTGAATATCTTCTTTATCGAAGCGGCTAATGCCAGCATACTGGCTGGATTTTGCGCTCCGTCTAAAATTATATAAGGGTTCCTCCGGATAATTTGCAGCCTTCCCGGCCAGTCAGCTTTTTTCAATCCGCCTCTTACAGCGCCCTCTTTTATATAAAATTTTTTCTGGTCTAGGGCTTTAAGCATGCCTATGCCAAGAGAAGCGTTTTTAATCTGATGAGAACCCATCAGATTCAGTTCCAAATTTTTATAACAATACCCCGGCCCTTTTAAATCAAAAACCTGGCCTGATTCGCCTGAAT
>Ga0172371_10007957_pt1 | contig 14925 bp, 21 predicted proteins | sample Lak12m_FD_114543 | JGI IMG/M metagenome (GOLD analysis project Ga0172371, IMG submission 114543) | Freshwater microbial communities from Kabuno Bay, South-Kivu, Congo - kab_022012_12m | ecosystem: Environmental > Aquatic > Freshwater > Lake | place: Democratic Republic of the Congo: South-Kivu... | reverse complement strand
TTAAATAGTTAACAACGCTTCGCTAGATTTCTCCTCACTTCGTTCGTCGAAATGACAAAATCAAAATCCTTTCCGGTCAATTCAGATTTCGCATATGGCGGACAACTGAGATTTCGTTTAACAACGAGCTACGAGTGATGTTTTAGTTGACATTATATCCCATTTCTCATAAACTTAAAATATGCAGATTAATTCAACGACGTTTGCTCCGGCTAAATTTGCCAACATCGGCACTCTTCTTAATTTAATTACTCCTTTACTGATGGTTGGGGCGGCCGTCATTTTTTTAGTGATGCTTATTATGGGGGCCTTTACCTACCTGATGGCGGGCGATAATCCGGAGAATGTTAAAAAGGCCCAGAAAACTTTGATGTTCTCCGTCGTCGGCCTGGTAATTGTCATTAGCGCGTATCTTATCATGAAAATTATCGGTTACATTTTTAAATTTCCTTTAATTTTTTAACTTATGTTGCTGGCAGCCGATGTTCCAGATATCTTTGGCACAATCCAGCCGCCGCCGGGGACTCCGGGCGGGGGCGATCCGATTGCGGGTCTAGGGAGGGTTTTTTCTGTCGGAATCCAGTTGGTATTAATCGTTGCTGCCGTCCTGGTTCTAATTCAGTTGTTGCTTGCTTCGATTGATTGGGTGGTGTCAAGTGGCGAAAAAGAAAAACTTGCCAAAGCGCAAAATAAAATCATGAACGCGGGTGTAGGAATGCTACTTATTATTGTTGCTTTTGTAGTTTTTTCATTAATTACCGGACAAATACTGGGAGGAAAAATAATTCAAGTCAATCCCGACGGATCCGGCTGGAAATTCACCCTACCCCAGTTTTAAAATGAATTGATCTTATCAATTTCTTTGATATATCCTTTCTCTTTCAATACTGTTTTTATTTCTTGAACGAAAATACTCAACGCTTTAGATTCAGGAACCACTCTTATCACTTTTCCTTGTTTAAAGATCGCCGCTTGTTTTTTCCCACCGCACAGTCCAATATCGGCAAAACTCGCCTCTCCCGGTCCATTAACCACACAACCCATTACTGCTACTTTAATGGGGGCGTTAATTTTTATTAAGGCTTTCTGAACACGATTTGCCAATTTTATCAAATCTACTTCGGTTCTACCACAAGTCGGACAAGAAATTAACTCAACCCCTCTCTGTCGAAGCTTTAACGCTTTTAATATTTCCCAAGCAACTTTAACTTGATCAATTGGAGTGCTGCTGACTGAAACCCTAATCGTATCGCCAATTCCCTCCGACAAAATTGACCCAATTCCCACCGCACTTTTTACCGTTCCCGACCAAACTGGCCCAGCTTCAGTAACACCAACATGTAAAGGATAATTATAACGCCGTGAAAACTGCAAATATGCGTCTCTTGTAATATTTACGTCCGAACCCTTTAAAGAAACAACAATATTGTGATAACTTAAATTTTCAAGTATTTTTATATGGCGCGTGGCTGATTCAACCATCACTCGAGCCACGCCGAATTTTCCATATTTTTGGAACAAATCTTTTTCAAGCGACCCCATATTAATTCCGATTCTGATGGGAATATTTTTTGCTTGACAAGCTCTGGCCACTGCCTCAACTTTATCCTTACTGCCAATATTGCCTGGGTTGATTCTTACCTTATCAACTCCTTGTTTTATGGCTTCTAAAGCAATCTGATATTGGAAATGAATATCAACAACTAAAGGAATATTAATTTGTTTTTTAATCTCGCCCAAAGCTTTTGCCGACTCGATATCGGGCGCTGTACAGCGAATAATTTCGCATCCGGCTGATTCAAGTTCGTGAATCTGCTTTACGGTTGCCAGTACATCTTTTGTTTTTGTTTGAGTCATTGATTGCACCGTTACCGGATTACCTCCGCCGATTTTTACTTTACCTACCTGAACTACTTTGGTATCTTCTCTTTTGGTTATTTTGTGTGCGTCCATATGATTTCAGGATATGCGTTTTTCAATTTAAGATAGGCTTGTTGTGAATCAAATTTTGATTTAAAAACCCCACCTACCGATAAACCCGACCCTAACAAATAAGCCTTTTTTGCACCACAACTTAATAAATCTTTTTTTATTTGTTTTATTATAGAGTATTTTTTTGCAGCTAATTCCTCAAAATCATCAAATAGATTTTCTATGATTCTGTTTTTATCGTTTCTTTTAATACCGACTAATAGATTGTTATATTTGTTGAGATTTTTACCAATGGTGTCGATACTTAGATGTTGATACATCCAGGCGGTTGATGGTTTCGATACGTTGGGGGTGATAATCACTAGCCATAAACGCGGCAGATATGATTTTATGGAGGTTACTTTATTTCCATCGCCTCCAATCTGACAGATACCACCATCAAGGCAGTAATGAACATCTTTCCCTAATTTTTCCGCCAAATGATGAAGATTTGGTTTACTAATTTTGAAATTCCAGAGTTTTGCAAGTGCTATTAGCGTTTTGGCCGCATCACTACTTCCACCACCCAATCCGGCTTTGATCGGGATTTTTTTCTTTAGTTTTATGATTGCTCCCAAGTCTTTATCGCCAATTAAATCTTTAAGTAGATGGGCTGATTTGATTATTAAATTATTATTGATGTTTGGGATTTTCGTTTCGGTAATTAGGTTAATTTTTTTCGGTCGATTAATAAAAAATAACTCATCAAACAGATTTATTTGACAGTTAATAAATTTAACTCGCCATAAACCGTTAACTAATCGGTGGGGCAAAACATTCAGACTCAAGTTTATTTTAGCGTAAGCCCTGGCTTTAAGCATCTTTCACCAAATTGACAATTGAAAGCACTTGGATACCTTTGCCTTGTCCTAATGCAGTTAAATCGTCGCCTGATGTAAAAGTAATCCCAACCTGACTGGAGGAAATATCTAATAATTTGGCAATGTTGCTTTTGATTCTGTTGATTTGAGCCATACTTAACCGTGGCACTTTTGCCTCAACGCTGACTGTCAGATTACAAACTTTATATCCCTGACCGATCACTTTCTGATGAATATAGTCGACATACTTGCTGCTGTCTTTTATTCCTTGTTTTAAACACATATGATTAGCCCAGGTTCCCAGCGAGTTTCCACCGATAGCCGAACTTAGGGCATTGCAAATACTGTGTAAAATTACATCTCCATCCGAATCAGCTTTCAAACCTCCGGTTTTTTGAATTATTATTCCTCCTAGAACTAAAGCTTTTTTATCGTTGGTTAATCGATGCAAATCCTGACCCAGGCCGATTTTAAACATAGTTTTTTTTCAAACGATAATTTTTGAATATTTGGCGCGCGAAAATTAAATCCTCGTAATAAGTGATTTTAATGTTGAAGTTTGAACAGATCACTGTTTTTGGGAAAATCCCGATCCTTTCTAAAAGCTGAGTGTCGTCTGTCCCAATAAAATTATCGACTTTTGCTTTGTTAAAAGCTTTAGATAACAGATGATATTTTGCAACTTGGGGCGTTTGAGCTTGCCAACATTGTTGACGTGGCGGCGTTTGTCTGACAATCTGCTGAGCGTCAATAATTTTGATAGTATCTTTTGCCGGTTGCGCCAATAAGGCTGATCCATGCTTTTCTGCCGCCATATAAACATCAATAATCTCTTTTTCACTCATAAATGGATTGACTGCGTTATGAATACCAACCAAGTCGTCTCTTTTTGCTTTTGTCTTTAACCAATTAATCGCCTTATACCCAGACAGCTGTCTGTTTTTATCCGCTACAAGAATTTTTTTGATTTTTTTGAACTTCTCTTTTGCGACAATTTTGTTAACTGTTGCCAGATCTTCTTTTCGAACAAGAAGCATAATATGATCAATTAAGGGATTTTTTTCAAACGCTTTTATCGTCCAGGCAATTATCGGTTTTTTACCGATCTTCAAAAAAATCTTGTTTACTGATGTTTTCATCCTTTCTCCATTTCCACCAGCTACGATTACACTCCAGTTCATAGTTATTTTCCAATTATTTGTAAAAAAACTTGTCGGTTTCTTGCCACATCCAACTCTACCACAAATATGCGCTGATATCTGCCCAACTCCAACCCTCCATCAATTATTGGTACTGTTTCTGATGCTCCCATTAATAAATGCAGACAATGTGAGTGCCCGTTCATACAATCTGAGGCTCCTATTTCACAATTTAAGTTTTCAGTTCTGATATTTAAATCATTATGCCGATAATATACGTTTTTAGGGATTACTTTTGAGATTAAATCATTAAAATCTCCAAAAATACCTTTTTCCCGTTCATTTATTCTTATGGCAACAGTTGTGTGTTTGCTATAAACCAGTACCTGGCCGTTTGTAATCTTCGAATCATGAATAAATTGAGTGATTTGATCAGTAATGTCAATAAATTCAAGGAATTTTTTTGTTTTGATAGCAATATGTTTGTTTAATATTTTCATTCGATAATTTTTAATTAATAATGGTTCGAGCGTGATTCCTTGCCCAATTATCAGCTTCAAAAATAACATCAAAAGAAAGATGTTGATTTACTTGATGTTTTTCCATTGTTTGATAAATAATCCTTGGAATATCAAGAAAACTGATTCTTTTTTTTAGAAAAGATTCAACTGCGATCTCATCTGCTGCATTAACTATAGTTGGCATCGTACCTCCGATTTTCAATGCATCATAGGCGTATTTCAAACAAGGAAAGGTAACAATATCAGGCTTAGAAAACGTTAAAATCCCCATACTAATTAACGAAAAGTTGTCTTCTTGAGTTGTTATTCTTTTTGGATATGATAGAGCGTACTGAATGGGTTTTTTCATATCGGGTGGTCCGAATTGACCAACAATTGATCCATCAATAAATTCAACTGCTGAATGAAGAATACTTTGGGGATGAATGACGACTTCAATTTGATCTGGTGACAAATTAAAAAGCCATCGGGCTTCAATAATTTCCAATCCCTTGTTCATTAAAGTGGCGCTGTCAACGGTAATCCGTGAACCCATCTTCCAGTTAGGATGTTTGAGCGCCTGCTCAACTGTTACTGTTTTTAAATCTTCTATTGTTTTTTTTCGGAAGGGTCCACCACTACATGTTAGTATAATTTTTCTGATCTCATTGGTATTTCCCGCTCTCAAGCTTTGCCAAATTGCGCTATGTTCGCTGTCAATGGGTAACAGACGAATTGGCGGTTTTTCTGCTTTGATCAATTCTTTATTTTTACTGGCAATTGCTTGATTGATTAACTCCCCAGCTAAAACCATGACCTCTTTGGTGGCCAACGCAATATTCTTCCCTAATTTGATCGCTTGGATAGTGGGTTTTAATCCTTTAGCTCCACTGATTGCCACAACGACAACGTCATAATCTGCTTCTTTTAAAAGTTCAGTCACACCATCTTCTCCTCCAAAAAATTTTGAATCTTTACCTACTTCTAATTGCTGATTTTTTTCCTTATCTACAATGGCAACATATTGGGGCTTAAACTCTTGAATTTGTTGATTTAATAACTCGATATTCCTGTTACAAACCAATCCTACTGCTTTAAATTCACTCGGATGATTTCTTATCACTTCTAAAGTCTGCTTCCCGATCGATCCGGTTGATCCCAAAACGACAATTTTTTTCATAATCTAAAAAAGATTGCTCGGTAAAGGAAACTGGATATTTTCTTTTTTATAAACAATTTCCTTCACTATTACTTTTTGATTGGCTAAATACTTAACTACTTTCTGAATTTCTGTTTCTGGAGCCGAGGCGCCAGCAATTATCCCAATATTGCCAATATTTTTCAACCAAATCTTATTAATCTCTGATTCGTCGTTAATTAAATAGGCCTTGACACCATTTTTGATGGCTACCTCTTTGAGTCGATTGGCGTTTGAGCTATTTTTTGACCCAACCACCAAAATCAATTCGACTCTTTTAGCTAACTGTTTGACAGCATCTTGGCGATTTTGAGTTGCATAACAAATATCAAAAACGGGTGGAAGAATAATTTTTGGGTATTCTTTACGTAAAAAAGCGATTATTTCTTTGGTGTCATCGAAACTTAGAGTTGTTTGTGTTAAGACAACGACTTTTTGGGTTTGGGGCAACTTGAGTTGTTGCGCTTCTTTAAGGTTGGCAACAAGTTTAATGGCTTGTTGAGGAACTTCTTCCAATACTCCGATCCCTTCGGGATGATCATGGTGACCGATGTAAATAGTAAAATAGCCCTGTTTAAAATAACTCTTTACCTCAAGATGAACTTTGGTTACTAAAGGACAGGTAGCATCATAAACAACCAGTTGTTTCTTTTTGGCTTTTTCGTAAAGAGAGGGTGGGCTTCCGTGTGCACTAAAAACCACCACTGATTTATCAGGGATTTCCTCAAGGTTCTCAACAAAGATCACGCCTCTCTTAGTAAAATCAGCAATTACATGTTTATTGTGGACAATTTCGTGTCTAACATAAATGGGGGCTTCATATTTTTTTAAGACCTCATCCATTATCTTTACGGCTCGTTTAACACCGGCACAAAACCCGCGAGGAGATGCCAAATATATCTTCTTCAATTTTTTCGCCACAAAATCAGCGTTTATTCTCATATTGTAATGGGTCGATTAACTGCAAGAAATCATTTGTCAACCAGCCTGAATTTAAATCAATGGTATTCTAAACAGCTTCAAATGATAAAGTAAGATCGAATAAGGAATAAACCAGCAAAGGTATAAAAGTATCAAATAAACAGTCCGGTAAAAATTTAGTTTGCCAGAAAATCTGATTGCTAAGTAAACCAAAATAATCTTCCAGCAAAGCAAACTGATGGAAAAGGCGATAAATACAATGCTGAATGATTTTCCCCACACCGATAACGTCCGAGGCGGCGGCAGAACATAATATAAGCCCGAGTTGGTAATAAACCAAATCAAAGTCGGCCATAAACTATAGGTAAACGTCATAATAAAACTGGACCAGTTCCCTTCCCTATTGATTATTTTTGCACCCAGATAGAAAAAAAAGGTAGTTGCCAAAAAATTAATCAAAAATACGCTGAAAATAATAAGCGGCGAATGATATAAAGATCGCAGACGACTGCTCAGTAAAAAATATAAAAATACGCAGAGTAAAAGAATTGCTGCCTGACTAAGGTCGGCGTCGCTACTGATTTTCCTCATAGTTTTATAGGGGAAAAAAACTAGATTGATTAGCCGGCGCAAGACAATAATCAGGCTGCTGATAAAACCGATAGTAATTTGGCTAAAATCCATATTGAAGCATCGATGCTAACCGAACCAAAAGAGGCCCAACAATCAAATAAATCAAAACCACCATCAGCATCACCGTCGGAATAATGACGACAAACGGCGCAGTCTTAAAAAAACGAACGACTGATTTATATAAAAGATCAAACAACGGATTCCCCAGACTGTTTGGCTTGACCGCAAAAATCTCCCGATATTTTTTACTGATTCTGACCGGAACTGTTCTCATACTGTTTTAAATATTCTGATAAATGCCTGCCGCGCCCTAAAAATCAGGCTTTCGGTGGCTTTAAATTTCAGCGCCAATTTCTGGGCGATCGCCTGCACTCTCTCGCCTTCAATATACTTGAGTCTTAAAACAATTTGATAATCATTTGGTAATTTGGTAAATACTTTGTTGATCCGCTCCGCCAGTTCCTTTTTTTCCACTTCATCGTCAATAAAGATGGTTTTTAACCCCTCGACAATATAGGCGGGCAAGGATGAAAACAGGATTTTTTTGATCTTTTTTTTACGAATGGAGTCAATAATCTTATGCTGGGCAATGGTAAATAGATAAGTTTTTAAAGAACAACGAAAATTAAAATCGCGCAGACCTTCAAAAAAGTCAATCAATGTATCTTGCACCAGCTCTTCACTTACATGATTGTCTCCGATTTGCCGGTTGACAAACTGGTATAAAGAATCATGAAAAGTCCGATAGAAATTTGTCAAAACCGTTTCGTCCCGATTAATAATCGCCTCCACAATTTTCTTGTCTTTTGTAAAATTCATACTATAATATTTTATACCACTTCGTTTTAATTTTAAACCAATATGAGAAAAAACCGCCGGCGACTTGTTATTCTGACAATTGTTTGCGTCCTTTTTATTCTGTTTTTAGGATCTAAAGAGAAAGTCTTCAATCTAGTCAAACCACCCACACCCACTCTGATTACTGCTAAAGCCGATTCATTCAACCAAATCACCATCAAAACTGCCACTAAAACAACCAATCTCGTTAAAAAAAACGGAGTCTGGGTAGTAAAGCAACAAAATCTTGAGTATCCGGCCGACCAGGCTCGAATCCAGCAAATAATCGAGAATGTCTTGTTGTTGAAAAAAGATGAAATTGTCTCAAGCAATAAAAATAGACAGCTCGGTCTTGGCATCGATCAACAAAAAATCGAATTAAAAAATAACTTTCAAAAGTTTGATCTTTATATCGGTAAAAATGCAAGTTCCGCTCAATACTATGTTCGCTTTAACAACGAAAATGATGTTTTTCTGGGGGCTGGATTAGATAATATACTTTATCCTGATGATTTTCGGGACCTGCAACTTCATTTTGTTAATGACGAAAATCAAGTGAAAGCGGTTGTCATAAATTATGACGGCAGCCAATTAACTTTAAGAAAAACCAACGATCAATGGACCGTTAATAATAAAGCTGCCAAAACAGACCGGATCGATTATTTCTTGAACGATTTAAAAACTCTTAAAGGAAGCAATATTGTGACCAATGCCGTTATTTCCGATCAACCGGACTTAACCATCAAAATAAACAACAATGGCGAATTGCTGGCCTATATAAAAGACCAGGATAATTATTATGTGAAAGTAAATAAAACCAACTTTACCTACGAGGTGGCGGCGGCCTATATCAATGCCCTAAAAAAAACTGCCCCCGATTTCAGCGAATAATCATTGCGCGCTGACCTTGTTTATTTTGCTGCCCATCAGCGCGTAGATGTTATTTTCAAAAACGACAATGTCCGCTGCTTTGGCAAAAGCTGACGATTTAATCTGTTTTTCATATGACCCGTTTTTGTTTAAAACAAAAACGGTCGCATGTTCCTTATCCCAACCATAAACTTTTTCCAAATCCTTATTGGTGGTGATTTTGTTCATGTCGATTACTCCCTCTGGGAAACTGGTGGAAAAATTGTCTTGAATCCCAGCCAGATATTTGATAATGTGGTCGGGAAAGCCGATATAAACAGCTGAATCGATCGCCAACGACCGGGCTTGGGTCAACTGGACTGCCTGTTGAGCTTTGAAATAAGAATTTTTCTCTCCAAAGCCCGTCTCGGTAGCCAAATATTTGTATACTTCGTCTTTACCGCGATCAAGCAGGTAGAGATTGCTATTATACACAACGATCGCTATAACCTCTCGCCAATCTTTGTCTTGATCGACGATCTTTTTAAGATTTTGCTGTTCGTCGACTCGGTAAATGCCGCTTTCCGGAACATATCCATAAACCGAACCCTGGTACACAGCGATGGCTGCTGTTTTTTTCAGTTGCGTAAAAGTCTTTCTCGTCAGTGACTTTTTAGAAAGGGACAGCTCAAACAAGTTGCCGGACTGCGCGTCAACAATCGCCAGATTATCTTGATCAACGGCCATCAGATCACCCCGGGCGGTTTTTTCATCCATGGCCAAATCATAAAATTCTTCCATTGGCTTGTTTTCTTTTTTTAAGATCTGGTCCTCTTTGTTTTTGATCTGCTGATTAAGATCGGCAATAATTTTATTATTGGTTTGACCTAACTCTTGTTTTAGCTTATTTAACTCCTGCCTGGCTTGCCCGATCGCTTTTAAAGCTTCGGGCATGTTCAAAAAAGCGTTGTCTTCAGCTGTTTTAAGCTTACTGTCAATAATTTGCCTCGTGGCTGTGATTTTCTTCTGGCGTGCCGCTTCGCTCCGACGCTGAACTCCCAATCCCACGCTCCAAACAAAGATCGCCGCAATTACTGCTAAAACAACCAGGGTAATCTTTTTATTTTTTGCGGCCGGAAGCAAATTTCTTGCTCGATTAAACCAGGGCAATGGCGGCATATCTGTTAACGGAGTTTTTTCGTTGACGGCTGCCCCTTCAAATTCTGTGGGCGGATATGTCTTTTCCTCAGCTTGGTCCGGCACAAACCGGCTTGATTCAAACCGCACTACCAGCGCCGCCAAACCAGCCCCATTAGCTTGGAGATGAGCGGTTAAACCATCAATAATTTGGTTTGGCGTGTTGTTTTTCAGACAGATTTTTTTCAGTTCTTCCTCACTCCCTAATCGTTGGGGCAAAAAACTCAGAGAATAAATTACTATATCATCAATCTCGACATATCCTGAGGCGCTGTTGCTTCCAGTAATTAAACAGGCAAACTGTTTTCCTTTTTTGATAAACACCGCTCCTTCTCCCACTGTCTTTAAATACAGCAGATTGTCTTTAAGATACCCACAGCTTAAAGCAAACCCGATCGGCAGATGGGAGGTATTGATAACTTTGTCAATCTTTTTGTTAAAATCATTCAGATGTTTTATTTCCTCGGTCAACAACAGCTCTTCGATTTTCTTTAAAACCGCCTGGGCCGTATTCTGCGACGCCTGATCGGTCGCCAGCAAGGCAAATACCCCTCCCTCTTTGGTCAGGGAAGTTACGGCTTGGGGATCCGGTTGCCCTAAATATGCCAAAGCCTGATATTTAAGCATGTTGCTAAAGCATAATCGCCCAAAATAATAATACCACAGCCGCTCCTATTTGGATCAATGAAATTAAAAGCATCAAAGCGCTCTTTGGACTTTCCACTGTTTTAATCATAATTTGGGTCTGTTTGTAGATTACAATTCCGAAAAGCAAATACATCGACGTAAATACAATGGCAAATGCCTTAAAAAACCAAACAATCAGATGGCCGCTGTTTAACCAATCGGCGATATTAGTCATTGTTCTGATCCTTGATTCATTAACTGATTAACCAATTTGGCGACATCGGCCGGATGGGGAATATCTATAAATTCGATATTGACTTCTGTCCCGGCCGTCTGGATAAATACATTGCCGTAATTAAAATACGAGGCAATAAATCCGCCTCCCTTGGAAGTTACATCTTCGATTTTTCCAAGATTGGTATAGGTTACTTCTCGGTAAATGATCGATGAGAGATCTACGTCAATGACTCGCTGATTGGTTATAATCCCTACATTAAAATACCAACTCAATATATTTATCCAAAGATAAGTAAAAATACCGGAAATTATCATGGCATTAAGAAATAGAATCTGGGCGGATTGGAGAAAATGAGGGATAAAATAATTAATGCCCAGCAACATTATCAAAAACAGGAAACCGTTAATAATCCAGTAAAGCTGAGTGATAGGATGAGCGCGAACAACCAAAATAACCTCTTCATTGTCCCCTTGGGCTTCAAAACTAATTTCCGGCCTGACACAAAAGGCATGAAGCACTTGATGAGAACTGGTCGACATGTCCATTACCATTATTATACAACCTCCAGAAAAAAGAGACGCTTGCCATTTGCCATATTATTTTTTATAATACTGATTGTCCCGGTTACTGTAAGCGACTTGGTCCCACCCTTTCCCATCCCGAACAAGGTCGTGAAACGAGTCAGCACCGATGATACTATCACGCTTAGCGTGAGGGGAAAGTAGGTCGTAGCCGGGACATTTTTTTATTCTTTGTTTTTAAAAAGAACCTGACGCGGCAGCTGAAAAACAGAATCTTGGACCGATTGTTTTTGACACGAAGATAGTACATTAAAAAACGAGTCCGCTTGTGAGGCAACTTGATCAGCACCGAGCAGGTCTGAGGCGGTTTTTAATAATGTCTGTTGGTTGATTAACCCCACCTGGCCGATACTTTCCAGTACCGACAGGTATGGCGATAGTCCGCATATTTTCTCCCCGGTGTACTGTTTGTGTCCCCAAATATATAAACAATCGCCCTGTAATAAATAATTATCCGTTGATGTGGAGGCATAAATATTGCGATTTTTCACTGAGATTTCAACTCCGTCCTTTTGACAATGCCAGGGGCCAGCGAAGTCAATTCGCACTTGAGCCGCCGGAGTAATGGTTGGTTGAATGCTAATGGGTGGATTAATTTTTGGGGATACGATTTTGGATGACGTCGTAGGGCGAGGTTTTTGATAGAACTTCGACACTACTGCAGCAAGAATTATGATAATCGGCAGAATAATGACTCCGTAAGAAAGATAATGGAACGTCGTCAATAACCGGTCATTCTTCATTTGCATTTAAAATAACTCGCCGTCATTGTTATTTTCTTTCCCGCTTGACAATGCGTTTAATCCTTTTACCTCATTTAAGGCCCTGCCAATAATGCTTTGTAAATCGCCGTACATTCCCGAAGTATTGTCAATCACCTGCCGGATGCTTTTTTCTTCTTTGGCCCACTTTGAGGCAAACCAGCGTTTTTCCTTTTCAATATCCAACTGCATATTGGTAAAAGCCTCAACAATCGCCTCTATCCGCTGCGTAAATTCAGTACTGGTTAAATAATTATAAAGGACGGCGCTTTTTTCTTTTTGATTGACCGAGATTAGTTTAACACTGGCTAAACTGATCAAATTTTCCCGCAAGGCGATGGCTATCCCCAATATCGACTCGTAGTCGGTCACCCAAACACCATTAAGTATGCCAATATGCTTAATTCCTTCAGGAAGAATTGATGAAATCAAAACTGCCGCTTCAGCCTTTGCTTGCCGGCGGTCTTCCTTTAGTTTGGCAACCCAATCACCGCCCCAGGCTTTAGTCCGTTTCGATTCCCAAATGATTGTTCCGCAAGGCCGGCCGTTATTGTTCTTTACAACCTGGATAATATCTCCTCCTCGTACACCTTTTGCGACCGGCTTAATGTCGTCTTGCGGGAATTCACGTTTTAGGGTTTGCTCCAGCTCCAACTCCAAAACCTCGCCTTGCGTCTGCTGCGACCCTTGTTCAAGTTTGCGTTTTAAATCGTCATTAGCTTTTAGCGCGTCCTGCAGTTTTTTGTCATACTCCAGCATTTTTAAACGGTAAGTTTCATCCTGACGCTTTTTTTCTTCCTCACGGATTTTTTCCTGCTCGGCCACCAGTTTTTTTTCCATCTCCAATGTCTTCTGTTCGTTTTCGGTCTTTAAGCTGCGGATCAGCCGATTCAACTCCAATAGCTGATCTTGAAGCAGTTTGTTTTGCCTGCGTAAATCTTCAAGTTCATTGGCCTTATCTTTAATTTGCAACTCCATTTCCTTGGTGATTTTTTCTTTTAGTTTTACCGTCAACTCCTGCTCTTTTTTGGCCATCGCATCTTTATATTTTTGCCGGTATTCATTCTGATATTTTTCCTGTAGTTGATGTGACAACGCCTCGGTCAACGGAATCGGTTTTTTGCAATGGGGACAAATTATTTGGTCGTTCATATATAATTCTATGGCTATTTAACACTAATATATAAACCTAATCCAACCAACAACAAACCTATAAAAAGTTTGGCGCTAATAGTTTCTCCTAGAATAAAATAGGCAACAATCGCTCCGAAGATTGGAGTCAATAATTGGAACATTTCTTGTTGCCACACTAACATATGTGAATAAGCTTTAATCCATAGCCAAAAAGCGGCAACGTTAAATAAGCCGGCCAATAACAATACAACAATACTGTTTCTTTGATTCATTAACTTTGAATAAGAGCCCTTCTCCAAGAGAAGACTAAGTATCAATGAACCGAAAAATAAGGCAAACATTGAAACTGTCATCACTGTAAAAGGAGGGGTCTTTTCGTTAATTTTCTTCGTTAGGGGAGTAATAAGCGCGTAAAAGAAAGTCGACCCCACCATGATTATTGGCCCAATTATTTTTCCCATAACTTGTTAATTTATAAAGTTGATCTAATCAAAATTTAAATTTTTTAAATCCCTCACTTCCATAAAGCTCTTCGTTAAAAAATTTTATCAACTCTGGTTTTATTTTATAAACTTTTGAGTTTATCACTTTATGAACGATGTTTTTCAGATTGATGATATCTGAAAAACCAGGGTTAACCTGATTCCACATTGCTAAAATGGTCTGAATTTTTACATGATTAGTTTCCTGCATAACTCTTCCTCTGATCTGCACGCCCATCTTTTTAGTGGTTACTGGTTGCGATGAATTGACGATATTGCAGGCTACTTGAGAATTGACGCTAATATTTTTAATATGTTCGGTCGTCGGCTCGCTGATAAAGTAGAAGTTGAATTTATCGTCAACTACATAATAAACCGAACAAGACCACAGATTTTTTCTTCCTTTGGATGTTAATGACATCAGTTTTTGAGTCTTTAAGTAAGTCAACAGTTTTTGCCGGTCTTTATCCATAAATTTATATTTTTTTCTTATCTAATTTATCCAATTTTAACCATTTTACTCCGAAATAAACCACCATCGCAATCGTCAAAAAGTCGATGAGCGCGCTGATAAAATGGCCAATTAAAAATTTGGCCGGACCGATTGTGACGGTGAACGTCTCGAAACCCTTAGCCAGTCCCAACACCAATCCTAAGATCGGATTGATCAGATCGGTAACAATTGCCGTCACCAGTTTCGTCACCGAACTACCCAAAATAATACCGACAGCCAATCCGATTACCCCTTTTTCACGGATAAAATCAACAAATCCTTTCATTTCCCCCGTCCCCCTTTTGATTTCCAATAACCAGTAACTGATAATTAATAACTACTTACCCATATAATAATTTCTTTTTACGTCATTAAATTTTTCTATTGCATATCTTAACATTGTTCGCGGCATAATTTTATGGCTTAAGTGTCAAAAAGTGTGTTACTATAGCTGACTTTTAACTGCTATAATCTTCTAAGGTTATACATTAAATTATTTATCATGATTACCGTATCCTCTTTTAAAAAACTCTAAGATGTCCA
>Ga0172371_10007955_pt1 | contig 14927 bp, 10 predicted proteins | sample Lak12m_FD_114543 | JGI IMG/M metagenome (GOLD analysis project Ga0172371, IMG submission 114543) | Freshwater microbial communities from Kabuno Bay, South-Kivu, Congo - kab_022012_12m | ecosystem: Environmental > Aquatic > Freshwater > Lake | place: Democratic Republic of the Congo: South-Kivu... | reverse complement strand
CGGAGGGCGGTGTTGAGCTGCTGACGCAGGGATGGATCCTTGAGCGTTGCCTGGATGAACGCCTCGATGTTCACGTTCTGGGCGTCGGCGAGCTTGACCAGCACGCGGTGACTCAGCAGATTCCACTTCTCCCGCGGAATGCTCCCGCGCCACGAGACGGTGACAGCTTCCGCCTTGGTCTCAGGCGTCGGCTGCGGGATGATCTCGGGATGCTCACCCGGGGGTTCGGTCGGTAGCTCGGGCTCGGGCACGCCCTTGGTCTTGCCTTCCTTGTACTCCTGAGCCTTTGCCGGCAGCAACAGGAATGACTCGTGGTCGAATCGCACGTCGGCGACATCCGGTGTTTCCTTGAAGAACACCGAATCAAGGTGCAGTTCGTCCTTGCCCAGGCCTAAGCCTAGCGCGCCTTGCGGAACCGCGCGCATGATCATGGCCAGCAAAGCCTCGTCGGCCCGCTCAAGGCGAGTCAGCGAGCCCTGGAAGAACGAGGCCTTCAGGCTGGCCAACGCCCAAGCCCCGGACTGTTTCAGCGCCTCGGGCCAGCGCCGCTCGACGTATGATGGTCCGACCTCACGGCTTAGCAGGTTCTCCTGTCGCATCCTCGACAGTATCGCTCCGCTGATACCGCGGGCCTCGGTCGGGTGCATCAGACCCAGCGACAGCTTCTGGAGGGACTTCGACCTCGCGTCCCAATAGAGCAGACTGCTATACAGACTCCATACCCGCTCTTCCACGCGAGTGTACGACTTCTTCACCTCTGCTCGGGCCATCTGCTCTTCGTGCGGCTCAAGCTGGCCGAGCACACCGGCCTCGATCTCGTCGGCTACGATGGTCCAAGCCATCCAATCGGCCACATCTTTCTGCAGCCCGCTGGCTGACTCGGGCATGACCCAAAGCAGCGCACCGGGATATTGCCGCGGCGCCCCACCGCAGTTCTGGGTCCACTCGCTCAACTGCGCGGTGAGCCTGTCATCAAGCTCGCTGTCAGGCGTTCCGACAATCAGCCTGAGCACCATGCGGTCCGTCACCTCGGCGACGTCCTTCGGGAATAGACATAGCTCCAGCTCGGCGTTCTTGCGGAATATCCGCTGCACCTCAGTGCGACTCTGCTTCTCGACGTCGTCCGGGCTCAGGCCAGCCTTCTTGTCCGCGTGAATCTTGCGGAGCGTCGGATTGTATCCGAACCGCCAGCCGCCCGCTCCGACTGGACGCAGGAAGTAGCAGCGCGAGACGAGCGCCTGTACGGCGGTGTCCACAAGCGTCGTTTCGGTTTCGGTGTCGCCGATTGCGAACCTGACGTCGGGAGACGACGCGACTTTGTCCGGGACCATGCCTCCGCAGGACTCGAAGAGCAGCGCGGCTGCTACCCGCTGGTGCAGGCAGGTTCTACCGACCTTGTCGCTCATCTCCCGGTCCAGCGCTGCCGCGACCGCGTTCTCGCCGGATATGTCAAAGGTGATGGCCGGTTCCAACCGGTTCTCGCCCAGTTGTTCAAGCAGCTTGGAGCGGAACTCCAGCCTGCCCAGAGGCGCGGAGCCAAGCGTGATGAGTGGCTCTTTCAGAGCGGCAGCGTAGCCCTCTTTGGCAGCATGGGAAATCCAGAGTCCCAGCATCGCAAGAGTGCCACGGGTCTGCTGGAACCTCGGAAGAGTGGCCCATTTGCGCTGGAACACAGTCAGCGTGCTCGGGTGGAACGGATAGCAGGCCTCGAACCGCTTGCGGATCACATCTTCCGGGAAGTTGGCGAACTCAGGCGGCAGCCGGTCCCGGCGCTCGAACACCCAGCGGGCGTACAGCCGGGCCGCGGCCTGCTGCATGCTCTTCCGGCCGGGGTCTTCGAACAGTCTGCGCCGGACAATCTCAGATATCTCCTCGGGGTCGTTGGCCAGGAGCGGTTGGCCCACACGGTCGGTGAGCTTGGATAGCTTGGTCTGCCACTCCATCAGGTCATCCGGGATTTCGGTAGCCGATACCGGCAGGCTGAATACTCCGACTGCGCACTTTCTGGCCGTCAGGGCCGTAGTCAGGTTCTGCAAGTATGAATGGAACTGGGTCGCCAGATTGCCGTAGCGACCGATGAAGTTCAGGGTCTCGTCGAACAACAGCAGCACCGGCTCATCCACGAGCGCGAGCAGTTTGCCCAACATTTCCGTGCCCGGAGCCCGTTGCTTGAAGTTGTTACCGAAAAGCCTGCGCCCGGCGTCGCCGGCCAATTGCCCGGCGATGTCTATCCAGGGCGTCTCACTGCCTTCGGCCTTGTCCCACGAGTTGCCGACAAACACGGCCACGCGCGCCTTTGGCACTTCCTTCAGGCCGACTGTGGAGAGCATCTCCGGCACGCCCGAGAACTCTCGGCTCTTCGGCCCATTCTTGGCGAGGTGATAGAGCGCCGCCAGCGTGTGTGTCTTGCCTCCGCCGAACTGAGTCATCATCGAGATGACAGGAGCAGTGCTTGAGGTCTCGCCGGACAGGCGGCGCAGCACCTTGCTGCAGTACTCGTTGGTTAGCGCCCGCGTGAAGCAGTTGCGCTCGAAGAACTGGCCCGGCTTCCTGTAGTCATCCGGCGCTTTGCCTGAGACAATCTGGTCCAAGTGAACCGCAAACTCGCTCGGGTCAAGCGACCTACCCTCGCGCAGCTCCTTGCGAGGCGTGGCTACTCTATACCAAGGTTCCATCGCACATCCTCTCTGCTACCTACCCATGACGGCCTGAACGCCCTCAAGCCAGCGCCGTTCCTCGCTCTTCTCCGGATACAGCGCGGTCAGTGCCAACGCCAGCCGCTCAAACCTGGCACCCTTCTTACGTTCCTCTTCCAGTACCTGCTTCAGCAACGTGGTCTGACCAGCTCGGAACAACACCATCGCTACGTGCAGTCGGTCCAACGTGGTCTGCTTCTCGACCCTTCCGGCAATCCCTCGCTTCGCCACGACGACTTGACGCTGCACCTCTTCCTTGCCGAAGAGCTTCATCTGCTGCTCCGGCGGCATGAACACGCGCGCGTCGCCACCCACCGCCGTGCCCAACAACTCCTCGCTCCGCTCCACGACCGGTCGTAGGCTAACCACGCCCTTCTCGCACCCCACGATGCGGTTCTCCCAGTCCTGATAGTGAATGCCCATCGGACGGGTGATGCGGATAAAGGTGTCGAATGGCATTGAGAATCCGGCCGTAGCCTTCGTTAGTTTCTTGCCTTCGTCATCATCAGGCTCTAGGTCATCGGATCCATCCGCATCGAAGAACGGAACCTGCCCATTGACCTTCGTGGACTGCAGCGTCCAGAGAAACAGCGCCGTCAGCCTGGCGTCTTCCTCGAAGCCTTCAGTCTTAGCATCGCCGAGCACCTGCCGCAGAGCCTCCCGGGACACGGCCTCAAACACATAAGCAAGAAAACCACGCTTCTCCGGCTCCTTGGCCTCCGGGTCTCCATCGAGGGGAACCGCTTTGTCGGCACCGGTGTCCACCCGTGAATATCGACTGTATGACTCAAGCGCCGGACCAATGCACGAAAAGATAGCATCTGCACCGCGAATCTTCTCCGCCTGCAACCGGGCCATCCATTCCCTAACGCGCGTCTGCATTTCGGCGCGGACATCGTCCCAGTCACCAGTGCCTGCGTCCGCCTTGCGCGGCCGACATGCGAGATGGATGCTGGCGAGAAGCATAGCCTTGTTTTCAGCGCCAACTTTGTTCTTCATCTCTGTCTGAATCGGCCAAGACCCCGTGATGGTCCAGCCGCCCTTTGTGAGGCCAGAAAGCAGAGCTTCCCACCCCTCTGTGCTCTTGTGTGCGAACACTACGCAGCCGATCCCGCCGTCATTCAGGACGCGACGACCTTCAATGAACGCCGCCTTCATACCCTTCTCGTAGAACGCCGCATCTTTGGGACGACCGTCGGCGTCCTGCGCATTTTCATCCTGTATGATCTCCCGTTTCTTCGGAGACAGGTCGTTAGCGCGGTCGAACGGGTCGCCTAGTGCAAACGGATCATGGGAGCTCCGTCTCAACCATACGAGAAAGAAGTCCGATAGATTGGCATAGTGTATCGCGTAGTAGTACGGCGGATCCGTAAACCAGATGGGAGTAGAGTCGTCGGGCAGAGGCGAATGGCAGGCATCGGCTTGCTGGACGTCGGCAGGAAGCTGCAGCTCACTGCCCGCTGCCACCTCTGCAATCCAATCGACCGCTCCCTTGTAGCTCCCAGGACCATCAGCTAGTGGGCTGATCTCGCAGAAATCCCAGACCATCCCTAGGGATAACCGCGCGAATGTGTTACGCACAAGTTGCTTGGGCACGTGCCACGAACATAACGAGCTGCAGTAATCGGCCACGCGTGAAACCGCCAGAGACAACAGCGTATCGACACCTCCCTGACGCACCGCCGCATCGAGAGTTGTGCGACACAGCGCCTCAAGCGCCAGTAGTTGTCTTGCGGTGAACAGGTCGCCAAAGCACTTGGGACCGTACTGCGCCACCCAGTAGTCTCGTGAGTCGCTCACGTGCACCTTCTCGGTTGGCGCGACTGACATGCCGTTGGGCAGCGTGGTCTTCTTGACGGACTCCCACCGGTGAATGGACTGACCTGCCACGCCGTAGTCACGCTTCGACGGGCACCGAAAGGATCTTGTCCCCGATCGAGCGCTTGTCAGTACGGATAGGAGCAAAGCGCCACCCGTACGGTTACCATCGCCATCAAGTACTACGTTGGCCCCGCCGCGCTGGGCGGAAAGCTGATACCCGACTCGGTCAGGGTGGAGGACGTGGCCGCAGCACGGACACTTCGCCTTGGCGCGTGTCACGGTCCTTGGAGGAACGTCCTTGTCGGACTTGGGTTCAAAGATCTCGAACTCAAGGCGCGGGGGCCTACTTCGCGGCCGGACAACGGTGTAGCGCAGGGCTCGCTTGCGCTTGGCCTTCTTGCTGAGCCAGAATGAGCGCACTAGTGGAATCTCGGCACCGCACTCAGGGGCCTCGCATCGGACGGTACGCGCCCAAAGGTAGACTAGCGGCGTGGAACCATCCGGGTCCTTGGGGTAGACTTCAGCCAGCTCTTTCTCAGCCTTGGCCTTGATCTCAGCGCCAACCTCGCGCAGTTCTTCAGCCAGCTTGGGGCCGTGATTGGGAATGTCCTCAAGTAATACCTTGAGAATCAGGCAGGCGACCGGGTTTAGGTCACTGGCAAAGGCCTCGCAACCGAGGCGAAGCGCTTCAAGCGGTATGGAACCGCCGCCCGCGAACGGGTCAACCACGAGCGGCGTCTCTTCCGGGTGCGCAGCCTTCACGAGTCCGCGGCCTGCCTCCAGGAAGGTGGCATTAGAAGCCATGTCCCAGTTGGCAAAGTCGCCAATGAACTTGAGCAACGCCTTGCGTAGGCCGATGTCGTCCGGCCCGGCCTTGAAGGGCAGGAGCTTGCGAGCCTTAGCCTTGAAGTCCTTGGGGCAATGCTCATCGCAGGGGTCGGGCAGCAACAGGCCGAGCAGAACCGCGCGGCAGGCTGCCAGTGGTCGGCGCGCCCACCAAAGGTGCAGTGTCGAGGGATGGCCGTGACGTATGGACTTCTCACGGGCCGAGTGTTTGCTGACCTCCGCGACAGGGAAGTCAACCTCAATCAGCCGCTTGCACTCCTTGGGAATCATCAGTTCGCGGGTGAGCTCCCGAGCAGGAGACTAGGCACGTCCAACTGGCGCTATCTTGTTCGAGTACTCGTCACAGGCCAACGCCAGCGAGTCTGGTGCACCCGGCTTCAAACCTCCACCCTGACACTGCTCAAGAAGCGCGTCGACAGCATCTCCACACTCTGAGGGGTTCGGTAGCTTCGGGTAACGAGTCATCTCGTCCACGGTTTCTCCCCGTAGATAGTGAATCCAGGTCTCGATGTTGCGTTTCGGTGCTGCAATGGCGACCGCCTCGCCCGGGGCACGAAACGCCACCCCTCCGGCGGCGCAAGCGTCACCCATTTCGTTGATGTGATCCTGTACAGAACCGGTATCCGCGTCGATCATCGCGATTAGCGCCGTGGCCGCACGTGTCGTTCGGTTCCGATACGCCACTAGTTCTTTTGGAAACTGGCTCCTCACCCAATGCTCACCCGAACCCAGGCCTTTTCGTCCTTTCTCCACTCGCATCTCCCTGGTTTCCCATCCCATCCCTTTCAAGAACCGACGCGCGAAAGCTTCGTGCTGAGTGTCCTCGCATAAGAGTACGACCTTCACCCGGCGCGAACTCATGATGTCCAGCCTCGGGCAATCAGCTCGGATAGCTTCAGACCCGGTTCGTTGACTGAGGGTATTTCCTTCACGCGGGTCGGACCCAGCGACTCTCGTTCCAGCCACCTGCCGCACTCCGCTCCCAGGTAGTCAACCAGCTCTGGGTGATGACTGACAAGAACCGCCTGCGGGAAGCCCTCGCCACAGGCGTCGTTGAGTTCCATCAGCCAAGGCTGGATTTCCGGCAATGCCAGGTAGTTCTCAGGTTCATCCAGGAAGACGGTGTGCCCGAGGTCCTTCATTCCCACAAGCAGCGAGTAGAGAACGATGAGCACGCGCTGTCCGTCAGATAGCTCCTCGAAGTCAAAGAAATTCGGCGAGCCCTTGCCGGAGTTCTGCGAGAAACCCACCTTGAGGATTCTACAAGTTCCGCCGAGTTCCAGTTTGAAGGCGTAGAATCCCGGCAGTACCTTGCGCAATCGCTCGGTGAGCTCGAACGTCTTGTCTTGGTGCTCTTGCGACAAGAACCTGTACCATGACGAGAAATTCGTGCCGTCACGATTGAGCCATGCTGACTCGTCCTTGGATTCGGAAAGCATCGCCTTCGGCTGCAGGCTGAGGATGAACATGTCATTCAGCCAGTTCTTGAACCACGTGAGCTTCTGGTTATCAGGCCTCCCTGTCAAGACGTTGGCGAGAGCAGAGAACGACCAGTCTGCGGTGTACTTGGGTCCCGGCACATGATCGTCATGATAGAGCTGGACCTCATTGTCAACAAACGAGAAGAGCGGCTTGCCATCTAGGAGCAAGCGTTCCTCGTGTAGCTTCTGTTTTCTAAGGTCGGGCTCATAGTGGTTCACCAGGCGATATGTGAACAGACCGTATTTGCTCTGAACGTGGAGTTCGAATGTCTGGTCAGTCTGTCCACTCCACCGGGTGAGGTCACTTGCTGGAAGCACGTCTGTGGCACGGGCGTTGTCGGTAACAAGCCGGCGAATCGCGCACAGCAGGTCCAACACTGACGACTTGCCTCCGCCGTTTGGCCCCATCAGCAGCGTGAGCCGGTCGAAATTCAGCTCGAAGTTAACCAGACATCTATAGTTGTCCGCATAGATACGCTTCAACATCTCGAACCTCCTATTCTCTTACGTTCAGTGTACCAGTTAGGGTATCGAGTTCCAGCCAATAGTGTTCCACCTTGCTGACCTCGTGCCACGGGTGCTTGGCCGGGTCATCAAACGGACGCTGCATGACCGGACGTGCATCGCAGTTGGTAACTACATACAGCCAGTAGCAGTCACGCCTGTCCTCGGCAACACGCCGCTCGTTGGGGGTGAGCATTACGCGACCCTTCGCTGCACCCAGGCCCTTTACCTCAATTAGCCGCAACTCACCGGTCTGCATGTGGACTGAGCGCAGGTCATAGCCGAGGTTGAGCTTGTGGACGTCGTCCACCTTGCAGCCACGCGCGACCTCGTAAGCGACGGCGGCCTCCATCGCCTTGCGCTCAGTCACGGGGTTGGTTCTGAGATTGGTGACCTCGGCCTGGTTTCGGTCAGGGTGCGGCAGCACAAGCGCCACCGCTACTCGTTCGACGCCCTGCAACGACATCTCCCGCTGTCGCGCAAGCTCGGCATTCCTGCGGTCCCGGCGGCGGATGAGGTCGTTGACCTTCTGCGACTCGATTTCCACCAGCCCTTCCGCATTGGGATCGCCTGAGTCCTTCGCAACGAGGTGCCTGCCCAGCACCTCGTTCCGTTTGCGGATAAGCTCGTCGAAACAGAGATTGACGTGACGCTCTACTACTTCCAGGTCCTTCAGGCGTTCTGACTTCACTTCGTCTAGGAACTGAGGCAACGCGGACTGAACCAGGTACGTCTGAGCACCGGACGCGTCATCTTGCATGGTAGGTGCTGATGCCGGCCGGACAGCGGGCGCGACAAGGCCCAGCAGGTAGGTCAGTTCGCGAGGCAAGCGCTCTCCCGCCTCAGTAGTCTCGACCACGAACAAGCGCTGGTGGAGCGTCTTGCCCGTGCCATCCACGACCGATGCTCTGAACACCTGCAGCAGCGACGACGTCTCGCGGTCTATGTCGTAGAGCACAACTCCGCTGACCAGGTCGGACGCGGCCTTCTCCTCAAGACAACGACGCACGGCCTCAAACAGCGGATGGCCGGGCGTGACCCATTCCACCTTGGGGTCCGATTCGACAGCGGCTCGGTCGAAGCCAATGATGTCGTAGCTGCGTGCCAAGGCCGGGTAGCGCCAACCCTCGCCCCGCGCGACGTCTGACAGCGCCAACGGAAGACGCCCCACTCGCATGATTGCATCGCGCACCGGTCTCAACTCCAGGTCCACGTGTGCAGCCGAGTCGCGGAAGAAGCGGGCGATTGCCTCGGGCGCGATGCGGCGTTCACGAGCCAACGCTCGCTGCTCGACGAGCATGGGCAGGTTCAGTTGGCTCTTGGCGAGTCCTTCCAAGGCGGAACGACAGACCTTCTCGAAGTCGTCCTTATTGACCTCCACGTCGAGGCGGGCGTGGATGTCGCCCTCGCTCATCCGCCCGGCGTAGAACTCTCGCAGCAGCCGTTCTATCTGGTTAGGCGGTAGAACCTGACCGACGACGTCGAATACCGTGTCTTCTTCCAGCCCTCGGCGAATTTCGTCGAGCTTGTCCAGCAACTTGGTCAGCACCCTGCCTTCAACCGTGTTCCGCGCGAAGAAGTTGAAAATGTAGCAATCGAGTTTCTGGCCGTAGCGATGGATGCGGCCCATGCGCTGTTCCAGGCGGTTGGGGTTCCAGGGAATGTCGTAGTTGAAGAGCACGTTGCAGCAGTGCAGGTTGATACCTTCGCCTGCGGCTTCAGTAGCGACGAGCACCTGCGTCTTGAGGTCCCAGAACTGCCGCTCCGCGTGGAGCCGCGTGCCCGGCTCGTCGCGGCTTCCTGGCTTCATTCCTCCGTGGATGAACCCGACCGTCAGACCCCAACCTCTCAGGGTCCTGACCAGAAAGTCCAGCGTGTCCTTGTACTCGGTGAAGAGCAGAAGCCTGCGCGATTGGTCGCTCAGGATTCCCTGCTCAGTCAGTTGCTGCTTGAGGGCGGTAAGCTTGGCCTGTTCACCCGAGGTCTCGACCCGCTCAGCGTCGGCGATCAGTCCATCCAGTTCAGCCAGCTCGGCACGGAGGTCATCCTTGCGCTGGGCCAGCGTGACTCCCTCAACATCGTGTTCCAGTCTCTCGCGCTCCGCAGCATCCATTTCCTCCCAGTCGTCGGGCTGAGGGATTACCGGTGCCGGGCTGTCCGCCAATGGCCGGCCGGAGTCGAGTTCTTCCTTCAGTTTCTTGTGACGACGCTTCAGCGACTCCTTGAGCGAGTACGTCGAACTGGCCATCCGACGCTGGTACATGGCCATCAGGAATCCCACGGCGCGCGCCCGCAGGTCGTCGCCTCGTTCCGCGGCCCGCTGCGACTGGGCCTGCACGTAGCGGGTCACGGTCTTGTAGAGTTCCATCTCAGCGCCCACCAGGTCAAACGCCACAGTGCTCGGGATGCGCTTGGTGAACAGCTTGCGCGAGGTCCAACGGCCGTCCGGCTGCAGTTCCGGGAAGCTGAGCATTGCCTCTTTGGTGCGGCGCAGGTAGAACGGAGCCTGGCGGCGCTTCATCGCCTCTTGGATCGATGAAACGTCCGCGTAGGCCTCCTGGTCCAGCAGCTGGAGGAACAGGCAGAAGTTATCGGGGTCTCCCTTGTGCGGCGTGCCGGTCAGGAGCAGATAGTGCGCGGTCTTATCGCGAAGCAACTCGCCGAGTCGGTAACGTTCGCTCTTGTGTTCGGTGTCGCGAGCAGACATGCGATGGGCTTCGTCCACGATGATGAGGTCCCAGTCCTTCGCCTGCCGGACGCTCGGTAGCACGTGGTCGAGCTTGGCCAGGTCCATGGAAGTAATCATCTGGTCGTGATTGTCCCACACGTTCACCGCGTAGGCTTCACGCAGCCGTTCGCCAGTTACGGGCTCGAAGTGCTCGTCGAATCTGTCGCGCATCTCCCGTCGCCATTGGAAAGCGAGGTTGGCCGGGCAGATTATCAGCGACCGTTCAACTAGGCCACGTAGTTTGAGTTCCTTGAGCAGGAGGCCGGCCATGATGGTCTTGCCTGCACCGGCGTCGTCGGCCAGTAGGAAACGGCAGCGCCACGCCTTGAGCAGGTGATTGTACACGGCGTCGAGCTGGTGCGGCAGTGGATCGACCCTGGATACTGACAGCCCGAAGTAAGGGTCGTATTCGTGGGCGAGTCTGATTCTGACGGCCTCCAAACCCAACTTGAACAGACCGACGTCACCGTCGAATCGACTCGTGGGCGCTACGACTGAAAGCTGGGCGATTTCCGCGTCATTGAGAGGAACGCCGGCGGTGTACGTCTGGCTCCTTGTCCCTACCAGGTCCACGATGACGAAGTCTCCCGCCTCACGCGGCACACCGACGACGCGCATCGGCTCGGGAAACCGAGCGCCCGCCAGAATCACGCCCGGTCTGATTGAATCTTGAGGTCGAGGAAGTCCCATTATCGCGCGCTTTGGTCTGGGAATCATATGACCGCGTGCACCAGAGTCAAGGTAGGGAGCTATTGCGGGAGCAGGAACAGCCGTTGTTGCGGCGCCTGTTACAGGCGCGGGAACGGGGACTGCAGCGGCTGCAGTTCATTGGCCTGTTGCAGGCACAGAAATGGACGCTGTTGCGGCGGCGGGAGCGGCGGCTGTTGCGGGTGCAGGAACGGGGGATGGCCATGGGCGAGGACTCGCACCAGTAATGCGTGCTGTTGCGTCTGGATAAGCGGCGGAAGGAACGAGGGAAGCGCATGAGACTGTTGCAGGGGCTTGAGCGGGTGACGTTTCCCGCGCCGTTGCAGTAGCCGTTGCGGGCGCCGGAGCGAGGGATGCAAAGGGGGCTGTTGCTCCCCAAGCCGTCCGGAGGACGGTTCTTGGACGAGAATCAAGTCAAAGGTCAAAAGCCAGATCGCGGAAGCCAAAACGCGGAAGCGGCGGAATGAGAATGACTTAGCGGCAGCGCAAGACGATCGAACGATGGACGATGTACGCTTGCACGACGTGGCATGTTACGTTTTGGGGTTCTGGTTTCTCTAATACCGATGAAAGGAGCAAACATGAAAGATGCTAGCTCGAAGCGCGAAGTCCGGATGACGGAAGGCCCGCCGGATGACCCGGTAGTGGAGCGAATCCGGCGGACCGTGGCCAAGTATGAGGCCAAGTCCATGCCGGAGCGGACGACGGCGATCCTCGCCGCCAAGTCCGGCCTGATGCGGGAACGCTACCGGGCACAGGCCGTGATGCAGGGCTTGGTTGACAAGGCTGTGGCCGAAGTCACCGACGCGGCCGGCGTCCCGGTGATGACCCGGTTGTGGTACAAGTCGTTTGGCCGCGAAGTGTCGCGCATCTGGCGAACGATGCCGACGACATGCCTGGAGATCGAGTACGACATAGTCCGATACAAGTGGACTGCGCGAGGTCTGGACCCGACACTCCTCGTCAGAGTCAGAGTCGCGGTCATCGAGTTGCTGGAAGCCTGCCACTTCCCGCGTAAGTACGAGCCATTGACATGATGGCAAAGGTGACTAGAGTGAGGGGGCGACATGGAAGATAGTGAATCGCTTATGCCGCGCGGGCCGTGCCAGGTCGGTGACCCGGACGCTGCAGCAGTGGCCCGGATGCTGGACGGCCATCAGGCAGCGGAGGAGTTGTTCAAGAAGTACCAGGGCGGATTCACAAACCGTGCCGCCTCCGTGCTCGGAGACCGAGACAGAGCCGTAGCAGTCGTGCAGGACACGTTCGTCGATGCCTACAACGGCCTCGCTGAGTTCAGGGGTGAGTCGAAGTTCTTCACCTGGCTGTATCGTATCTTCAGCAACCGGCTTCTGAGGGAAAGGAAAACCGTCGCCGTTGCAGCTCGGCGCGACGTCAGGTTCGAGGACGAGACGGCTACGGGGTCAGGCGACCCGGAAAGCCAGGCCCCGGCACGACCTCGGGAGGCGGACTGGATAGACCAGATCGAACAAGCCGTGACGATTGGCAGGCAGCATACCCCGGAGCGCGACCATGCCGTACGTCAAAGCCTGACTGAAGTCGCCAAGGACATCCATGAATCGCTTCCCGAGCAGACGAGAGAAGTCCTCTATCTGAAGCTGCTGGGGTTGGCCAACGATGAGGTGGCGCGCATACTCGATACGAGCGACGCGAACGTGAGAAACCACATGAAACGCGGCCGTGACGTGCTCAAGGAGAAGCACAATGAGAGGAGCGGAATTGACTAGAGTCGCGGTCGCAGTCGAGGGATGGAATGCCGAGGCTGCAATCGCCTTCGTGCTGGCGGCGCGCCGGTTCGCCTCCGCGGTAACACTCTGCACTGGCAACGTTACTGCCGATGGGAAGGACAAGATCGAGGTCCTGACCCTGTGGCCGGAGACGGGAGAAGAGGTCATGCTGGCGGTCGATGGCGCGGACGAAAAGGAAGCGTTCGACACCTTGCTGGCAGAACTGCTCGGAGTCATGGAGCCGCTGAAGGACCGGACTCAGGCCGTCATCGCACCAGGGGCAGAGCGCCGGAAGGATGGGAACCGCGTCCATAGGCAGCGGGGCGCGGCTGCCGCCGCGCCGGATACCGGGAAGATGGCGACCGTGCGCTCCAAGAAGTCGCGGCGTGAAGTCATGTCCACTGGCGTCTCGCTTGCATTTGGCGAGAGCGACGCGATGCCCCAACGTCACGTGAAGCAGGTAACCGGCGAGTTCCGCCAGACCGGCCGTCATCGTCGCGGTGAACGAGTACACCACTGCACTAGACCCGACCTCCACGTTCCCACTCCTGACCGGTCTCGATCCCGGCGGCACAAGAAGAGCGCGTCGAACAAGCAGGCGGGTAAGGCGCTCTGCCGGCCGACCCCGAAGCGCAAGCCGCGCAAGCGGAAGCGGTAGTTCAGCAATAGCGCCGTAGCTAGCAGGCCCGGGATACCGGGCCTGCTCTTTTTCTCCTGATACACGCCGCGATTAGTTACGTCTGGTGGGGCTGGTTTCTCTAATACCAGTGATGACGAACGAAAGGAATCAGCCATGAACGTAGCACAACTGGTCCGGGAATCTGACCGGGTCGGCAGACTACTCGTGCTGACCCGCAACATCAAGACCACGGTCTCCCGATTGGAGGGTGGACGCCTAGTAGAGATGCAGCTCAACGTACAGGAGCGGCAGTTGCTTGGACTGAGGCGCAGGTTGACAGAGGCGGTTCTGGTCGAGCTGCTGTGGCAGTACAAGGAGTACGTCCAGGGAACCGACACCTGGTATGTGATACGTCAGTTGCTGGCTGACATCCTGGCAGGACAAAGATGAGCCAACTACTCAATTGCCATTTCGCCCGAGTCCCCGCCGGCAGCAGGCGAAGGCCACGCTTGGCCCGGACCGAGGCCGCAACCGGCGTCCGCCATGGTAAGGATGCCAATCTCGTTGCCGAAAGGAGGTGACCAACATGCCGATTGACCCGACCAAGAGAATCGCCAACTGGAACGAGAAGTACAACCTCGAGCGCGTGAACGCGATCCTGACCGAGAAGCGACCGACGATGCTCCAGAACGTGAGCTCAGTCATGCCCCTGATCGCGGCCATGGAGCTGCAGGTGAAGCAGGTCTGTGATGGAGCGGGAGTGCCGACCATCCAGTACCCGTTCTACCTGTGCTTCGGACGTGAGATGTGGAAGCTGACCCGTGCGGACATCTCCGGCGAGTCGCTCGCACTCGAAGCGGCGGTACTCGTCGGGAAGTGGAAGGCCCGCGGCCTGACCGAGGCCGTGCTCCAGGCCATCCGTACCGACGTGTTCAACGTCGCTGCGCCGCTGCCGTAACGCGTACCAGCACAGAGAGGCCGGGGAAAGCTGCCTTCCCCGGCCTCTCTTCGCGCATGGCGAGAGGGAAGGACTACGGCTCTCACAAGGCCTGCGGGTGCTGTCGGCTGCGAAGAAGGGTAATCGAGGTTAGGGCCAGAGGTTGGGGACGGAGATGTCGGAGTCGGATTTCCGAGCGGGGGGTGCTTTCCGAAGGTCCGAATGTCGAGTTGCGTTCTCCGAACACGGAAATCGAGTGTGGGGACGGCTGGTTTCGTCCGAGTCCGGTTCCGGCGTGGCTCCGGTCAAGGTACGCCCTTACCGGGCGCACATAACCGGCGCGGCCCTCAACGGGGCCGCGCCGGTTTGTACCTTCGGCTGGCTCTGGACCGTCGCCGGCCCGAATTGGTGTGACTCCCAATTGTCCAACGCCCGGCTGTCCCCGACATCCCCACAAGCTGTCCGGCCGGCGCCCGGTCCAGGGCAAGTCCATTTCCAGGTAGCTGCCGGCTGTCGCCGGCGGCAGCCAGCCGTTAACGGTCACGGCGCGGCCGATGTCCAGACGTTTGAGACGGCGGTATCTCTTGTCTGGACTTGGCGCCACGCTCGGTCTAGCCTCGCGAAATACCCCACGCTGTTCCGTGCGAAGTACCGGCGGTCATATCGTGCGCTGGATACTCACCCGCATCGCCGGTTGCCTCGTTCGTTCTATCTCGACCTCTACCTGGACCTGAATCCGCCGCCGTACCGCGGGTTGTTCGCGAAGTCGTACCGGTCGTTGTTCCGGCAGTTGTTCGCGACGTTCTTCGGCTTGATGTACTCGGAATTGGCATCTCACTTTT
>Ga0172371_10007953_pt1 | contig 14931 bp, 18 predicted proteins | sample Lak12m_FD_114543 | JGI IMG/M metagenome (GOLD analysis project Ga0172371, IMG submission 114543) | Freshwater microbial communities from Kabuno Bay, South-Kivu, Congo - kab_022012_12m | ecosystem: Environmental > Aquatic > Freshwater > Lake | place: Democratic Republic of the Congo: South-Kivu... | reverse complement strand
GCTGTTTTTTGCATTATTCTTAAAGATACGGTTCTACACACTATTCCAATAGAACTGACCAAGGAGGTATTGTGATAACAATAACAGACACTGCTGCTGAAAAGGCAAAAGAGATACTTGCAACAGAAGGCAAGGCCGGATGGGGGCTTCGCGTGTATACTGCCGGAGGCGGATGCTGCGGCCCGTCTTACGGAATGGATATAGATGAAAAGCCGGGAGACAACGACGACGTAACCGAGAAAAACGGGCTTAAGGTCTTCGTTGACAAAGAAACCTCAAAAAAGCTTGAAGGCATGAGCATTGACTTCGTGAATGACGGCGAAAGACAGGGTTTCGTCATTACAGGCGGACAGGCTTCGTCATGCAGCTCCGGCTGCTCAAGCTGCGAATAAACATATGTTTCCTTTGCACAGGCCGCGGAGGATAAGAAGCAACGAGATCATCAGGAGAATGGTGAGAGAGACCTCGCTTTCTCCTGATGATTTTATATACCCGCTTTTCGCGACCTACGGTAAAAACACCCGCAAAGAAATCAAATCAATGCCGGGGTGTTATCAAGAATCGGTTGATAAGATAGTAAAGCACGCAAAAGAGGTTTATTCGCTCGGCATTCCCGCAGTTATACTCTTCGGGATTCCGGAGCACAAAGACGAAATAGGCTCCTCTGCTTACGACCCCGATGGGGTTGTCCAAAGGGCAATCAAGGCTATAAAGAATAAAGTTCCCGGTCTATATGTAATTACGGATGTCTGCATGTGCGAATACACAACTCACGGCCACTGCGGTGTAATAAAAAAAGGCGATGTCATGAATGACCCCACATTAAATCTGCTTGCAAAAGAAGCGGTTTCCCACGCAAAGGCAGGTGCGGATATGGTCGCACCTTCAGATATGATGGACGGAAGGGTAAAGGCAATAAGGATTGCGTTAGACTCCGAGGGGTTCTCGGAGACACCGATAATGAGTTATGCCGCAAAATACGCGTCAGCATTTTACGGGCCTTTCAGAGATGCCGCGGAATCCACCCCTAAGTTTGGGGACAGGCGTTCATATCAGATGGACTCTGCAAACAGGCGCGAGGCCTTAAAAGAAGTCGCGCTTGATATTGATGAAGGCGCTGATATTGTGATGGTTAAACCTGCAATGACCTATCTTGACATTATTTCCGACGTAAGAAACTCGTTCAATGTTCCTGTTGCGGCTTACAACGTGAGCGGAGAATATTCCTTGATTAAGGCAGGCGCAAAGCTCGGATGGATCGATGAGAAGCGCGTTATGATGGAAGTGCTCACCTCAATAAAACGCGCAGGAGCTGATTTAATCCTCACCTATTTTGCAAAAGACGCGGCAAAAATTCTGAACAAATAGCAGTTACTTTTTTGCCGTCTTTAACGTCCTAATTCTTGCTATCTCTTCCTGATAACCGTAGATATGCGCGCCTGCGCTGTACGCATACATCGGCCCATTCTTAAGCCCTGTTTCTCCGGCAACATAGTTTTTAAGAAGCTCCATACCGCCCAAGTTTGTAGGAAAACCCGCCCACAAATCCCATGAACGAAAATAACAGCTCACGCTAAGCGCCGGTTCATCATTCACAGGCATAACCTTGAAATCCAGAAGCCTGAGGCAAGGAGGGTCAAGCTTTCCGTCATTGCCGTAGCAAACGTCATGGTCATCGGGAGAGCCAATCTCAACAATCGCCTGATTCGTCATCGGCGTTTCTTTGAGCACCGCAATCACCCTCTCAAGCTGAGTCCCGCCTTTTGGCATTGGGTGATGAATCCGGCTTGCGTATTTATATGTCTCGTTTTCAGAGAGTTCAGGGTCCATCAGGTAATTCGCGAAGTAATCCTCAATATATTCCATTGTTGTAGGCGACGGGATATTGAGCGCGGGAGGTATCACGGGAATCATATCCTCGGACGGATGCTCTATAAACACTGCCATTCCCGGATATTGAAGGCGGTATTGCTCGTTCTCAAAAGAGCCCTTCTGGATTTTCTGGGTGTAAGAATGGTCAAAAATATTGTATATCAGCTGAAACCATGCGTCAGAGATTGTCTTTGCGTGCAAACAAAATGGAAGCATAATATCTTCACCTCACAAGGAAATGTATGTGGGTTATTATACCAATCCGGCATGAGATTTTTGAAATAAAAAAGCGCTGCGTAAAAACAGCGCTTTAATTTTCAATGGCGTCCCTTCACTGATGAGTTTCGAACTTGGCTAATCCAGAAAGCAGCCTGAGATTTTAAAGGACGTATCTGCGCAAAAAAGGTGTGTCCGCTCCACCCGCCCACCATTCGCGGACTGTTAATTTACCGTAATCCCCCTTGCTCAGTCATTTTGCTAGCAATCTGTCATACCCCTTGCTTTTTTGTGCCTTCATGATCCTTTGTCTCCGCACGGAACATTCAGGCACGCAAGAGGTGAACTTCAAGCCTCTGCTACTCTTCGGCTTCAAGTTCATGCCAGCGCAAGCACATGCCTTCACTCCGCCAGCCACATTATAGTTAGAGAGCTCAGAAGTGCCAGCAATTTTCAATTCATTATTGAAGCGCTCCGAATTATTGAGGATTCCAGATATATTTTCCAGTCTTGTCGATGTAACCTATCTTGCCGCCGGCGACTACAATGGCTAAACCATCAGAAAAATTGCCTGCACGATCGAATTGGGGATTTATAATGTATTTCCCCGTCTTGTCAATATAACCATATTTGCCACCGATACCCACTATAGCTAAACCCTCAGAAAAATCATCTGTACTATCGAACTGGGGATTAATAATGTATTTCCCTGTCTTGTCAATATAACCATACTTAGCCCCAATACCATTCTTGCCGCCAATGCTTACTATGGCTAAGCCATCAGAAAAATTTTTTGCGTCATCGAACTGGGGGTTGATAATGTATTTCCCCGTCTTGTCAATATAGCCATACTTGACATTAGTAGGAATAATACCATTGCTGAGAGATTCTGCAATGCCTACGACGGCTAATCCATCGGAAAAATTTTCTGCTATGTCAAACTGTGGGTTAATAATGTATTTCCCCGTCTTGTCAATATAGCCAAACTTGTGGTTGCGTTTAATGCCATTCCGACTGACAGATCCTGCAATGCCTACGACGGCTAATCCATCGGAAAAATTTTCTGCTATGTCAAACTGTGGGTTAATAATGTATTTCCCCGTCTTGTCAATATAGCCTACCTTGCCACTAGTAACTACAACAGCCAAGCCATCGGAAAATTTTTTTGCACTCCCGATTAGAGGAGTATCAAACTGTGGGTTAATAATGTACTTCCCCATCTTGTCAATATAGCCATATTTGCCACCGATACCCACTATAGCTAAACCCTCAGAAAAATCATCTGCACTATCGAACTGGGGATTAATAATGTATTTCCCTGTCTTGTCAATATAACCATACTTAGCCCCAATACCATTCTTGCCGCCAATGCTTACTATGGCTAAGCCATCAGAAAAATTGCCTGCATAATCGAATTGGGGATTTATAATGTATTTCCCTGTCTTGTCAATATAACCGCTCTTGCCGACAAGGACTACAAGAGCCAAGCCATCGGAAAAGATCTCAGCATCATCAAATTGGGGATTTATAAGAAGTGTTCCTTTGCCGTTAATAAAGCCAACTTTTTTGTCTAAAACTACACGAAATAGTCCAACAGAGTCCTTTTTTTTGCCCTTGGAACTTGTCACATCATCTCTTTTACCGCACGAAACAAAAAAAAGTACGAACAATATGCAAAGAAGTAATAAATATTTATATTTCATATATAGCTCCTTTCCTTGAATAATGATTTATTTTTGTCATTTAAGTTACGCCCGCTATAAAAATACTATACACATCAGAAAGAGGTCAAGGTAATTTTCACATTATATTGCAAAAAAACAAAAGTGCAATAGAGCAAAACAGGAGTAGTATCAAAAAATCAGAGTGTAAAAGAGCCATCACTTCAGTTGCTATTATATGCCATTATTGTTGAAGCGTTGCAATTCTCTCATATTCACGATAGTGTTGATATGATTAAATCCGCGTTTCTTGAGCATGCCAAACATTTTTTCAGATACATCAAGACAACGCGCATAGATTTCTTCTTTTGAACTGTACATCTCAATCAGTTCATCCAGCATTTTGCTGCCCAGCTTTCGGTTTTGGAACTTCTTTTTTATTCCTGCCATCTCAAATTCCACCATCGAATCATAGCTATGTGGATATTTTTCCGTGACTGTGGCAAAACCTATGCGCTTTTTTCTCGCCACAACCACGAATAAATCAGTCCGTAATTCCTCATTCCCCCGTTCAAAATGATGTCTCCTTTGATTACCGTGCGTGATGATTTGTTCTAATGTAATACAAAAAAAGTTGAGATTGTTGAGTTTTTCCTTGTCATGTAATGAGGGTTCCCCGAATATCTCCAAACAAGGAATGGCCCTGTCGTTTTGTACTTTAAAGCCTCTATGCTCATATGGAACATCAGGTTTATAGTGTAAAGAAAAATGCCCATCCTTAGCACACTCAAGAAAAGTTTCAAAGATGAAAGGTATGTCATTCCTCGCCGCACGATGGAGGCTCACTTTTATATCTCCGAAGCTTAAATTGAACAGCTTTTTTAAGAATCTCATCGCTCCACCCGCCCACCTTTACGGCATAGATAATTCTATCTGCTTCGCACTTGGAAAGTTTTCTTTCATTCTTCCCAAAATACCATCAAACCATTGGGCGTATATATTATCGTAATTACCCGCACTTGCTACAGTTTTTTTAACTGTAGCCGCATAAATTCCGTATATTCCACCGGAACTATAAGAAACAAATTTGCCCATCAGATAGACCCTATAGGCATCCCTATAAGGATATATGCAACAGGTGTAGCTTGCATAATCTGCCATACCGAATTCTGATGAACTGGCGCCCTTATCGAAGCCCGTGAGAATAGCATATGCGCCATCACAAGTTATACTTGGCGACGTAAATCCATATCCCATGTTTTTAATTCCCACATCCGGAATACCAGGGTGATCTGGCAGTTTTGACGGCATAAATGCAACAACTTTTCCTAACGAATCCGATCTATAACTAAGGGCATGATAGACTTTGTCAATTACTTCTTTTGACGGTGTATTTATGTTGATATCGTATACCGCCTTTCCCATAAACTGTTGCGTTTGTGACTTTACCTGAGGTACACAAGCATAAAACGTCAAGCAAAGAACAAAAAAAAGATAGAAATAAATTTTATTTTTTTTCATGGCAGTCACTTTCTCCTTTATTATTAATTTTTATCTAATTGTTTTCACTGTTATGCATCTTATCAAAATGGCCGGTTAACATCGAAATATTTAAAGCGCAACCCAGCAAAAAAAGAACCATAGCTACCCAGAAGCTGAATTGATAATCCATGTTGATGTTAATAGTCCTTACCGCCTGCGCAATCATATCATTGTCAGGCTTGCTTTTCAGTAAATATAAGGAAATACTTCCAATCCCTCCGCAAATAGCAGCGGCGATACCTTTACCTTGGTCGTTCTTTATAATAAAGCCCGATAATATTCCCGCAATGGCAGCTATGAATGCCGTAGTTACGCTTCCTTCACTTGGAGTTTTTGTTGCCATTCCAAAGGCATGAATTGTCTTCCCGATTGCCAAATCAAATCCTGAGAATAGGTATGAAAAATTAGAAATGTCATCGCTGAAAAAACCATAACTACGAACATTAATCCTGAGGTTAACCCAAGGAAGCAGAAAGGAAATAAGCGCAAGCCCAAATATTACTGTCGATATTTTTTTGTTCATTAATTACCCCCTTGCATAAGCTTAGACACCTTTATGGATGCCTCTAATAAGTTTTTAAATCCATGTCTTCTCCTCTTTGATACTTTTTACAGGATTATACAAAACGCCTGAAAATCATGTAAAGGTAATTTTCACATACCCTATGTAAAAATTCACATTCATCAATATTCTAATTTTCCTCTTTGGCGGATTTACTAAGAGATTTTGACAGTAACTGAAATAAGAGGCAACCACTTAAGAAGTGGAGGGCAAGATAAAGGGGAAGGGTATAACCCTTCCCCCGGCTTAAAAAAGCCTTCACCCATCCTCAGTTAAGGGTAGCGTATAAAAAATTTCGGGAACGCTACTATTTTTTTTGCTTTACAATCGTTTAACTATATGTTAACATTTGTTAACGGAAAAGGAGGAACAATGGCTAAAACAAAACTGCTAGCATTCAGGATCGATGAAGATTTGTATCAATCGGTCTCAGTTATTGCTGAATCATTCAAGCAAAATATCAGTTCTTTTCTCATAAGACTCGTAAACTATGCAATTCAACACCCAAAAGAAATTACCAATTTTGATATAACTGACCCAGTGGAAAGAGAATTTTTTGAACTTGATAAGATGCCGAAATGGTCACTTCACAGGCTTAAGAGATATGGAATTATCAGCAAGGGAGAACTCCGGTGGATCGTTGCCATGATTCATCGAGCATGGTATCGGTTTGATGGAACTGCAACAGCTATTTGGGTAACTAAGTTTTTAAAAGCATTTGAAATTTTTCTCAGGCTCGATCTGAAAAATAATCGTAAACTTGCGGAAGAGCTATCAAACAATTTTCCTGAAGAAGGGAAAAATCTCAGCGAGAAAATGAGCAGATCCTTTGCCTTTTTGAACAGCATTGATAGGGTTGAGACCTCCTATGCTAAAGCAATTGCAAATTGTTTTTTAATTGCTATTTCTAGAAGTGACTTTCCAGTACCAGAATCCGTAATGGCAGAAATAAGAGACGAATTACAGCCCTGGGTTTTTTGGGTTTCAATTAAAGCACTTCAAAAAGAAACAATTGCGCCTGAAATTGATATTACTCCTCTTCTCAATATCCAAAAACAGGAAGGAGAAACCTTCTTCATTAGAAAAGAGCGTACATCAGTTGAGGTTTTTTTGCCAAGCCGCTTTTCCAGCGATCAGGAGGGAGACGGAATATTTAGTTGCGGGTTCCAAATTACAGATGGCCAAAAATTGAAGGCCACAATAGCTTGTATATCCCAAACTCTATATGAGTTAGTTCAGGCAATAGCCAATCTTCAGGGAAAGGAATTGGCTGGATATGGCAACTGGACGATTCAGCGAAATCGCGAAGGGTCCTGCTTTGTGCGAAAGTCCGGCATGCAGGTACAACTTGAAGTGGCCGAGATTGATGAATTTATGGCAATTGCGAAAGAGATCTATGAGAATGAACAGGTTAAGAGGGCTGTAATTGAAGAATACGTGGAGAAATACGGTGCCTTATAAATTTCATAAACATTTAAGCGTCTATTTGAAAGAAGCATTATTCAAGCAAATAAGCGATCTTGCAGTAGCGGAGAAAAAGAGCATAAATGGAATAATTAACGATCTTATAAGGATTGGAATAGCGAAGCGTCAGGAAGAAATACTTGGTCTTGAAAAGATAGCACATACAATCAAAGCCGACCTTCAATTAATGAGAGATGAAATAAAGAAACAGTCAAATCGCAGCTCATCATTACTCGCAAAGTTCGGATTACATACTATTGCAACACGCTATCAAATTACTCACATACATGCAAAGATCGCGGATAACAATACTGCGAAAAAGATAGCTGACATGGGCTGGAAATATGCAATTGAAAAATTAAAAGCTAAAGAGGCATCAGATATTGATAGTGAAAAGTAGTTTCTCAAAAAATTCTGGTCGTCGAGGTACAGCTAACCTGGGCTATATAAGCCGCGGGGGTGCGTTAGAGAAGGGACGCGCCCCTGTTTATGACCGGGAGGGCAATATCCTTCATAAATCAGATTTCAAGGATTTGAGGCAGGAAATCAAAGAAGCGAAGATGGAGCGAAGGTTGATATTTTCCCCGAAAGATCCGGAACTATCAAAAGAGGACATCGGCATAATGGTGAGGGATGTACTTGAAAGATATCAGACTGAGGAGGGCAGAAATTTTCAATATGTCTATGCCGTTCATGATCACAATGAGAGAGCTCATGTTCATGTGTTGTCTTGGGGTGATAAGGCCGATCTGAAAATGGACAAAGATGATTTGGCATCTATAAAAGATAGGGCCCAGGATTTGGAAATTGAGCAAGAAAAAAATATAGATTTTGACATCACAAAAGAAGGTGTCATTGAAAAGGATGATATCGGAGAGCTTGATATAGATGGTGACGGCAAATCTTTGGAGGCGCAACTGTGAGAAGCCTTGAGGAGTTCACAACGCGGTTATCCTTTCTAGTAAAACATGCGAGACAAATTCTTATTTGCTTCGTGGTTCTGACTGTCATTGCCTTTGTAGCACTAACTTTAACCGGAATAAAGTTGGATAATAAGCTACAGCCCTATAATGTATTTTCTCCAAAAAAATTTCACGACTATAGAGTGATTATGAAAAATTTTCCTCCCCAGCTTTTCTTTAAAAGTCTAATCGGCAGAGAAGATGCTGAGATATTCCAACATTTTGATGCAGGGTCATTGAAAGAACTCTGGATAAAAGCTTCAAAGGACAAGGCCATATTCGACCTTATATTTTCCATTGCTCTTTCTTCGGCCTCCATATTCCTTTTCTTAGCAGTTCTCTTTAAACGGGACATCAAGCACAAGAGTGCTAAATTCCTGCGCGGCGCGTCATTAATCGAACCATCAAAGTTAAATTCGATGATAGATAATGACTTTAGAATCACTTTTGGGAAAGAAAAAGTTCATTTCCCGAGGCATTACGAAAATATGGGAATGTTTCTATTTGGCGCGCCAGGGTCCGGGAAATCAACATTGCTGAAGCATCTCATTCCGCAGATCGAAACCGATCCAGCACTTATTTATGACAGAAAACCGGAGATTTATCAGCTCTTCTATAATCCAGAGAGGGACTTATTACTCGATCCTAAAGATCAGAGAACGATTCAGTGGAATATCTTTAAAGAAATCCATGAAGGCGAAGACATTGATAATATAATTAGTTCATTGATTTCACTTTCGGATGATCCCAAGAAGGCTTTCTTTGAACAAGCCGGGAGGGATATCTTCAAGGCTATTTTTACACGTCTGTGGAAAACTGATAGCCCATCAAATAAAACCCTCATAGACTTCTTGAATGATAACGGAAGCGATAGAGAAAGACTCTATGAAGCACTAAGGGACGATCCCAGGGTTGAGGGCTACCTATCGAAGGACAATAATACATCCAATTCGATAATGACTGTTGTTTCCCAGTTTTCGAATGCGCTTGTGCGAAGACATTTCTATTTTGATGGCAATTTCTCAGTGAGACAGTTCATTAAGAATGGCACAGGCAGGCTATTTGTTGTTAATAGAGCGGCAACAGAGGAAGCGTTTAAGGCTTACTATACGCTTTTTTTCGATCTTGCCTTCAGAGAGTTCTTGGATAGATCAATCAACAGAACTTTCAGGTTTTGGTTTGTACTCGATGAGTTCCCATCCTTGATGAGACTGGAAACGCTTCAAAAGCTACTTGCGGAAGGACGAGACCGCGGGAACAGCACAATACTCGGAGCGCAGGATTTCGAACAGATTAAGAAGACATACGGAAACGATGCTTATTCAATTTTCAATCAAACAAATACGAAAATTATTTTTAGAGTAAATGATCCGAATACCACGGAATATCTCAGTCGCGCATTCGGCGATCAAGAGGTTGTGCAGTCCGTCAAGACATTATCATCGGATGTTAAGGGTCAGAGGAGCGGATATAATTTCGGGGAGCAGCAGAAGGTAAGCAGACTCATACTCCCCTCAGAAATTAAGGCTATGAAGCCACTCAATGGCTATGTTTCGATTGGTGAGCACCCAATTACGCAAATATCCATGGACATCTTCAGGCAGCCAGAGAGAACTAAGTTAATCCCAAGAACGATTTCAGAAATTGAAATGAGAGAGAAACAGATCGAAGGAGGAATCGCTGATGAACTCCTTGATTAAACCAGGCAATAAATTGTTGCGGATAAGCATCGACAGAAGTATCTCAGAGATAGATATTGACCTTAGTATTCCGAGACTGATTGAGATAAGGGGAAAAGACCACAAGGGAAAAGAGATCTCTTGGCATCTTAAGATTACTGAAAAGCACAGATTAGTTCTGTTATAGAAGTTATACCCAGAAGTTAGCGATTAACCAAGCGAAGCTCAGGGTTAAAGTAGCGAAGCCAGGGTAGAGCGTCCGAATGACGCCTACGCCTGGCTTTTTTATTTGTGAGAATCACAATGAATAAGGAATTCATAGAGAATACGATTCAGATATGGCAGCCTCAGTGCCTTGACGGAGATATTACGCCGGATGACGCAATAACCATAATTGCGACCGCCTCCGCTTTCTTCGACATCCTCAACGAATGGGAAGAGGCAGTTAAAGAATGAGCTTTTGCCTGAAAATAGAAGCTAACTTTCGGAATCATCTCAAGAAACTTAAAGGTGCCAACCTTTCAGTCTTCATGGTAATAGCTCTTCACATGGATGCAGAAAGACGGAGCTTTCCCGGCATCTCTCGTATAAGTGCACTATCCGGCTATGACCGGAAAACTGTAATAAAGAGCCTGCGCGTTCTGGAAAGTTTATCTCTCATTGAAAGACATAAAAGATACCACAAGAGCACCGTTTATCGGATAAAAGGATTTATTCATCCGCTATTTGAAAGGGAAGATATTCCACTTTCAAATAATAGTCAAGGTGTCACATTTCCATCTTCACAGAGTCAAGGTGAAACTGCTTCAAGTGGATTTGCTCTACCGGAAGATAATACCAATCTATATAAGAAAAAACTTAAAGGTAAGGAAAAGTCACTTTCATCAGACCCAGGCGGTGATGGTGCGCTCTCCATTGGACAACTGAAAGATCACGAGAAACAAAGAGCTATGGCAGAAGACGAACAGATAGAGACTCTTCCGGAAGAAGCACAGCGGTTGTTAGAGGAGAAAGCGAAATCTCTTCTCCCCTGCATTCTACAGAACAAAAAGTTTTTCGTCAGGGTGAAAATGCGCCAGCTTCTTGAAATTATTTGCTTGACGAAAGCAAAATCATTTGATAATCTTTGATAATGTTGGATGGACGGAGCGTAATATGAAAAATGAACATTCCTACACGATTAGAGAAGCCGCGAAATATTTGGGGGTAAGCCCAAGTACGTTACGTAATTGGGACAGAGATGGAAAATTTAAGGCTAAGAGACATCCCATAAATCGATACAGAATATATACGAAGCCGGTCTTGGAAAAACTGAAAAGAAAAATAAGAGAAGGAATATGAAAGCTATTACCTATTCGCGGGTATCGACAAAGGAACAAAAAGAGGAAGGCTTTTCTATCCCCGCTCAACAAAAGTTATTAACACTCTATTCAATTGAAAAAGCTATTCGCGTTATCAAGGATTTTGTGGATATCGAAACAGCAAAACAGGCGGGTAGATCCGACTTTAACAATATGATTAAGTTCCTAAGAGCCAATCCGGATGTGAAGATTATTCTGTGTGAAAAAACGGACAGACTTTATAGAAACTTCAAAGACTATGTATTATTGGAAGACCTCGGCCTCGAAATTCATCTTGTCAAAGAAAATGAGATTATAAGCAAAGAATCAAAGTCTCATACCAAATTCATTCACGGTATTAAAGTCCTCATGGCTAAGAACTACATTGACAATCTATCTGAAGAGACAGCCAAAGGGATGCGAGAAAAGGCAGAACAAGGGCATTATCCAAGCCGAGCACCGCTTGGATATGATAACGACCCTGAGATACATCAAATAAAACCTGACCCGCAAACGGCAGAACTTACCAGGAAGCTTTTCGAATGGTATGCGACGGCTGAATATTCTCTTAAGCTCTTGGCAAAAAAAGCATATGACGAGGGGCTTGCATTTAAGAAGTCTGGAAAGAGGCTGACGCCTGGTGCACTCGAAATCATTCTGAAGAACCCGCTTTATTACGGAGAATTTAGATGGGCAGGAAAACTCTACAAAGGACAGCATGAACCGCTGATAACGAAGGAGCTTTTTGACAGAGTTCAGGCAGTTTTCGCAAGACACAATAAACCGAGATTTAGGAAACATGAATTTGCATTTGCCGGGTTATTGACGTGCGGTCATTGCGGGTGTTCTATTACAACCGAAGAAAAGATCAAGCCAAGCGGCAGACGATATGTTTATTATAGATGCACAGGGTTTAAGGGCAGGTGCAACGAACCTTACATGAACGAAGAAATGCTGTCCGAGAAACTTGGAGATGTTATCAAGAATATCCGCATTGATGACCAAATCCTTGAATGGGTTAAGGAAGCCCTGAAACTCAGTCACAGGGAAGAAAGAGAATATCATAAGAACATGGTTGACGAGTTGAATAAGGATATCTCAAAAATCCAGGGCCGACTTGCCAAAATATACGAGGACAAGCTCGATGGCGTTATTACAAACGATCTATGGGAAGACCTGAGGGCAAAGTATACCAATGAGCAGGAACACCGCCAAAATGCCTTGAGAGCGCATTTAAGCGCGAATCAAAGCTACTATGATGACGGAGTTCGCATTTTAGAACTCGCTAACAAGGCGCATTTTCTCTATTTGCGGCAGAATCATCAAGAAAGAGCTAAATTATTGAGAACAGTACTTTCGGACTGTTCATTGAAAGATGGAACCCTTTATCCTATATACAAAAAACCCTTTGACATGATTGCCAAAGGGCTCTTTATTGGTAATTGGCGTCCCCAGCGGGATTCGAACCCGCGTTACCGCCTTGAAAGCCAAACAATAATACCACCACTTTATAGGCTGTTTCCCCTATGAAAACCGCTATAAAATAATGGTATTTTAGAATACTGAATTTTAGGCAATTTTACGGTATTTTTCAGCCTTATGGTTACGCTGTGGTTACGCTGCTTTCAGTATCATTAACCAACGCCCCCGCAAGCCCTACACCTGATATTTTAGCAAACGCTTCCCGTTTCGGTTCGTTATCAATCAGATGAACGTAGCCCGCCGTAGTCCTGTAATCAGAATGGCCCGCGGCGGATTGAAGCACGGCATGCGATTTTGTATGTGGCGCGAGCAAGGAAGTTACTTCATGTTTAATATCATGAAAGTGTAAATCCGAAATTCCCGCCGCTTTACAGCAACGCCGCCATGCCATGCTGATAGCGTTAGGTGAGTATGGTTTGAGAGTGTGAGGATTAATAAAGACATAAGGTGAGGAAACCTTGTGTTTTTTCAGGTGCGCTTCACGCGCCGCTAAATACTTTTGAAGATAGACGGATAAAAAAGGTGTTAGTTCTTGGTGAAAAGTTTTACCTGACTTCCAATATTCCGCAGGAACAGATATAACATTGGCTTTAAGGTTTATCCACGAAACTTGGAGGAAGGCAAGGTTAGCACGGCGAAGGAGCGTTTGAGAGGCAACGACAACAAAAGGACGAAGCGCAGGCGGTATCTTTTCCGCTAACTGCTTTATTTCTTCTGAGGAAATGCGGCGTTCACGCGGAGTATAGGAAGGTAAAACTTTCATTGCACTACGACACGGATTCTTTCGGTCCCAACATTCCCATAAGTCACTGGCAACATTAAAGACACGGCGGAGGAGACCAAGTTCTTTACGAACACTATCAGGCTTTATAAAACCGCCCCTGAAATGAGTATTAAGACGCATGGAGCGGTATTCGTTTACTTTTGCGCTGGTGATATTATCCACCGGCGTATCACTTCCGAAAAAAGAAAGAAGGTTGGCAAATATTTCGGCGTTGCGCTTTGCACTTTTTTCGGTATTTAACGACCTATCAGAAATATACTTATCTGCCCATTCTCCAAGCGTAATACCCGCAGACGGAGACAGCGTTTTAACGCCGTGCTTAACCAACACACTTTCTTTTTTGAACGATATAGCAATATCGTTGGCAATACTTAAATCGCTTGTTTCAAGTGATGTCGGCGCGATGCCGCGCCACTTGAACCACCAGTAAGGACTATCTTTACGCTTAAACAAACCTACTTCCCTATGTATTCGTTCCTTCTTCATACCGCCCCCTTCTTTTCAAAAATGATAGTGCGCAGTAACCGCGCCCCGCTATCGGTATTAGTGTTACGCTTTACCGATACGCGGTTATCATCGCGCGGAAGGAAAAAAGAATCAAGTTGTTCAATAGAAAAACGGTACGAACCGCCGAGTTTCTTGACCTTCTTTTTTAATGCCAGTTCATAGATAGTGCTTTCCGAGACAGAAAGATAAGTCGCAGCTTGTTTAACGTTGTAATACTTTTTATTGACTGGCGCAGGAGCCGCAGGCTTCAACAAAGAAGAAAATAACATTTCCTTGTTTGCCGCTGCCGCGCCGACAGCAAGACCGCAGGCAAACGGATTGTCTAAGTCAATAGTAGAAACCGATGGTAAAAAACTATCATTCATCATTGTCTTCACCGCCTTTCTTTTCATTTTCAGTATCGGTTTCTTGCGGCTGCGGTGGCTGTGATACCATCCGGAACCACGACCAAATGTCTTCCTTCGGTTCAAAACCAGCCTTCTTTTCTCCTTTATCAATCATAAAGACCTCCTTGTTGTTGTTGTAAGTCTGTAAGTCCTGTTTCGAGCAGAGCTATACCATACAAGTGCACGCGCCGCCTTGCTTGACGGTGCTGTGTATGCACCTGTTTTGTGAACCAAATCCTTTTACGGTTTTATCCTAACCGCCACCGCCGACACTTCCATTTTTAGGAATGTAAGGCTGACGTGAGGAGCCGTGAATAAACCACACGGCTACGGCAATCTATCTTTTTAAGTTTTTTCGTATAGCGCAGACGCCTTTTTTTATGACGATAGGTATATTCCATCGGCGGAGGATAGTATTGGATATCATTTTGTGGATACTTAACTGCAATATATTCTATTGCTCCGCCGCCACTT
>Ga0172371_10007950_pt1 | contig 14932 bp, 17 predicted proteins | sample Lak12m_FD_114543 | JGI IMG/M metagenome (GOLD analysis project Ga0172371, IMG submission 114543) | Freshwater microbial communities from Kabuno Bay, South-Kivu, Congo - kab_022012_12m | ecosystem: Environmental > Aquatic > Freshwater > Lake | place: Democratic Republic of the Congo: South-Kivu... | reverse complement strand
TATAACTATATGAAAAATAAGAAAAAAACGATGTAGCCACTACGAAAATAGAAAATATCTTTAATTTTCAATGAGTTAGTCTATCTTTCTCAGGGAACATCTATTATAAACTATACCCCCCCCTCACCCCCGCCCTCTCCCACCAGGGGAGAGGGTTGATAAATAAGCCCCTCCCTTGATGGGAGGGGTAAGGGGAGGGTGAATAATCAACATTTATAAACAGACTCTATTTACTGTTGAATGCAGGAATCCACCTATAGTGAACTCCTTTATCAACCTGATTGTCATTCCCGATTGGAACGTTGATTATTCAATCTACGTTCCTTGTCGGGAATCCTTCTTAAATCCTTCATACATGGAGGAAAGATTCCGGACAAGCCGGAATAACAGTATAGAAAGTTGATAGCTATTTGCAACATTTAGGTTAATATAAGTTTTGAATGGAGGATATAATGAAATTAATAGACAGGATCGAACGATGCCAATTGATGGTTGCAATACGTACCGATACTCCTGAAAATGCCTATAAGGCAGCAGAAGCATGCATAAAAGGAGGGGTCAAGCTTATAGAGATTACGTTTTCTGTCCCTGAGGCAGAAGAGGTGATAAAGAAATTAAGCAGTAACAATATGGTTACGGTAGGCGCAGGCACTGTTCTCAGTATCCCGGATGCAAAAAAGGCGCTTAAGGCTGGAGCTGCATATATTGTCAGTCCGAATTTTGACGAAGAGATTGTCAAGTTTACCAGGAAAGAAGGCGCTTTATCCATTCCAGGGGCATGCACGCCTACCGAGATATACAAGGCCTATAAAGCAGGGGGAGATATAATAAAGCTTTTTCCTTTTATTGAAATAGGCGGCCTGGGCTTCCTCAAGGTCATAAGGGGTCCCATGCCATTCGTAAAATATATGCTTTCCGGAGGAGTTAACCTGGATAATATCTCTGAATACCTTTCGGCCAAAGCTTCTTGTATTCTCGTAGGCTCTGCTATAATTAAAAATGAGCTTGTGATGGCTGAAGATTGGTCTTCTATTACTGAGCTTTCGAGAAGGTTTATTCAGAAAATAGATGAGCTGTCTTCAAAAAGCTGACAGACCCTGTTGCTTCACATAAAATGTAAAAGCTAGGCTTTGACGTATCAGACGATGTCAGGCAAATTGTTAACTCACCAGTTGCATAACTTTTGTTCAATTTGTGAGGCAGATATGCTGAAGAAGCGCGGCCAGCGATACCTTACAGCCCATCAGCCTGGCCAGCCAGCCTTTCTGCAAAATGCACTAAAGGTTAAATGTACGGTCATGTGAGGCTCTTGCAAAAGCCTGAAAAAAGCTTTTCTGTCATAGTGAGCCTGTCATGGTGAGCTTGTCGAACCATGACCATAAATCAAATGGTTATATCACCCTTCGACAAGCTCAGGGTGACAATTCAGGACTTTTGCAAGAGCCTCATGTAAAATGCTTTATTCTGAACAAGTTCAAGGCTTAAAATGTTCGGGACAAACATGACAATTTTTTCAAAATTTTCTTCTTTGGTTAGTACACCTGCAAGTCAGCACAATCAATAGGGGATGAAAGCTGAAGATTTCCAGTACAAATGAACAGATAACGGCTTGCGCACGGGCGATGTGTGAGGCTGGCGCGAGACTTGCCCTCGCAAGGCTCGTGACAGACGGCAAATGTTCTATTTCTTTAAGACGCATGTGCGCTTGTTATGTTACGTAGAGTGGGGTGCGTGTATTCTTTCTTTAAGCATATTCAACAACAGGAACAGAGCGCTTAACCGCAAAACTTTTCTTATGCAACTTAATGCGCTCAATTTCATGTAGTGTCTCTGCCTCAAGATAACTTTCTCCGCAGTGAGGACATGTAACAACAGGGACATTTTCTATAACCAAAATGTCCTTGCCCTTACCGTAGGTCCTTGCAACCCTGCGGATACGTGCACCCGGCTTCCCGCAAACATCGCAAATCATTTCTTTTCTTGTTCTCATAGACATATTATGGCACATACACAGTAATAATAACCAACTTGCCTGTTGGGCTCAATCGAAACCTAGTCTGACGTGTCCGCAATATCAAATCTTATCTATTACACATAAAGATCATAAATTGTGTATAATAAATTTTACCCTGAAACAGGTTACGGTTGTTAAATAAGTAAATATTTTGGAGGCATTTGGTATATGTTTCGTCCTCAGATCAAAGTTTTAGATTGCACTGTCCGCGACGGTGGTTTAATTAATAAGTGGCAATTCAGCGATGATTTTGTAAGAAAGGTTTTCCTCGCCCTTTCAGGGGCTTGCGTTGACTATATGGAAATTGGATATAAATCCTCGGAAAAATATTTTTCTCGCGATGAAAATGGCGCCTGGAAATTTTGTACTGAAGATGACCTAAAAAGAATCATCGGTGGCTTTGACAACAACATGAAATTGTCGGCTATGGCTGACATAGGCCGTATCGACCCTGAAGACATAATACCCCAAAAAGACAGTGTCCTTGATATGATCCGTGTAGCATGTTATGTAAAAGAGATAGATAAAGGCATAAGTCTGGCGCACCAATGCATTGACAAAGGTTATGAGACAACCATTAACCTGATGGCAGTCTCCAAGGTTTTAGAAAGAGACCTTGATGAAGGGCTTAGTGATCTTTCCAAAAGCTCTGTGCCGGTCGTTTATATTGTAGACAGTTTTGGCGCCATGTACTCTGAACAGATCCATTTCCTTGTAAAGAAATACTTCGCAGCGTTGCCTGGAAAGGAGCTCGGCATACATGCTCATAACAATCAGCAATTAGCTTTTGCTAACACAATAGAGGCAATTATCGCCGGAGTAAACCGTATAGATGCAACTCTTTATGGCATGGGCAGGGGAGCAGGCAATTGTCCTCTGGAACTTTTACTTTCTTTTCTTAAGAACCCCAAGTTTGATATCAGACCTGTTATAGAGATAATACAAGAAATATTTATCCCTCTTAAAGCAGAGATAGAATGGGGTTACCACATACCCTACATGATTACAGGCATACTGAATGAGCATCCAAGAAGCGGAATGAAAGCTATGGCAGCAGAGAAGCTGCCTAACCTCAGGCAATATTATGAAGACCTTCTGGACGGCACGCCGTTAGATTAAATACCCGATTTTTGATTGCTGTCAAAATTTATAGAACAGCCTCAGAACAGTATAGCCTGTCCTTTTATTTCTTTCCTCTCCACTTCTTCAAAAATCCTTATCTTTCCGTACTCTCCATCAAAGCCGGGAGAAATATGGACATTTCCTGAACGCATCCTCGCTAGGGCTTCCCCGATAAGTGGCGTTCCAGCCCTTTCGATATCACCCAGCGGAATGTCCATAAGAATCTTGAATTCGTTACCGAGTTTTTCAAGAAGATGCAGATAATTATCTTTTACTGCCTTACTGTTCACTCCGACTTTAATAGTTTCCGAAATAATCTCGGGCAGAGGAATTATGGAATAAAAAGGCAGTGCACCTGAAGGACTGAAACCAGTTTTTCTGTCAGCAAGTTTTTCAACCCTGTGCGCAACACCAACTGTCACTCTTTTTCCGCAAACAGGACAGAGATAATTATGCTTTATTGTCTCCTCTGGAGAAAGGCTTACACCACAAGCTCTATGACCATCGTAATGATACTTCCCCTCTTCCGGGAAAAATTCAATTGTGCCAAGAACCCCTTTTTTTGTCTTAATTGCATCCGTAATTGCCCTATATGATATCTCTTCATCAAAGATATTTGCATCACGTCCAAGCTTTCCTGGTGAATGGGCATCTGAATTGGAGATAAGTGTTATTTTATCCAGAGACGAAAGCCTCCAATTCATTGCCGGATTTGAGGATAGTCCTGTCTCAATGGCATAGATATAAGGGGCTAATTCATCAAAACATTCTTCGAGGGAATCAAAGCCCGAGCTTTCACCAAAAACAGAGAAATGCGGGGTCCAGGCATGTGCAGGCACAAGCATGGCCTCATCAGACAGATCAAGCACAATCTTTAACAATTCCTTTGCATCAAGTCCAATTATTGGTCTTCCATCAGATGAAAGGTTCCCAATCTTGGATAAAGCAGCGTTTATTTTTTCAGCTGCAGAAAAATCCGGGACAAAGACAAGGCTGTGGATCTTTCTAAGCCTACCATTCTTGCTGTAAATGCAACTAATCTCCGCGGTAAGCATAAAATAAACCTCTCCCCTGCATGATACCGGGACATTATTATTTAGATAATTTTCTTTTAATTTGAATATATTATTGCCTATAGGTTCAAGCTTTACTTTCATTTCTTGAAGCCATTTTGGATGGGTAAAATCACCTGTGCCGATGACGGTTATCCCTTTGAGTTGAGCCCATTTCCAGAGGCCTTCTAAAGACATATCGCTACTTGTAGCCCGTGAATATCTTGAATGAATATGCAGGTCAGCAATAAAACGCATGTATATTTATACCTGGGTCTTCTCTTTCTTTTTATGCCAGAAAATATACACTACAAGCAGCGCTGCACAAGCAATTATGATGTATATACTCCACTGCTTGCTTACCTCTACAATCCTTTCTTTATTGTTGCCCACAAAATAACCGATGTATGCCAGCACAACAACCCATATACCGGCTCCAAAGGCAGTATAAAAAGAAAATTTCATAAGATTCATTTTACAAAGGCCGGCAGGAAACGAAATATAGTGCCTTATGCCTAATATAAGCCTTCCTATAAAGGTACTTATATTTCCGTGTTTAAGGAAAAAAGTCTCTCCTTTAATGAAATGTCCATGTGAAACACCAAAATATTTTCCATACTTGAGTATAAATGGTCTTCCTAAATATATTGCAATGGCATAATTAAAAAGTGCACCCATTAAGCTACCGGCTGTGCCTGATACTATTACCCCGGTCCAGCTCATCTTTTGCTGTGAAATTAGATAGCCTGCAGGAGGTATTACAAGTTCCGAGGGCAATGGTATAAATGTGCTCTCGATGAACATCAAAAACACGATACCAGGATAGCCTATAGAGCCAACAGTATCGATAAGCCAGTTCAAGAATGCGTGCATTAACACCCCAATCTATGGTCGGGGCGAGCAGATTTGAACTGCCGACCACTCACACCCCAAGCGAGTGCGCTACCAGGCTGCGCTACGCCCCGATTTTTTTGATTTTTTACTGAAGTTGACCCAGTAGTATTTCCCTGAGCCTTTTTTTGACATGCTCGATTGCTCGGGCAGGCTTACTAATTTCTATTCTTTTTATATCTTGTTCGGATCTTGATTCAACATTGGCAGACCCGAGCCCGAGTCTTTTTCTGACACCATCTAGCGTGTACCTTTCTTGATATAAAAGCCTTTTAATATTAAGTAGAAGTTCCACATCCCTCTTTATATAAACCCTCTGGCCTGATTTATTTTTTCTCGGCTTAAGAAAAGAGAATTCTGTCTCCCAATACCTTAGGACATAAGGTTCAACACCGACAATCCTGCTGACTTCCCCTATTTTATAAAAGAGTTTATCCGGGAAAGGCATATAAGTTTTCTGCTCTGATGCAGATTTATACATCTCGTTTCTCTAGAGCAGACTTTACTTGATTGCTGGCCCTGAATGTTATCACCATTCTTGGACTTATCTCAAGATCATCGCCGGTCTTAGGATTTCGGCCTCTCCTTGCCATTTTTTGTCTGACATTGAAGGTTCCGAAACCAGATATTTTAACTGACTCCCCTTCTACAAAGGTCTGCCTCATTGTATCGAACAGTACTTCGACTAGCTCCTGCGCTTCCTTTTTGGAAAGTCCTATTTTCTCAAAGATTCTGTCTACTAAATCCGCTTTTGTCATATAAACTCCACTATAATTTTTTTAATTATATTAAGGACATATGCTCTTGTCAAGAAGAAATTAGTTGAAGGCGGCATTCGAGAAATAGATTTTTTGGAAATTTTTTATATATTAAGTAAAACTCCCTGTTCTATTGATATAGCCTTCAATTAAAAAATCTTCGCCAACTTGCTTTACTGATAAGTCTGTTATTCTATACGCATCTTCGAGTTTCCTGAAGGATTCCCCTCCTACCGCTGGGAAAGACCTCTTTCCTCCGATTATCCTGGGTGCGATGAAGAATGCTACCTTATCAACAATTCCATCTTCGAGTGCATGAGCATTCAATGAAGAACCGCCCTCTATAAGAACCGAAGTGATTTCCATTTTTCCAAGTCTTTCCAGCAATGAATTTAGGTCAAGCTTTTCTTTATAATAAATTATATTTATACCAGTTTTTTCAAGATAATTTGCTTTTGAATTATTGATTTTTGTAACGATAGTTGTCTGTGGCGGCATCTGAAGAATCCTTGCAGCTAGAGGTATCTCAAGGTTAGGGTCAATAACAATCCTCCGTGGACTCTTACCGCCTTTTATCCGGGCTGTAAGCTGAGGGTCATCAGCCCTCACTGTACCAATGGCAGTCATTATTGCGTCAACACGGCTCCTCATACGATGAACTAGTTTTCTTGCCTTTTCACCTGTTATCCATTTTGACTGACCTTCAGGTGTTGCAATCTTTCCATCAAGGGTCATGGCAATCTTTAGTATCACAAATGGGGTTCCAGAAGTTATGTATTTTATGTAAAACTCATTAAGTCTCTTTGCCTCCTCTTCAAGAATACCTGATTTTACTACTAGGCCTGTTTTTTGAAGCTCCAGGATTCCTCTGCCCGAAACCTTTGGGTTTGGGTCCTTCATTCCGATAATTACTTTTTTTATACCCGCATTAATAATAGCCCTGGTACAGGGAGGAGTTCTTTTTTCTGTATGGCAGCATGGTTCAAGATTTACATACAGCGTAGAACCATTCACACCTTCGCCAGCCTTTTCTATAGCAAGGGCTTCAGCATGAGGTGTTCCAGGCTTTCTATGAAAATCCTCTGATATTACCCTCCCGTTCTTAACAATTACAGCCCCTACCATTGGGTTTGGACTTGTCATACCCTGTGCTTTTGCTGCAAGTCTAAGGGTCCGCTTTATATAAAACCCGTCATTCATGAGGATAGAATAACATAAAGAAGCATCTGGATTATATTTTGAAATTTCAAAGGAGTCGCTGACTTGTTTTTCATCACATCTGCCATCTCAATAATTTAATAATGCAACTGATGAGTTAATTTGATATAATACTTCAAGAGGAGGCACAATGAATCAGATATGGTTGGGATTTATAGTTCTTGCGCAAGTTGTAACGGTTGGATTTCTCATTTTAATGTTTATGGAGATGAGAAAGGCAGTTCGCTCCTTGAATGAGTTTTTGAAGACAACAGAGGAGTCTATCAAACCTGCATTGGAAGAATTACAGCAGACACTAAAGAGCATCAGAAATGTGTCTGACGATATAAATGTTGTAACAGTTGACATTAAGACATTTTCAGGGGCGATGAGAGATGTAGGGCAGAATATAAAACATGTAAGTAGCTTTATAGAAGATGTAACAAAGTCAACTACAATAAAGGCTTCAGGGCTAAAGGTCGGGATAAGGGCAGCCCTCGGGGTTTTATTGAATAATCTTATTTTAAGGAAAGGAGGTGGAAAATGAGAGAGGAAGACGGATGCAGCACAGGGTGTATATTCCTTTCATTTCTCCTCGGCGGCATTGTAGGAGCTGGTTTTGCATTGCTTTTTGCTCCTAAATCTGGCCGTGAAACGAGGGAGAAGATAAAAGTTTTTGCAGAAGATGTGAAGGATAAGGCAAAGGATTATGCGGAAGATGTAAAAGGAAAGGTTACATCCACTGTAGAGAAAGGCAAAGAATTTTATGGCGAGAAGAAATCTATTGTAACATCAGCTATCGAAGCAGGAAAAGAAGCTTACGAGAAAGAGAAAGAGAGATTATCCAGGGAATAATGCATGAAGTATCGATTGCCCTCAGCTTACTTGACATCGCAAAAAGTTATTGCGAGAAGGAAGGTTATAAGGGCATAGAATCAATAGGGGTTAAGATAGGGAAGGCCTCGGGCGTTAGGTCCGAGGCTCTTCTTTTTGCATTCGATGCAGTAAAGATAGGCACCATTGCAGAGAAAGCGCACCTGATTATAGATGAAATACCTGTTAGCGGTTTCTGCAACATCTGCAATAACAATTTCGCTGTAGAAGAAACTTTTGTTTTATCTTGTCCAAGATGTGGAGATACTTCATTCCAGTTAGAAACAGGACAGGAATTGGATATTTCCGAAATGGAGGTATTCTGATGAGCATGGGATCTCGCAAAACTGATTAATGGTTAATGAAACCCGGGTTGAAGATATTAGTCAAGGGTATTGTTCAGGGGGTTGGCTTCAGGCCGTTTGTTTATAGCCTCGCTAAATCGTTAAATCTTAAGGGTTCTGTCATGAACTCATCCGAAGGTATTGTCATAGAGATAGAAGGTGGAAATAGCTCTATTTTTATAGATAAGCTCAGGAAAGAAGCGCCCCCTCTTTCACAGATAACAGGGGTTGATATAAGTTCAATGCCACATTATGGCTACCGGGATTTTCAGATAATTAAAAGCAAGGACGGAGGGAGTTTTACCCTCGTTTCTCCGGATGTTTCTATATGTGAGGATTGTCTGGAAGAATTACTGAATAAAAATGACAGACGTTATCTTTATCCATTCATCAATTGCACAAACTGCGGACCCAGATATACAATAATGAGGTCTATTCCTTATGACAGGCCAAACACCACGATGTCTCCGTTTAAAATGTGCGCTGAATGCGAAAAAGAATACAATAATCCCGAGGACAGGAGATTCCATGCCCAGCCAAATGCATGTCCTTCATGCGGACCAAATGTTGAGTTAAGGATGAAAAGTGAAACATTCCTATCGAATAGTGACACAAAGGACAACGAAAATTATCACCCTCCCTTAATCCCTCCCGTCAATCCCGAAGGCTTTCGGGACTCCCCCCTTGCGGGAGAGGGCTCGCCCTGTAGAGTAGAGAAACTTACTCAACGGGGCAAGGGTGAGGGAAAATTTTTAGGTAAAAACTCAAAAGTTGCTAAGGAAGAAAATCCTGTAAAAGAAACAATAAGACTTCTAAAACAGGGAGCTATTGTTGCGGTTAAGGGTCTGGGGGGATTCCATATAGCTTGCGATGCATCAAACGAAGAAGCGGTAAAAAGGTTGAGATTGAAGAAGAGAAAAAATAACAAACCCTTTGCGTTGATGGCTCCTGATGTTAAAACAATCAAAAAATTCTGCATGGTATCCAAGGACGAGGAGTATCTACTAATTTCCAATAAAAGACCGGTCGTGTTACTAAAAAAACTTAAAAACCATTTACCCGAAGCTATTTCGCCAAACAACCCTTGCATTGGTTTCATGCTACCTTATACACCATTGCATTATTTGCTTTTTTACTATCCCGAATCCTCCCTCGTCGCTAATTTTGATTCCCTTGTCATGACAAGCGGAAATATTTCAGAAGAGCCCCTAGTCATCGACAATGAGGAGGCTATTTCAAAGCTTTCAGAAATTGCTGATGCATTCCTTGTGCACAACAGGGACATATTTATGCGGGTTGATGATACAGTTACAAAAGTCATTAGTCAGAAGTCAATAGTCAATAGTCAAAAATTAAGACATGCAGATCTCGACTCCCGACCCTCGACTTTCTTTATAAGACGTTCAAGAGGATACGCGCCTGACCCGATTCTCCTTAATGAGGATGGCCCTGAGGTTCTTGGATGTGGCTCTGATATCAAGAATACCTTCACACTTACAAAGGGAAGTTTTGCAATATCGAGTCAACATATAGGTGATATGGAAAACCATGAAACACTGAAGTTTTTTGAAGAGAGCTTAAAAAACATGAGGGATGTTTACAGGGTAAAGCCTGAGGCTCTTGCTTATGACCTCCATCCGGGGTATCTATCAACACAATGGGCGCTAAAACAGGAAGGCATTAAAAAGTTTGGCATTCAACACCACTATGCCCATATTGCATCTGTCATGGCAGAAAAGGGTATTAAAACTAAGGTTATAGGTGTCTCTTTTGATGGGACCGGTTACGGCCTCGACGGGAATCTCTGGGGTGGGGAGATTTTGATTGCTGATATAAATGGATTTAAGAGGGCAGGTCATTTTAAATATATTCCACTTCCAGGCGGTGAAACATCAGTAAAGGAACCATGGAGGATTGCTGTAAGCTATATCAGAGATATAGCCGGAGATGATGCGCCATCTTATCTAAAATCTATTGGCTTTATTGATAAGTACGGCGAGAAGATTAAAGACATCCTTAAGATTATAGATAAAAAACAATTTTCACCCCTTTCATCAGGCGCTGGCAGACTATTTGATGCAATCTCGGCTATTCTCGGTATATGTGATAGAAATACATTTGAGGGAGAGGCAGCAATAGCATTGGAGTCCATGACGAGACCTGATATAGTTGATGATTATCCTGTTGATATAAAATTCAAAGAGATTATGGAGATTGATTTTTCCCAGACCATCCTGAAGATTTTAGAGGATTTTGTGCATGGAGTTGACAAAGGTATTATTGCGTCCAATTTCCATAACACTGTGGCCACTGCAATTTTAAGGGTTATACAGAAGCTTTCTTCTCTCTATATGATAGAGGATGTTGCCTTAAGCGGGGGAGTATTCCAGAACATTTATCTACTCGAAAGGACTATCGCCCGACTTAAATCGTTTGGTATGGAAGTTCACATAAACGAGAAAGTGCCAGCTAATGATGCCGGTATATCTCTTGGCCAGGCGTATATAATCAGGGAAAGGATAAAGGCAACCAATAAAAATCCTTGACACCACTAGACCTCCCGTCTCAAAGGCTATCCAGTATGGGTTTATGGAGGGGGGAGTAAAGGAAGAAGCGGATAGACAGTCTTTATTCCTCTAACAATCGGGATCAAAAATTGATATAATGAAATATATTTACAGCCTTAAATTATTAAACCGGAAATCTCTATGTTTGCTTACGATAGACGAATTATTAATGACAGAAGAGGACAGCCAACACCGTTCCTAAGCAGGCATATAATTTCCGTTGGCCAGAGGAGGGACATCAGAAGAGAAGCGGACAAGAAAAAACATATTTTTGTAGACCACTATAGTCTGCAGCTTTTTGTAAAGATTTTACTTCTGTTGATTTTGAGCGTGCTCGATGCTTATTTGACCCTTGCATTGGTAAAAGAAAGCATTATAGTAGAAGCCAATCCTATTATGGCTTTGTATTTGGAACACGGCGATGTCACTTTTTTATTGGAAAAACTCCTGTTCACTTCACTATCGGTCTTCATCTTCTGCGTATTCAATCATTTTACTGTCGCAAGAATTTCCTTGTCGTTGGCAATAATAATTTATCTCGGGGTTGTTTTCTATGAAGTAAGTATCATGAATCATTTTTTTCCGCCATTTTAGCCCTTGATTTTGCCTCCCTCTCCAGTTACTTCCTGAACTCTTCACTGGTTTCTATTTTCGATGCCCGTTGACTATCAGGTGAACTTCTCGCACGGAGAAGCTCATGCAAGGTGCAAATTTGATGAAGAAATCAATAAAAGTTATGGGCTATTGGAACTGAGGATAAAAACAACAACATTTTATTAAGCATTCTCTGCTAAAAAACTGGATATCCAGCAATTCTAATTATGAAAATTAAATGGGACAAAAGTTTCCAAAATGCCCTTGAAATTGAGATGATTTCCCTAAAATAGTCCAATTTTTCGGCTAAAGTGGTAAAAAGATAGTCACCAAAATGGTCATAATGAGAATTGCTGCTGGATATCCTTGAATATGGACGATTGGTACGAATAAGGTTATAATGTTTTTGTACAGGAGCAACATTGAGTTTGTTGATTGAAAAGATAAAGAGCCTTGCAGATCAGATCGACAGGCCTGTGAACCTCATGGAGGTATGCGGGACGCATACTGTGGCAATATTCAGACATGGTATCAGGGATATTATTCCTGATACCATTAACCTCCTGAGCGGCCCTGGATGCCCTGTGTGTGTCACGCCAATAAAGGATGTGGATACTGCTATCGCAATTTCAAGGCTGGCTAGAGTTATCCTTTCGACATTCGGCGACATGATGAGAGTGCCAGGAAGCAAACAATCTCTTTCTATTGCACAGGCCGAAGGCGCTAATATAAAGGTTGTCTATTCCCCGATTGACGCACTAAAACTTGCATCAGAAAAAAAAGATATAAATGTTGTATTCTTTGCAACAGGGTTTGAAACAACCTCACCATCTATTGCCGGAACCCTTCTTGATGCAGAAAGGTTAAAGGTAGATAATTTTTATATATACTCCGCACATAAGATGGTTCCTCCAGCTCTTAAAGCCCTTCTTGATTCCGATGATTTAAAGGTAGATGGTTTTATTCTTCCCGGACATGTAAGTACAATTATAGGAACCAGGCCCTACAGATTTATTGCAGCTGATTACAGAATACCTTCAGTCGTAACAGGTTTTGAGGCAGAGGACATACTTCAGGGTATTATTATGCTCATTGAACAGATTGCATCAGGCAGGGCAGAAGTCGAGATTCAATATAAGAGAGTTGTAAGAGAGGAAGGCAATCAAAAGGCTGTGTCTCTCATGAATGAATACTTTGAACCATGTGATGCAAACTGGAGGGGAATCGGGACAATACCCCTGAGCGGACTTAGATTAAAGAATAGTTTTAACCGTTGGGATGCCAAAAAGGTATTTAATATTGAAATTCCTGACTCCAGTGAGCCGAAATCCTGTTTATGTGGTCAAGTCCTTAGAGGGGTAAAGATACCAACAGATTGTCCTTTATTCGGAAAGACATGCACACCTGAACATCCTGCAGGTGCGTGTATGGTGAGCACAGAAGGAACCTGCGCAGCATATTATAAATATGGAATGTATAGAATTTAGGCTTCCCGGTCTGCAATAACAATCTCATCATCATGATCATTTCATCTTCCCTACAGGCATTATGCATATTCAGGCTCTGGCAGTTTTATTATATCTTCAGTTTTATATTTCGCAGTAGATTCTTTACACATAAGCGCAGGCAATATTATTAATGCCAATATTCCACAAATTATAGTTGGTATATTATAGTTGGTATAAGGACTTTTTTAATCATGCGCTTCATTTATAGACCTCTTTCTTCATCAGACATGCATAACCTCTTGCACCTTTTCCACCAAATCTGAAATCCTTTATTCTTCCTAATTTAAAGTATTTTGAAAATGTATTTTTTATTTCATCCTTTGATGTCCTATAATGACCTCGAATGGTTTCCTCCTCCTTATCGCTCCAACATCTAAGATAATAATAACCTTTGTTTTTTAGTACCTTGTTAATTTTCGTTGCAAAATTCTCTCTATCGAGAGGATTTATATGGTGGAAACATCCTCTATCGTTGATAAAATCAAAACTCTCACCATCAAAATCAACACTCATAAAGTTATCAGTTATAAAGTTGACTTTTACCCCGGCTTTCTCTGCTCTCTCTCGTGCAATCCTGATAGCTTCATGAGATATATCGACTGCGATTACATTAAATCCTTTTGAAGCAAAATATATTGCATCGGTTCCAGTACCACATCCCACATCTAATAAATAGCATGGTTTTATCTTTTTATTTTCTATTAATTCAATAAGTTCATGGTCAGGTTCATCAGAATGCCAAGGGATTTCGGCCAAACTATGTTTCGAATATATTTCATCCCAATCTCGATTTTCCCTTTTTAACCATTCAGGTCTTTCCTTCATCTTATTCCTCTCATAGAATCCTTTTACTCTCGGTTTCGGCTAACGTTTTGAGTGCTTAAGAAGGGCATAGCATTTGGATATTTGACCTCAAGCACTCTGTTATCTGTCGTTGCGGGCATAATATTATGAATAAGTTTTTATCTCTCATCATCTTTACCACGAATGCGAACTTTCGTTTCTTCAACAATCCACAAACGCTGTATTAGAGGCTCACGACCAATAAGAGGAATAATGTTACGAAAAACTTTAATGACGTGATGTTTTGCCTGGATTCTAACCCTTAAAACAATAATGCCTGAAAATTCTTCCGGTGGATATACCCTAATATCAGAAAAATCTGTATCCAAAGTGACCAGAATACGATGTTCACGTTTGCATACTTCTGCAAGAATAGTATCTTTTGTACCTTGCAAATGTTGGTTATTTACGGTTTTTGCGTCATGGCCAGTATTACTAAGCAGTTCTGCAATTTCTATCGGTAGGTTTTCATCTATCTTGAACTGCATGTTTGCTTATGCTGGTACAGACACCAGTCTTTCACGAGAAAGTTCAGCAGCATAGGCTATAGCTGCTTTAATATCTTCGGGTTGCAGCGAAGGATAACTTTTTAGGATTTCTGCCTCTTCAACCCCTTCTGCCAAGTTATCCAAAATAACTGATACCATAATACGTGTCCCTTTAATACAAGCTTTTCCATGACATACAAGTGGATCAACAGTTATTCTCTCTCTCCAATCCATATCTCGCCTCCTCTTTATAAAGAGTATAGTACTATTGTATCACAACATGGCGTAGCCTTTGGATCTTTAACCCAAGCACTCTGTTAACTGCCGTTGCCGGCATTTCCTTTTTAATTGAATTTTGAAGGTTTGAACTTCATCTTTCCACTTCTTTATCAAATAGAACCATCCTTTTTATTTATATATCGTCTCTTTATTTAGTGTCTGTCCATAAAGTAAAGGTTTGTCATCCTTGGGCTTGACCCGGGGATCTATAACACCTTGAAAACACTGGATTCCCGATTAAGGACTTCGGGAATGATTATATGAAAGCGCGTGCCTCGATGATACAATATCACCAGGAAAAAATATTAACGGCGAAAGCCGTAAAAGGAGGCACGCTTATGCATATGATAGCATTTGATTCACACAAACGCTATACGGTAGCGTCAGTACAAAACATGGAAG
>Ga0172371_10007949_pt1 | contig 14933 bp, 7 predicted proteins | sample Lak12m_FD_114543 | JGI IMG/M metagenome (GOLD analysis project Ga0172371, IMG submission 114543) | Freshwater microbial communities from Kabuno Bay, South-Kivu, Congo - kab_022012_12m | ecosystem: Environmental > Aquatic > Freshwater > Lake | place: Democratic Republic of the Congo: South-Kivu... | reverse complement strand
CTAATTTATGCGGTTGGGTAGTTTTCGAAAACCGGAGCGATAACACCACTTCTTCCGGGCTTTCGAATTCTTGGCAAACTTCGTTAAATAGATACAAGTCGCCCAAGGTTCCTGTTTTTTGCGAGTGTGATGAGTAGCTATGGCCGGCAAATACATTGAACTTCAGCAAGCTGCCAAGATGCTTGGGGTTTCGAGCGACGAGTTGAACAACATGCGGCTCAGTGGCGAGATCCACGGCGTCCGCGATGGCTCGTCCTGGAAATTCAAGTCGGAGGAGTTGGACCGGGTTGCGGAGGAGCGGGGCGTCACGATGGGGGGCGAAGCGGACGAAGACTCCGAATTCGACCTGGACCTGGGTGGCGGCGACTCGGCGGCGTCCTCGGACTTGCACTTGGATCTGGAGGCCGAGGACGACGACAACTCGCCCACCGCGATTGGTACGGCGGGCGAGGCTCTGGGGGACAAGTCGGCGGTTGGCCTCGCGAAGACCGCGGGCAAGGCTCCGGCCAAACCGGCTCCCGCTGGCAAGGGGGACCTGGATGCGGACTCCGAGGCCGACATCCGCCTGATCGCCGACGACGGCGGCAGCGAAGTCAATCTGGTGGCCGGCAGTTCCGACGACGTGCTTGGCGGCACCGATCTGGGCCTCGATGCGGGCGGCGGAGGCACCGGCGAATTGGAGTTCGAAGGCAGCGATCTCACGTTGGGCTCGGATGTGAAGTTTGAAGACGGGTCCAAGCCGGCCGGGAAAGCGGCTGCGAAAAAGCCTGCCGAGAGCGATCTGACGATCGGTGACTCGGGAGAAGAAGAGATTGCCCTGGGTGAAGACGACGAACTGGTTCTGGACGGCGGCAGCGGAGCGGGCGGCCCGGGTGATACCGGAATCGGTTTGGCCAGTCCCAGCGACAGCGGCTTGAATCTGGAAGAAGAGCCGCTCGATCTGGCGGGCTCGTCCGTCTCGTCGTTGGAGTTGCCGGAAGACGAAGACCTGCTGGACCTGGAAGACTTGGAAGCCGAACCGGCGGCCGTCGCTGCGGACGAGGATTTCCAACTCGCGCCGTCCGCCGCGCTGCAGGAGGACGAAGAAGACAGCGGTTCCCAGGTGATTGCGTTGGAGGATTCGAGCGCGTTCGGGGTACCGTTGGATGGCGGACTGGAAGGCGGACTCGAGGGTGCCGAAGCGGTCCTGGGCGAAGAGGCTCCGGCCGACGAAATCTCCGGTTCGTTGGGAGAAGAAGCCGCGCCCGTCACGATGCCGACCGTTCAGCTGTCATCGGTCCAGGATCTGCCCTACTCGATCTGGAACGTGCTGAGCCTGCTCGCCATCGTTCTTGTTCTGTCCATTACCGGGATGCTGATGACCGACTTGGTGCGAAACATGTGGACTTGGGACGAGACCTTCACCGCCTCGACCCCCATCATGGATGTCATGGTCCGCATGTTCGGCTTGAATCCATAACGACGCCAACCACGCGTAACCCGACGCGTCAGCGAGGTCAATCATCGCAACCCGACGCGTCAGCGAGGCCGACCAGCGTAACCCGACGCGTCAGCGAGGATGGACGTGCTTTCCTCGCTGACGCATCGGGTTTCCGTGCGCGCAGTCCGCCCTTTTTCGCGGGCAATTTCAACATTCCGCGCAAGCCCTGTACCCGCGGCGACCCTCTTGCCTATAATCCCCTGTCCGCGAAGTTAATTCGCGACCCGCCTGGCCACATTTCTCTCCTTCTGCCCGCGTGGGACGAGAACACCTAGGTTCTGGTGCGTCGGTGGGCAAATAGGTTTCGAACGGGAACGGGGTTTATGCGCAAGCTTCTTATTGGCCTAGGCATCCTGCTTGGCTGGACCGTTGCAGGCTGCGATCAGACCGAACAAATACGCCACTATCAGGTCCCCAAGTCCATCGCCATCGAGTCGCCCAAGCAAGCACCGGCCGAGTCGATGCAGCCCGGCGAGTCGATGGCGCCCAGTGAGTCGCCGCCGCCCGCGGTTGGCAAGGCATCCCCAAGCGCGAGCCCTCAGCGGATGCTGGCCGCACTGGTGCTGCAGGCCGACCGAGCGTGGTTCTTCAAGACGCTGGGCGCGCCGTCCGCGGTGGGCGAGCAGGCCGACGCGTTCCGGAAACTGGTCAAGTCGCTGCGTTTTGCTGACGGCAAGCCGCAGTGGGATCTGCCCGCAGGCTGGCGACAGAAAGGCGAATCGGGGATGCGGTTTGCCACGCTCGAATTCGGTTCGACGGACAGCCCGCTGGAGTTGACCGTAATTCCCTTGCCCATTCCGCCGGGGGACCGGGCGGCGTACGTGCTGTCCAACGTCAATCGTTGGCGGCAGCAAGTGAACTTGCCGCCGATCACCACGGCCGAGTTGGACGGCAAGTCGGAAAAGGTGGAGTTGGATGGTGTGACCGCAGTCATGGTGGACTTGCACGGGGAGTAATACCGATGGCAACCGATACCCTCTCTCGCCTCGACGTCGGGCCGGTCGATTCGCCGGCGGCTTCCACTCGGAACGGCTTGCTGGACGCGGTCAAGTTCGTGTTTCGGCCGTGGGCGTCCCTGAAGTTGTCCGTGGTGCTGTTCGCCTTGGCGATCCTGTTGATTTTCATCGGGACGTTGGCTCAGGTCACGATGGACATGTGGGAGGTGATCTCCCTGTACTTCCGCGCGTGGCTGTCGTGGATCGACGTCGCCGTGCTGTTCCCCGCGTCCTGGTTCCCGAGGATGCCGGAATCGGCCATGCGGACGATCGTGGGGATGAGTTTTCTGGTCGGCGGATTGGCTGCGGCCGCTCGCGGCACGATGCGGCGAAACGTTTCTTGGGGCTGGCGCGCCGTGCTGGCGGCGACCTCGCTGCTGCTGCTGCTCGAAGCGGGGCTGGTCATTCGCCACGGCGGGTTCTGGTTTCCGGGCGGAGCCACGATCGGGACGCTGCTGGCCCTGAACCTGCTCGCCGCACATCTAGTGCGGTTTACCGTCCAGGCCCGTGGCGTGCGGCTGCTGCTCGGTCTGCTGAGCATCGCCGTAGGGGCCGTGACGACCTGGGTGGTGATCGCCAGCGGGCACAACCCGGAAGGTCTGCAGGCGGTGCCCATTTTCTCGTGGACGGCCCTGTGGCTGTGGTGCAAACTGGCCCTGACGGGCTTGACGCTGTTGAACTTGGGGATGCTGGCCGTCATGTGGGCGCGGGCGTCGCATCGCATCATCGAACTGGTGCTGATGAGCCTGTCCGCGGCGCTGTTGACCGTCCTGTGCGTATGGCTGTGGCTGGCCGGCGACGGCGCGTACCTGGGCGATGCCGGCATGCGGATCCTGTGGCAACTGATCCAGGGCGGCTTGGCGGCGGCGGTGATGCTGGCCGCATGCATCCTGCTGTTCAAGCGCCGCGGCGGTATTGTGCTGATTCACATCGGTCTGGCCTTGCTGATGCTGGGGGAGTGGTTTGTCAGCTGGTTCGCCGTCGAGGAACGGCTGGTGATTCGCGAAGGCGAGTCCACCAGTGCGGCGATCGACATTCGGGAAACCGAGTTGGCGGTGATCCAGACGGACTTTTCGCCGACGCAAGAAGATGTCCTGGCTATTCCCCGTTCGGTGCTGCTGCACAGCCTGGCCAGCGGCCAGCCCGTGCGGGATCCCGCCCTGCCGTTCGACGTCCAGGTCACTCAGTACTTGAAGAACTCCGACTTGCAGCGCGTCCAGGCGAGTGCCGGCAACTCGGCGAGTGCCGGCAACCCGGCGACGGCCGGCATCGGCCTGAATTGGCTGGCCAGCGAAATGCGCCCCGGCAGCGGCGCGGACAGCCGCAGCGCAGTGGACATGGCTTCGGCTTATGTCACGCTGTTGGAGAAAGGCGGCGGCAAGCCGCTGGGTACCTACCTGGTCTCGCAGCTGTTGCCCGCGCCCCAGTTCGGCGAGCGGATCTCGGTCGGCGGCAAGAGCTACGACTTGGCGCTGCGATTCAAGCACTCGTACAAGCCGTACACGATGCACCTGATCGACGTCCGCAAGGACGACTACATCGGCACGTCGACGCCGAAGAACTACTCCTCGGACGTGCACCTGGTCGACGCCGCCCGCAACGTCGATCGCAAGGTCCGCATCTGGATGAACAACCCGCTGCGGTACGCGGGCGAGACGTTCTATCAGAGCGGATACAACGTGGACCCGCGGACGGGCGCGGAAACGACGACGCTGCAGGTGGTGACCAACACCGGGTGGATGATCCCCTATGTGGCCTGCATGTTCGTGTGGTTCGGCATGCAGTCCCATTTCTCGGTCATGCTGGTGCGCTTCCTGACTCGCCGCGACGAAGCCTTGCTAGGCCAACACGGCCAGGACGTCGTGCCGGCGTCGCTGGTGAGTCCGGTCAAGCCGTCGGAGAGCCGCCGTAGCAAGCGTCGCCGTCAGCAAGCCGCCGAGCAGGAGCCGCGCGGCAAGTCCCGCGCGGGCGGCGTCATCTTCCCGGCGGCCGTGGTGCTGATCTTCGGAGGGTGGCTGGCCAACCAGGCTCGTCCGCCGCGGGCGGCCAGCGATGAATTTGATTTCGCCGCCTTTGCCAAGCTGCCGGTCGTGGACCAGGGGCGCGTCAAGCCGATCGATACGCTGGCCCGCATGATCTTGGGCAAGGTCTCCGACCGCGATTCGTACCGCGACAAGAGTGACGACAAGCAGCCCGCCGTGCGCTGGTTCCTGGACGTGGTCGCCAATCCTGCGGCGGCCGAGCGGCACGAAGTGTTTCGCATCCAGAACCTGGAGGTCCTGCAGATGCTGGGACTGGAGCGTCGTCCCGGCTTCCGCTATTCGCTGGAGGAACTTCGCCGCGATCCGACGAAGCTCGCGGAGTTCGACAAGGAGTTGCGGGCGACCCGGCAAGTGGACGTGGCCAAGATGGACGTCTATCAGCGGAAGCTGGTCGACTTGAACAACCGCTTCCAGGCTTACATGCGGCTGTTGAACGCGTTTCAGCCCTGGGAGTTGCCGCCGTTCCCCTCGGAGAAGGACCTGGCGGCCGACCGCGACACCGCACTCCGCGGCTGGATCTCCCGCGTGATGTCCGGCGGCGACCAGGCCGAGCGGGAAATGGCGTCCATGCAAGCGCCGCTGGCCGTGCCGTACCTGCCTGCGCCCGGCCAGCCGGCGGACGGTCGAGCGGCCAAGCCCTGGCAGCCGTACTCGACGGCCTACAACCGCGCCTACCTGCAGAACATGCTGGGCCAGCCCGCCGAGCAGGGTGCGCTGGCTTGGCACGCGATCTTCGACGCCTACGGCAAAGGCGATGCGGCGGCGTTCAATCGCGAAGTCGCCGCATTTCGCCAGCGGTTGGCAGCCAACCCGCCGGACGAGTACGTGCCGCGGAAAGTCGAACTGGAAGCGTACATGAATTCCGTCAACCCGTTCACATTCTGCATCGGACTGTATTGGACGGCGTTTGTGTTGGCCGCTTGTGCCTGGCTGGGGTGGAGCCGGCCGCTGAACCGGGCCGCCTTCTGGCTGCTGCTGCTCGCCTTCCTGGTCCACACCGCGGCGATCGTGGGGCGGATGTACGTCTCCGGCCGGCCGCCGGTGACGAACCTGTATTCGTCGGCCGTGTTCATCGGTTGGGCGTTCGCGCTGTCCGGCTTGGTCCTGGAAGCGATTTTCCGCTTGGGCGTCTGCAACGTCGTGGCTGCCGTCGGGGGCGCGTTGACGCTGATGATCGCCGGGGCCTTAGGCCAGGGCGCGGACACCTTTACCGTGATGCAAGCCGTGCTGGACACCCAGTTCTGGCTGGCCACCCACGTGGTGATCATCGCCTTGGGATACGCCGCGACCTTCATGGCCGGCCTGTTTGGGATTGTGTACATCGTGATGGGCGTGTTCACCCGATCCTTGTCGCAGCCCGAGACGCGCAAGCTGTTGTCGCGGATGATCTACGGCGTGGTCTGCTTTGCCGCCCTGTTCAGCTTTGTCGGCACGGTGCTGGGCGGCCTGTGGGCCGACGACTCGTGGGGCCGTTTCTGGGGCTGGGACCCGAAAGAGAACGGGGCCCTGATCATCGTGCTGTGGAACGCCTTGATCCTGCACGCCCTGTGGGGCCGGATCGTCCGCGAACGCGGACTGGCGGTCCTGGCCGTCGCCGGCAACATCGTCACCGCCTGGTCGTGGTTCGGCGTGAACGAATTGGGGGTCGGCCTGCACTCGTACGGATTCACCGAGGGAGTGCTGCTGACCCTGGGCGCGTTCATCGCCAGCCAGTTGGTCATCATCGGCGCCGGCAGCCTGCCCCTGACGTGGTGGGGCAGCTTCCGGGACTCCAGCCAGGTCGTGTTGGCCGATGCGGTCCGCCAGCCCGGGTAGCCTCGCGGGCTACCTCGAGATACACAACCTGCAGCCGTCCAGAAGACCGAGAGGCGAGCTGTCCTTGCCGCCGCTTCGGGTGACGGCCGCGTGGCTGTCGCCACGCCCGCGAGGGCGCCGCGGCAACTGCGGGGGCCGCGTGGCAATTGACTTTGAGCGTTTTTTTGCCATACTCGCTGGACAGTGTTTCTGCCTGATGTCACACCGTGTTTTCTTCCTTTCCAAGGCAAGGAGTCAATCTGTGAGCAAGTTCACGTTCGTTGCGGCCCTGCTTGTGGCCGCGCTCGTGTGCCTCGCGTCGAGCGAGCGCGTGTCCGGGGCGGAGTACCTGACCGGCATTCAATGGGCCGAACCGGCCGTGATCGATCCGGGTCCGCCGGGCGGTCCGCCGTCCGACGCCGTGGTGCTGTTCGACGGCAAGGACATGTCGAAATGGAACAACGCCGAACAGTGGATCGTCAAGGATGGTTATGTCGAAGCGGCTCCGGGGGCTCCGACCACCAAGGACGTGTTCGGCGATTGCCAACTGCACGTCGAATGGGCCTCGGCGACCGAGGTCAAGGGCACCAGCCAGGGCCGCAGCAACAGCGGCGTGTTCCTGATGGGCATCTACGAAGTTCAGGTCCTGGACTCGTATGACAACAAGACCTACTTCGACGGCCAGTGCGGCGCGATCTACAAACAGCATCCGCCGCTGGTGAACGCCTGCCGCAAGCCGGGCGAGTGGCAGACGTACGACATCATCTGGAAGGGGCCGCGATTCGACGCCGACGGCAAACTGGTCAGCCCGGCCTTCATCACCGTGCTGCACAACGGCGTGGTGGTCCAAAACAACTTCCAGCTGCTGGGCGACACGCCGTTCAACCGCCCGCCTGAGTACAAGCCGCACCCGGACAAGGGCCCGATCAGCCTGCAGTATCACGGCAACCCGGTGCGGTTCCGCAACATCTGGATCCGCGAGCTGCAGGAAGTAGCCAGCGAGCGGGTGTCGGAGCCCACGGTGGTGAAGTAGGCCGCCGATTCCGCGCGTCCTCGTTTAACGGCGAGCCGCAGGCGACGGCGTGGTTTTCTCCGCCGACGCCTGCGGCTTGCCGTTAGACGGGACAGCCATTTCCTCTGCGCTGCTGAGCTGACCGCAACTCCCCAAGGTCGGAGGTTTCCATGGTTCCTGCAGCTGGCCCTCGCCCTACCGCGACGGCGGTCGTCCTTGCGTTGTTCGTGGCGACTCAGCTCGCCGCCGCAATCTGGCTGCCCGCCGGCTCACTCGCGGCCGAGCCGGCGGCATCCGGAAAGCAGCTGTACCAGTCGCTGTGCGCCGACTGCCACGGGGCACAAGGCCAGGGCGTGGCGGGCGCGTACGACGATCCCTTGACGGGCGGTCGGTCGCTGCAGGAACTGACCAAGTACATCAATGACACGATGCCGCAGGACGAGGCGGAGAAATGTGTGGGCGAAGACGCAAGGCAGGTCGCCCAGTACGTCTTCGACACGTTCTATTCCGAGGCCGACCGCGCACGGCACAAGCCGCCCCGCATCGAAGTCGCCCATTTGACGGTCCGGCAGTACCTGAACGCCGCCGCCGACCTGCTGGGGAGCTTCTCCGGCGAAGGCGGCTGGGGCGATCAGCGAGGGCTGAAAGGCACCTACTACAACGCCCGCAACCTGCGCGGCGACAAGAAGGTGATCGAGCGGGTGGATCCGCAGGTCGAGTTCGTCTTCGGGAACGAAAGCCCCGATCCGGCGAAGATCGGCAAGGACGAATTCGCCATCCAGTGGCAGGGCGGCGTGCTGGCCGAGGAGACGGGCGAATACGAGTTTTGTCTGCAGGCCGACAACGCGGCCCGGCTGTGGGTCAACGACCTGCAGAAGCCGCTGATCGACGCCTGGGTCAAGTCGGGCGACGACCTGGACCACGTCGCCTCGATCTGGCTGGTCGGCGGCCGCGTGTATCCGCTCCGCTTGGAATACTCCAAGTTCCAGAGCCAGACCGCGACGGTCGGCCTGCAGTGGCAACCGCCGCATCGCGTCCGGGGCGTGATCCCGGATCGCAATCTGTCGCCGAACTGGTTCCCGCCGGTGCTGGTCATCAACACGCCCTTCCCCCCGGACGACAGCAGCGTGGGCTACGAACGCGGCTCGTCGGTGTCCGCCGCCTGGGACCAGGCGACGACCGAAGCGGCGTTGGAGATCGCCGCCCGCATCGCCGAGAACCTGTCCGCGCTGGCCAACGGTAAGGACGATGCCCCGGACCGGGCTCAGCGGGTCAAGGAGTTTTGTTATCGGTTCGTCGAACGGGCCTTCCGCCGGCCGCTGACGGACGAGCAGAAGGAGTTCTTCGTGGACCGCCGTTTCGCCGCCGGGGCGGAATTGGAAACCGCGGTCAAGCAAGTGGTCTTGCTGGCGCTCAAGTCGCCGCGGTTCCTGTACCTGGGCCTGATCAGCGGGTCGCCGGACGACTACGAAGTCGCTTCGCGGCTGTCGTTCGGGCTGTGGGATTCGCTGCCCGATCCGCCGTTGCTGCAGGCCGCGGCCCAAGGCCAGCTCTGCACGCCGGAGCAGGTCGCGGCCCAGGCCGAACGGATGCTGGCCAATCCGCGGACCCGTGCCAAGCTCCGCTACTTCTTCTCCAAATGGCTGCCGGTCGAACGGGCCTATGACGTGTCGAAGGACCAGCAGCTGTTCCCCGACTTCGATCGCCAGGTGGCCTCGGATTCGTTTACCTCGCTGGACCTGTTCCTAGACGACGTGGTCTGGAGTCCGGCAGCCGATTTCCGCCAACTGCTGCTGGCGGACTACCTGTTCGTGAACCCGCGGCTGGCGAAGTTCTACGGCCTCGACGCGCCGGCCGGCGAGGGGTTCCACAAAGTGTCTTGCGATCCGGCGAAACAGGCCGGCATCCTGACGCATCCCAACCTGATGTTGGGCTTGGCCTATCACAAATCCAGCTCGCCGATCCACCGCGGCGTGTTCCTGGTCCGCGGGGTGCTGGGCCGAGCGCTGAAGCCGCCCCCGATCGCCGTCGCCCCGGCGGACGAAGGGACCAATCCGAACTTGACTACGCGCGAGCGGGTGTCGCTGCAGACCAACGCCGAGGCCTGTCAGAATTGCCACGGACTGATCAACCCACTAGGATTCACGTTAGAGAACTACGACGCCGTGGGACGGTTCCGCACCGTGGAACGCGACAAACCGGTCGATGCGAGCGGCCTGTACCGGACGTTGACCGGGGAGCAAGTCGAGTTCCGCGGGGCTCGCGAATTGGCCGAGTTCCTGGCCGCCAGCGACGAAGTCCACCGCAGTTTTGTGGAGCAGCTGTTTCACCAGATCGTGAAACAGCCGGTCAGCGCGTACGGCGACGAGCGGCTGGAAGCCCTGAAAACCGCGTTTGTTGCGTCCGAGTTCAATATCCAGAAGCTGTTGATCGAGATCCTGAAAGCGTCGGCGCTGCAAGCGCCGTAGCTTGTTCGAGGAGACGCTGATGCCCATCCGACCGACCCGCCGCGATTTTATCCGCGATCTGGGGCTGACGGCCGCCGCGCTGCCGTTTGTCTGGAACTTGCCCAGCCTGGGCTGGGCGGACACCCAGGCCCGCAAACAGCGGCTGGTGATCATGTTCAGCCCCAACGGGATTGTGCCCGACCGGTTCTGGCCGGACCAGACGGGCGACCAGTTCACGCTGAAGGACATCCTGCAGCCGTTGGAGTCGTTTCGAGATCATCTGCTGATCCTCCGCGGCGTGTCGAACAAGGTTCGCGGCGATGGCGACAGCCACATGCGCGGGATGAGCTGCCTGCTGACGGGGATCGAATTGTACCCCGGCAATATCCAAGGCGGTTCGCACACGCCCGCCGGCTGGGCCAGCGGGATTTCGATCGACCAGGAGATCGCGAACTTCCTGCAAAGCCGCCCCGAGTCGCGGACCCGCTTCGGCTCGCTCGAATTCGGCGTCACCGTGCCCGGCCGCGCGGACCCCTGGACGCGGATGGTCTATGCGGGCCCCAACAAGCCCCTGGCCCCGATCGATAATCCCTACCAGATGCTGGCCAAGATGTACGGGCAAGTGCGGGACCGGGAGAGCTTGACCAGCATCCTGGACGACGTCCAGGAAGACCTCCGCAAGGTCCGCTCGGCGGTCAGCAAGGAAGATCAACAACTGTTGGCGGAACACGAGACGTTTGTCCGCCAGGTGGAGCAAGAGTTGCAGGCCGACAGCGCCAGCGCCGCTCGGCCGCAGCCGCCCCAGCTGGAAGAAGGCGTCAAGATCGCCAACGACAGCGTGCCGCAGCTCAGCCGCATGCAGATCGACCTGCTGGTGAACGGCTTCAAGAACGACATGGCGCGGGTGGCGACGCTGCAGTACACCAACTCGGTCGGCCAGGCGCGGATGCGGTGGGTCGGCGTCGAGGAGAATCATCACGAACTGTCGCACGATCCCGACAGCAAGACCGAGTCGCAGGACAAGCTGACTCGGATCAATCGCTGGTTCTGCGACCAGCTGGCGTACCTGGTCCGGCAGCTGGGCGAAACACCCGAGCCGGGCGGATCCGGCAGCCTGCTCGACAACACGCTGATCGTCTGGACCAACGAGTTGGGCAAGGGCAACTCGCATACGCTGGACAGCATCCCGTTCGTGCTGGTCGGCAGCGCCCCCGGCTTCCGCATGGGCCGTTCGCTCAAGTACCCCAACGTGCCCCACAACCGCTTGCACCTGGCCCTAGCCCACGCCTTTGACCACCGCCTGACGGCGTTCGGCAAGCCCGAACTGAGCGCCGACGGCGTACTGTCCGACTTGGCGTAAGGCCGTTTCGGCGATCGTGTCGCGTCCGGCCGAAGTCAAGACGCCTGGGGGGCCGATTCCTCCTCGAGGCCCCACTGGCTGTGCAGATCGCGAAGCTTGTCCGTCTCGCCCAGACGCTGATAGCAGTTGGCTAGGGCGGCGGCAGCGGGCTGGTAGTTCGCACAATCCCGCAGGGCATGTTCCAGGATCCCAGCGGCTCCGGCCAGATCGTTTTTCGCCAAGGCCGCCTGGCCGATGTTGAATTTCACGCCCGCCGCGATGGAGTGCTCGTTCAAGATGCGGCGATATCCCTCGATGGCTCCGGCGATGTTGCCCGTGCGGGCCTTGAGATTGGCGGCATCCAGTCCGGGGAACAGGCTGCCCAGGTCCGTGCCGCCGTACGAACGGAACAGCTGGACGAGCGCGACGGGCACGCCAATCACGAACAGCAAGTTGCCCAACAGCATCTTCCACGCTTCCCCGCGCATGCATGCCGGGCAGCGCCAGGTTTCCTTCTGGTAGAACCCATATACCACCAGGAGGAAGTAGAAGTAGAAGATCGTGAACTTGCGGGGCTTGCTGTACATGCCGCAGGTATCGCACAGTCGGTACTGGGCCTCGGCCTTGAGCGGGCCCTGCGGCGAATCGAGCGTTCCGATGGTCTGGCAGAACGGGCAGTAGACCTGCGGGGTGCGCGGCATGCTCGTCAGGTCGATCGTGGCTTGGCAATGCGGGCAGACGACGCTCCGGAATTCGTGGCCTCTTCCGGCCTTGGTGAATTCCTCCCGATGCGCTTCGGCCCAGGCTCGGCTTCGGCACAGTCCCAACTCGGCTCGCAGTCTGTCGACGCTGCCGCTGGTGACGCTGAACAGGGCCTGATGCGTGTGGCCCTCGCGATCGACCGTGGCGATGACAAACCGCTTGCCGCGGCTGTCGACGGTGCTCAGGCAGGCCGCCGGCAACTGGACGTCGTCCAGCGCCAGTGTCTGGCCGTCGAAACTCCCTTTCTTCGAGAGAAAGCCCGTCTCGCGGCCCTGCTCGTCCAGCCACTTGAACTTGAATCGCAGCGGTTCCATGGGCGGCTCCTTTCCCGTTCATTGTGACACGCCCCGTGCGGGTTTCAATCGGGCCTCGGCCCTGGGGTATCACTCCGTCCCGCGCAGGGTTCCCGACCAGACGTATCGCGGCCCGCCGGGAGGCACGGGCTCGGGAGGATGCGTAGCCAGGTGCTCGAGGGCGGCGAGCGTGGCGGGCAACGCGACGTCCGGGTTGGGCCAAAAGCCGCCGATGCGCCATAGCCAGCCCCAGCCGTCAAGTCGATAGCCGCCCAGCCAATCGGCCTCGCGGCCGGCGACCAGGGTGACGTGGCCGGGGTCCTGCTGGCCGCGGGCGAGCCCGCGGTTGACGGGGCTGGCCGCCGTGGCGATGCGGGCCGCCAACTCGGACGGCAGCCACGCGCGCCCGGCGACCGTGACCTGCAGCGGCTCGGCGGGTTGATCGACGTCGCCGCCGTCCAGCGGCAAGCTCAGGTAGCCCATTCCCGCCGGCCCGACCGATTCGTACTGCCAGTCGTCGCCCTGCCGCCAAGCCGCTTGATAGAACGAATACCCGGCCGTCTCCCACCAGCAGCCGCCGCGGTTCACGTAATCTCGGATCGCGTCCAGCATCGCCCGCCACTGGCCCGGGCCCGCCGTGGGGAAGATCTCGCCATAGGGATTGATGACCGCCCAACAGTCCGTCGGCCCGGCTCGCAGCAGGCGTGCCAATTCGTCCGCGGAGGTCACGCGGCGCACGGAGAAACCGCCACGGCGGACCGGGCCGGACGGTTCCAGAGCGCGGACCCAGTCGCCGGGGCCGATTTTCGTCCAGACCGGCGTCACGCCCGGCAGGTCCAGCACGGCGATGGCCGGCTTGCGCGGCCAGTCACACGGGGCCTTGGCGGCCAACTCGGGCGGCGGTGCAACACGTTGGGTTCCCGCCCGCGGAGGCAGCGTGAACTGCCAGATCCGCCCGCTGCCGGTCGTGGCCAGCGGCACCTTGCCGTCCAACACCAGCGTCGTCTCCGCCGGCAGGTCGGCGGGCGTCAGCACGGCGACGCCGTCGCCCGGCCGGGCATATACCCAGATCTCGGCGCGCCGGGCGTCTCCCTGGGCGACGAACGATACGCCCTCGTCGCCGTACTCCTGTCCGCCCAGCATCTGCAGGTTGGCGGCCACCAATCCCGGAGCGGTCGCGGCAAAGCCCCAGGGAGCCAATTGGACCTGCTGCAGGGGCCGCGGGCGCGGCGACAGGTTCGCCACCACCTGCAGGGCGTCGTAGCGAGCGCGGAGCAGGCCGTCGTCGTCCGGCGGGGCGGCGACGTCGCGTTCATGCGTGAAGGCCGTCAAGGGCTGGCCCACGTAGCGGGCGCAGACCGACTTTTGCAGACGGTCCAGCCACAGCAGCCACTGCCGCGGGTTGTCCGCGTCCAGCGCCGCCGCCTGGACGCGATAGCTGAGCGAGAATCCCAGGCCCAGCGTCCAGGCCAGCGTCTCGCGATTGGTCACGAACTGGCCCAGGTCATGGTGCAGCATGGCCGCCTTGTCGTGCGCGAGGTACTGGGCCACGGGGAAAATCTCCCAGGTGGCCGGAGCATACCGGGTCTTCAGCAACTGGCGCCAGGCCGGTCCGCCTTCGGTGGGCACCAACGACCAGCTCATCCCGTACAGTTGAGACTCGAAGTTGACCACGCCGTCCCAGCCGCTCTCCGTCGCCAGCGGCTTGCGCCGGCAGTCTTCGGCCACCATCGACAGCAGGCCCTCCGTGTACGCCGCGACAGACGGGCTGGCCGGATTCGTATCGTATTGCCAAGCTCGCGCCCCGCACTGGTCCTGGAACAAGACATCGCATGGATAGTCGCGGCTGAACTGTTCCACGGTCAGCCGATTGGCCGCCTGCACCGCCGGATGCCAATGACAGACGGTGAAGCCTTCGTTCTGTCCGTACTGCTCGTGGGCCACCTTCCCATCCAACCGCTTCAACAGCGGGGCGTCGCCGTGCTTGGCAAATGTCGGCCCCGGCGGCCCGTCGCACCACCAGGTGGGATTCGTATACGGGATCAGCAAGTGACCCAGCTGGTGCCCGCGGTCGAACAACTCGCGGAACTGGGCGGGCGTGCCGAACGCCGGGGATGGCGGCAGGTGGTCCGGGTACTGTTTGTCAAACCCGCCGCGCAGGTAATCGGCAAAGTGGATTTGCGTGGGGACCGGCAGTTCCGCGAGGTGCTCCAGTTTCTCTCGGCAGTTGCCTCCGTAGTAGACCAGCACGGAATCCTTGAACCGATCCACGAGGCCCGCCGGCAGCTTGTCCTCGAGCCGCCGCGTGATCGCGTTGGCTTGGCAATACGCCCGCAGTCCGTCCGCCGCCGTCTGGCCTGCGACGAGCCGCACCGCGGGGGATTGCCAAGCCGTCGCAGGCGAGATGTACGTGCCAAAGGGCCGCTCGCACCAGCCGCCGTGCTCGTCGCCGCCACAGGCGATTCGTCCGGGGACGAACAGGGCGCGGGGATCGTCCTTGCCTTGCCAGGGTTCCCAGCTCCGCGGCTGGACGCGGTAGACGGCGGCCATGCCGGCGCTGCTTTCACAGTGCAGAAAGTCGGCAAAGGCCGGCGGATAGCTGCAGCCGTACTGATAGCACAGCACTGGCACCAGACGGTTGTGGAACGGGTGGCCGCCAACCTCGAACCAGTTGCCGCCGCTGCGCACGTACCGGCCGATCGCCGCAACGGTCGCCTCGATCGAATCCTGAGGCCGCGTGGGCAGCCCTTCGCCGTACGGATTGAGAAT
>Ga0172371_10007948_pt1 | contig 14933 bp, 23 predicted proteins | sample Lak12m_FD_114543 | JGI IMG/M metagenome (GOLD analysis project Ga0172371, IMG submission 114543) | Freshwater microbial communities from Kabuno Bay, South-Kivu, Congo - kab_022012_12m | ecosystem: Environmental > Aquatic > Freshwater > Lake | place: Democratic Republic of the Congo: South-Kivu... | reverse complement strand
GAACCGGTAAATGTTAACAGGTCACCAAATTTCTTTATATCTATTTTCAGACCCATTTTTTTATTAATTAGATTGAGAAAAGCGGCTAAACTGCAATCCACAAGAGTTTCAGCTATAGCGGTTATGCATTTATTAACCCTAAATTGATTAGCAGCAGTAGCTTTTCCATATGTGACGCCGGCGATATATGCGCTTTTAAATAGAATATCGACACCATTGTTTTTATTTTCGACCTTTATGCTAATTTTTGTATCAGCTGTAGCTTTTTTAGCAGCATCTAATACTAATTCATTAAGTCTGCTTGCGGCCAGTTTTCCTTGCTGTTTATCTACTTTTGCAACTGCCTTGTCAAGCTTCTTTTCAGTATGAGTATATGCGGCTTTATCTGCGGCGTTTTTAATACCCTGTATAGCTTTTTGTAAAAATACAGGTAAAGCTTCACTTAACCCAGCTTTTAATTTAGTAATATCTTCTGGTGTAATCTGAAATACTGCTGCTTTTAATGCGTCTGGGATAATCGTGCCAACCAATTGTTCACTAAATGATGTATCAGTTTTACGCTGTGCTTCTTCATCTTTTACTCAGCTTCACTCAACCGTTGGTTTTTCTGGATACTCTTTACCAAGAGCATCAAATACGCTGATATTATATGCTTGCTCATTTTCAACTTTATCAAGACTGATTTTTGCAACAAAGCCTTGTTTTGGAAGAATGTAGAAGCCAACATCACCTTCATCTTTAAAACCATAACCAGCAGCTTCAACAGCTGCTTTTATTTGGTCATTTATCTCTTTTAATTTTAACAGACGTTTACCCCTACTAAGATCGGCCTCATTTAAATTTTGAACAAATCGTAATTTCATCTGTGATCTCCTTTTATCAACTGCCTTGCAATTCTTATCATATAATTTAGCAATTACTAACTAATAAGTATAGCATACATCAATTAATTGTATAATAATATTGTTAAATAATAATAATAATAGAAAAATATAGGTAAAAGATAAAGATGAATGAGAAAGAAGAAAAGTTTTCATATTCCAAGTTAGAGGTGTATAGTTCCTGTGGGTGGCAATACAAACTAAAATATGTTGATAAGAATTATACATCATTAGATTCAATAGCTACTGATTTTGGAACACTTGTTCATTACATAGAAGAAACCATCGCAAAAGATATAATGGCAAATGGTGATGAACCATATTTTATGATTGATGACCAAAAATATATTGATCTATTCATCAATACTAATGCTGGTGAAGGAAAAGATGCCGTTTTAGGAATCAAAAAATTAAAAGAGAAATATCCAAATGAATTTTATGTCGCAGATAAGAGTGGCATGGATTACAACGAAAAAGCAAATGATTATCTAAATAATGGTATATATCGCTTACGTGATTATCTGGCTCAAAACAAACATATTAAACTAATTGCTGTCGAACAACCATTTGAGTTCAAGTATAGAGGTTACATATTTCAAGGTTTTATTGATCGCATTTTTAAAAATACCGCAGACGATTCGCTTATAGTTGAAGATATTAAAACCTGGTGGTCGATTGATGGTCACGATGTCGTTACACCATTACAATTTATTTTCTATACATTGGCCTGCCAACAGCTTTACAAAATAGAAGATATTAAATGTGCGTATGATTTACCATTAGCAAAAAACAAATATGATGCCGGAACAAAAGGTTTTGTAGAAAGGGGTCTTAAAAAAATTGATCAACTGCTTGAATCAATTGAAAATAAAGTGTTTATACCATCACCGACCCCGTTATGCGCTTGGTGCCCGTATTCGCTAACAAATCCTAATCACCTCGAAAAAGATGATGCTTTATGCCCATACCATTCTAACTGGACTAAAACCAAAAAAGACTTCTCAGTTAATTATGAGTGGGCAGATATTGAAAATCATGATAAAATTCAAGAAGATTTTATTAACAAAAAAAATCAAATTTTAGCGCCTATTACACTTAAATCAACCATATCAGAAGTTGATGAACATAGGCGCATATTCATCGGAAAGCGGTATTAACAGATTAGATTTATCTAATCTCTTTTATTGTATATTTATATATAAATATAAGGAAAATATAAATGGCAAAAATATTAGTGTATAGCGACGTCCATTTTTGTGAATATGCATCAATAGTCCGATCAGAGGGTGAGAAGTATTCTATTAGATTAGAAAATTTGATACGTTCCATTAACTGGGCCGAAAATCTGGCGCTTGAAACCAGTTGTGATGAAATAATATGTTTAGGAGACTTTTTTCATTCACCAGACTTAAATAGTAGAGAAATTACTGCTTTACAGGACGTTGTGTGGGCACCTATTCCACATACTTTTATTGTTGGGAATCATGATGCTTCAACTAAATCACTAAAATACAACAGCGTGATGGCATTAAAAAACAATGGCTTCAAAGTTATTACTAATCCAGAACTAACAACAATGGGCGATGCAGGTGGGCTAAAACAGTTGCTATTTTTACCGTATATAACAGAAAATAGTGATATTAGCTTAAAAGATTATCCAATAAACCCAAAATATCCTTGTATTGTTTTGTCGCATAATGATATCAAAGGTGTTCAATATGGATCAGTTGAATCAAAGCATGGCTTTAGCATTGACGAGATTAATGAACTTAATTATCTATTTTTAAATGGACACATACATAATCACACAAAATTTGGCAAAAAAGCATTTAATCTTGGCAATTTAACCGGGCAGAACTTTAGCGAAGACGCGTTTAAATATCCACATCAAGCAGCTATTTTAAACACTGCTGAGAACACATTAGAATTCATTGAAAACCCTTACGCATTCAACTTTTACGCTATAACTGTTAATAATATATCAGATTTAAAGATCTTTAGTGAGCTTAAAGATAACAGCGTTCTATCAATTAAATGTGATGAAGATTTGAAAGATGATTTAAATAAGGTTCTTGATACGCTGGTGAGCAAAATTGTCACTAAAAGAATTATGTTTACACAAAAGCCTAAAACAGCCCTTAATGAAAAGCTGGTAGAACTTCAAAATCACGCAGCAAGTTATTTAGCAGAATTCACATCCTTCTGCAAAAATAATATTGATAATAGTGAAATTTTAGATTATGAGTTAGGGGAGGTATGTAAATAAAAATGCATATTCATATTAAAAAGGTAATTTTACATAACTTTCTCTCTTATGGTCACGCTGAACTAGAATTGGAAGGAAAGCATTATTGTTTAGTTAGCGGAATAAATAACGATAAAAAAGATAACGCATCATCTAACGGTTCTGGAAAGTCTGCAGTTGGCTCGGCCATCAGTTTTGCTTTAACAGGTCAAACCATCCAGGGCATAAGCTCAGGAATAAAAAATATTCATATTGAAGAAGATTCTTGCTTTGTTGAGCTACACTTCTCTATTGACAATGATGAATACCGTGTAACCAGATATAAAAATCCTAAATCCGACTTAAAAATAATTATTAATGATAAAGATGTATCCGGAAAAGGGCTAAGAGAGTCTGAAGCGGTACTTAACAAATATCTCCCAGATTTAACCAGCCAATTGATTGGTTCAATTATTATTCTTGGACAGGGGTTACCATATAAGTTTTCGAATAATACTCCGAGTGGAAGAAAGGAAGTATTAGAAAAACTATCTAAATCAGATTTTATGATTCAAGACCTTAAAGATCGTGTTACTGAAAGGTCTGAAGTTTTAAATGAGAACTTAAGAATAATAGAAGATAAGATTTTAAGCGAAACATCAAATAAAACATTACTTTTAAAACAGATTAAGGATCAAGAAGTAGCTCTTAACTTGTTGAATGAACCGCGAGACTTTGATTCTGAAATTAATGAACCAACAAATGAGTTATTTGAAGTTACTGCGCTAAGTAAAAAAATTAAAGAGCAAATATTTGACAATGAACAAAAAAATGGTGAAAAAAATACAGCTTTAAGAGAAAAAAATAACGCAAAAACAGAATCATTAACCGCAGAAAATAACGAATTTAATTCCTTTAAATCTACATATTTTGAGCAAAAATCAAATATAGCCGCACAAATAGGTTCTTTAAATACTAAAATAAATAGCCTAAAAGCGATAAAAGATGTGTGCCCAACCTGTGGTCAACATATTCCAAATGTTGTTAGACCATCAACCGAGGCAGAGGAAGCTTCCTTATCAGAATTAAATAAACAACTGCTTGAATTAAACACAAAATATGCATCATTCGAAAAATTGCACAACCTAGAAGTTCAACAAATCAATAAAGCATATGACGCAGAAACGGCTGAGATTATGAATGATCTACGCATTTTGAAACAACAAATAGATTTGTCAAAAACACGGGATAATGAATACAGACAAAAAATAATTGATTTGACAAATACAATAAACAAAATTACAATAGAAAAGACGCAGCATTTAATTAATATCAAAAATGCAGAAAAAATATTGTATGATCTAAGATCCAGTGTGTCTAAATTAGATGATGAAATATTGTATGATAACGAAGATAAAGATAATATGTCTAAGCATATAACTGTAATCAACCAAATGAATACATTAATTAAAAGAGATTTTAGAGGTTTTTTACTAGGTAACGTAATTTCATATATTGAGTCAAAAGTAAAAGAATACTCGCTTGAAATATTCGGAACAGAACTATTAAAATTCGCGCTTGATGGTAATAACATCAACATTAGTTATTGTGATAAATCATTTGAAAACTTAAGCGGCGGAGAAAAACAGCGAACAGATTTAATTATTCAGTTTGCGATTAGGGATATGATGCGTCAATATCTAAACTTCTCATCAAATATTTTATTACTAGATGAAATATTTGATTCATTAGATGCGACAGCCGTTGATTCTGTATTAAAATGTATCTGCAACAAGCTTGCAGACGTCGACAGTTTATTTATTATATCACATCACGCAAGAGAACTAGAAATACCATATGATTCTGAATTAATTATTACAAAGAATGAATTTGGAATAAGTAATGTAACATGGAGATAATAGGAGAAACCAAACATGCCGGTAATGTTTAATAAGCCTGCAAATCTAAAATATACTGACCTAGCTATTTATATAGATGCCAATGCCTATAAACTTAAAAACGGCGGAGAATATCCAGAAGTAGAATCTACTATATATGAATACCTTTATCACATTGTGTATGCACTTGCTTGTAAAGCCGCGTATTTTAGACAATTTAGTGATTATGACTATTTTGCGTGTTATGCTGCGGGAGAAATACTCCTTGCCATGCGTAAAAAGCTGCAAAATGAAGGTAAAGACGTCCGGGGTAAGAAAATAATTCCTGTAAAATCATCTCTTAATTTTATAAAAGCTACGATGTTCCCACTAAAGATAAATTATCAGAAAGAAACTTTTGGTGAAGTAATTGACCCAGCTATTCACGGAAACACTGATGTTCTACGCACAAATCTTACTGAAGCTATTCAGCAGCAATATAGACCAGCACCCCAAGAAACATACGAAGAAACTGCGGCGGAAATACCAAAAATTATTAAACAAGTTCTTGAAAATACACCTTTTAGAAATAATCAAGGGTTATGCGAAAAGCTTTACTTATCAATAACATTAACGCTACTCAACGATTTAGCAATCCCGAAGAAATTACATAAAAAGTTAACAAATAATATAGAAAAGCAATCAGCTACAAAAAAATCGAGGAAGCTAATTAATGAATATGTAAAAAATATTGAACCAGCTCTTTTATGGCATCTAGATGAAGGTTTTAAAAATTATGTGCGCGTATTAACCATTAAGGTAAAAAGCTTAATATCAAAAACTTTTGAAGAGAACGCCCACAGCGGTGAATTATCAGAGGATTTATTAGATCGCTTAATGCGTAATGCATATGAAAATTATGATGGGATGGGAGAAATAGAATAATGGCAAATGGTAAACGATTAACAATGATAACAGAAGCATTAAATTCATTAAATAAGGATGATATATATTCTTTAATGCTTTTTACCTTATACAAAATGCGAGATGTACCAGACTATTTGACTTTAACAGAGTTATGCTATATATTAGATGGAGATAGTTTAAATAAGTTCCTACATTATTTTGGCGGGATGACTTTAACTATACCAACAGCCGAGCAACTAGAGTTGGTTGTTCAAGCACTGTGCTTATATCAATATGTAAATTTGGAAGGCGGCGATCTTGAATCTGGTCTAAAAGATGTAGTTACTGATGATATTAATAAAGATGAAGTTAAAGCGTTATATGCAAATATCATAGAGGTGTTATCTAATTATGAATTCAATATCAGAAAATAATTTAAGCAATAACTTAGCGCTAATAAAAGCTGAGATGTCTCGCTATAAACTAGTAGCAAGAGTATACTTTTTCAATCAATGCATCAATGAAAAATTAAAAAATATTTTATATAAATATAATATAGAGACAGATAAGCTATCTGATTTTTTGCTGCGTCAATCAGGCACACGTGTTCTGAAAGCTATCGCAAAAATTAAAAAGTTTGATGATAGAAAGGTTATTTATGAGAATATGAAAGGAGATGAAGATGAATAACACATTAAATGATTTATCTATTCTAACAACTATCCCCGAAAAAACATTAGCTAAATTTTTTAGAAAGATGTCTTTCTGCATTTGTGAGTCCGTTAGAGAGGATGCATTAGATGACAGCAACGTTAAAGATATCACAGAGATTGATATTGGTATCGGCAAATTGTATATTAGACATGTGGGCACAGATATAGAATATAGATTTAAACCAAGTGATTACCTCGCGAAAGCGCTTATAGCAACAGTGACTAATAAAGAAAACCCATTATCAAATTTTTTAGATGCGTCTTTAGGTAAGAAGTTTGTTGACCTATATAAGGACTTATGTTAATAACAGATAAAGAAAAATTAGCTGAAACCAGCGTTGCTGTAAAAGAAGCATCATCAACATTATCGGAAGATAAAGAGCTTGATGCTGCTATCGACATGTCTTTAGCTGTATTACCACTTGAGACTGCTGAACAAAACCTGATGTTGAAAATAATTGAAGCACCAACAAAAGAGGAATTGCAGGAACAGCTTGATCTATTTAACATTAATCAAAGCAAACAAAATGCGGTAAGGATTGTTAAGCTAAATAATCTACTAAATAAGGTAGAGGATCAAGCTATCGAAAGATTTGAGAAGCGTCCTGACCAGGTATCTAACAGAGAATTGCTAGAATATATGTCAATAGTTTCAAATCAAATTGACCGCGCGCAAAAATCAATTGATGCTGTGCAAAATACGCCTGCAATAACTATTAATAACCAAAAAAATTAAGTAAATATAAATATGGGTCCACAGCTTGACCGTGATAGTAAAGAAAAAGTTATGGATGTTATAACTGCATTACTTAAGCAGGTCCAAAAAGATTCACCGGTCATTGACGCCAATTTCACTACGGTGTCCAATGATGATGAAATAGTTGATGTAGATGATACAAACAATAAACTAAATAAAGAGGAGAATTAAATAGTCATGATAACCAAAAAAACCCTTGATCAATTTATTACGTCGTTTAACAAAAAGCCAGGAACCTATACCATAGATGAATTATTTGAAATCGGATTAATGCACAAACAGCTACCTAAGGAAGAAAAAAGCTGGAAAGCATTAGCGCGAGCAGTTGGATATCCTGGACAAGCTAGTAGCTACAGAAACTTTGTATTTCGTAGACAGCAGCTTATGAATGAACCGTCGCTAACAGATAGCGTTAAAACCGAACCAACTAACAATTCAACAGCACCGGTAGAACAATCACCTACAGAGTTTCAAGAACTGTTTAGAAAAAAAGTTGAGATTGGTGATATATATACAGCGTATAAGGCTGGATTACGCAATGAATCAAGATTAGATACATTCAAAGAATTATTAGTTAAAAATATTCAAGAGTTAAAAAACCTTCCAACCGTAGATTATGTTGGAACACCTGGAAGTGACGATGCTGAAGCAATTTTAATGTTTAGTGATTTGCATTTAGGTATTAATTGTAATAATTTCTATAATGTGTATAATAAAGACGTCGCAAAAAGACGATTAGACAAATTGAGTAAGGAAACAATTAGATATTGTAAAAAATTCAATATCGAACAATTAAATGTTTTAGGATTAGGTGATTTTATTCAAGGAATAATCCACATCAATGGTCGCATTCAAACACAAATGAATGTGGTTGAACAGGTTATTCTTGCCTCAGAATATTTGTCCGAATTCTTAAATTCATTATCTGCTGCTGCACCTATCATTACCTATAGAAGCTGCACCGACAATCATAGCAGAGTATCAGCAGATAGAGAAGAAGCTATTGAGGGCGAAAATCTAAATAAATTGATTGACTTCTATTTAGAGACAAGATTAGCTGGAACTAAAATTCAATTTGTAAAAGACAATATGGACGAAAGTTTGGGCGACTTCTATTTGATGAATGGCAAACACGTTGTGTACGCGCATGGTCATTTAGATAGTGTTAACAGAACCTTTGAAAATTTTGTTGGGGCTACTCGACAATTTGTTGACTACATGATATTAGGTCATTATCACTGTGAAAAAGCTAAATCATTCCAAGGAGCAAGAGTGTTTGTAAATGGGTCTATTTGTGGCACAGAGGAATATGCGTTAAGCAAAAGATTATTCAGTGAACCATCACAAACAATATTATTGTTTAACGATGATAATTTAATAAATATTAGTATTAATCTTACAAACGCCTAAAAAATAATAAATCAAGGCCCACAACAGGGGCCTTTCTTTTTGTAAAAAATTGTATATTATTATAAATAATATACAAATCAAGAGGAGCATATTCATGGCCAGATCACATATAATTAGATACTATTTAGAAGTTGAACACCAATATTTAGAAATGTTAGATACTTTGACTGAATTAAAAGAATTAGTAAAAGAAGGCAAGGTATCTATAGAAGCATATGAACAAGAAGTTGCAGGTGTAGAAAAATTAAAAGAAAATTATGAACGCATCTCATATATAATGTTTCTCCTAAATCAACCAAAAAGAGCATCGAAGAAATTAGATACGTATACAATAAAGTGGTATAACGAACTTAAAAACCATTCTAAAGAAGCTATCATTAATGAAAATAATGATGTTTTATGCACATTTAAAAATATGGTGAAAGAAGGAAAATTAAATAATGAATAATGATTTCATCCCAATTATAAAAGATTTAAACGCCTTTAGCGAAAGAGTTGATGAAATAAATGCTGATATTTCATATGAAACTATCAAATATGTTATATCTAAATTAAAAAGAGCGTTATATGCTAATCATAACATTGCAGCGCTCTGTGCTCCACAGATCGGTGAAAATTTGCGATTATTTGTTGTTAAAACGGCAAAAACAGAGGACCAGCGCTTCAAAGTATTTTTAAATCCGATGGTTGTTAAACCAGAGGGGCTTCATTTAAGCAGAGAAATATCCGCAAGCATTCCCGACAAAGAATTTATTATCCCACGTCGTAATAGCATTCACGTGGCTTTTCAAGCAGAGGACGGTCAAGTTAATTCAGAGACATATATTGGGGCTTATGCCGAAATTGTTCAACAAATGATTGAAATGCTAGATGGAATAACGTTAGCTGATTATGGTCTTGACCTTGACGAGGTAGGCGGACCAGCTGCCTTTGATAAGGCGCCCAAAAAAGATAAAGCGGAATTAATGTCAGCATACCTTGAGTATTTAAAAACATTATCGAAAAATTTTAAAGAACAAATTGAAAATGATCCAAAATTAAAAGACTTGAACAAAAGGATTGATTTTGTTGCTGGCGTGCTGGCTGGAACCATTACCCCTTTTGTTGGTAATGACGAGGTCAAAACTGAGAGAAATGAATCAAAAGCAGAAGTAAAGCATCTTGATGCCTAACCAGTGATGGAATAATATATGGAATTTGAATTTAATAAGCAACTAAGTGCACAAAACCAAATTGATATTGAAAATATCGGTTCCTTTGCTTTAGAAGCATATAATGATGCGGGAGCTTACTATTATTATTTGGTTAAGACCATTCTGGGACAATGTGTTATTGCATCTTGTGGACCAGTCATACCAGATATAGCTAATATACCATCTGGTTTTTCTGTCAATCTATATAAAATGCCATATAATGAAATAAAATTAATTAAATCTATCAGCTTGTTTTTAAATGATAAATATAAGCAAATTACTGAAGCTACCGAAATAGATATAGAAGATGCTATTGAACAGTTTCGTGATATAAAAGAATATCTGAAAACACTGGATGCGGGGAATTTATAATATGAAATCAACACAGGTAATTAAAGACTATTATAATGTAATTCTCGGTTATATTGAAACAGATGATGTGACCGGCGATAAAGTAGCAAGGGACTTTTATCGTGTAATTGTTGGTTATTATGATAGTAAAACAAATACTACAAGAGATTTTTATCGACGAATTATAGCACGTGGTGATATATTATCATCATTAATTGTAGCTGAAAATAAGAAAAAATAGCTATGGGAATATTTAATAGAAATAAAAAAATTATTATATATGCATTAGCGTATAAAAATGTTAAGAATAAGTTTATAACACTCGTTAAAAATAAAGCTGAAGCATATGAATATATGGTAATGTTATTGCGCATACAGCACCAGGCTCATTTTTATTCATGGTGTGAGCTTCGAGAATTAGATAAACATGATAACAAAAACTGAGCAGAGTATTATCAAAGCTGCATACCCGATTCTGAAAAAGAGGAATTTATCGTTGTTAAAGTTAATTATACATTAGAAAACGTATTAGCTGTTTTACGTATGTTTGGTAACTGCTTCCCAATTGGATGCTCGTTCGATACACCAATGGAAAAAACATATTTCAAAGATGTTATTGATGAGGTTTTATCACAATATAAGTCACAACAAGCAAAAGCCACAATTATAAACAAAAAAGAAATTAAAAAGGAAATTCCAGATAGTGGGAATCAATAAAGGTAAAATATTCGAAGACAGTTTTAAAGAAAATTGGAAAAGATGTTTTCCTAACACATTTGTCTTTAGGCTTGTAGATCAAGTTTCTGGCTTCAAGACTACAAGTCGAAATCCAGCAGATTTTTTATGTCTTCCAAGCAAAAAATTATTTATGATAGAATGCAAATCACATGATGGAGCATCCATACCTTTCTCGGATATACCCCAATATGAAAGATTGTTAGAGTACAAAAATTTTGAAAATGTTATTCCAGGCATTGTTATTTGGTTCAAAGAAAAGGATAAAATAATTTGGGTTGATATTAGCGTCGCTGAAAAAATATTTATTGATGGTAATAAATCTATTCAACTAAAAATGCTTACTAATAAAACATATGATTTAAAAGAAATACCATCAAATAAGAAGCGTGTGTATTTAGAGGCAAATTATACATACCTTGTTGGCTTATACGAAGGTAAATAACATGGAATTACATCAATTATTGCGACATATACATTCTAGAGCCCCGATTTATCTCTTTGATATCGCAGGTGTGTGTATATGTCAAGTTGTTACAAAAGAAGATATATCAATTGAATTGTATGATTATGTTGTATTAGACCTGACAACCGAAATTTCTTATATACAGAATAATAAACGTGCATGTCTATATATAACAATTCAAAAATAGGAGAACTGAAATATGCAAAAACCAAACCTAACCGAAGCATTAGATAATATAGAAATGCTATATAGCGATGTCGTAGCTATCGCAAACGAGATGTTATCACCTCTATTCACCCCCATAAATAAATTAGTTGAAGAGGTTAATTCTAAAATTAATAACTACACAATTGAAGATATTCGAAATTATATGATGCGGTTACAGTTACGTGCTTATGAAATTAGTGAAACAAGAGAAAAATCATCACTAAAGGCGGAGCTTGCTGCTGCGATGCGAAAAGAAAAATATGCTATGATGTTTAATGCGGCACAAGGAACATCTGGAACAAAAGACAATACTGCATTATTATCTGTATCACAAGAAATCATAGTTGAATCATTATATAATCTAGTTGCAAATTTGCTGAAGACTAAACAAGATTCTCTCCATCGCCTTGTTGATGCACTGAAGAGTATGTTGATGTCGAAAATGCAAGAAGCAAAATTATCTATGGGTGGCCTAGAATAGGAGAAAAATATGTCAGAAGAAAAAGCAAAGAAATTCACAAGTCTCAAAGATATTGCAAAAAAAGTTAATAAAGAATATGGCAACGATAATATAATTAGACGTTCAGATATCATTCCTGCTTATAAGCGCCTGAGTTCTGGAGCTTTAGGTATGGATTATCCATTATATGGTGGACTCCCATATGGTCGTATCTGCGTTTATTCTGGTAAACAGCATTCTGGTAAAAGCACTGGAGCTATGCGTGAATTAGCAGCATATCAAGTAGAAAATCCTGATAAACTATGTATTTATGTTGACGCTGAACACGCTTTAGATATTAAATTCCAAACATTGATGAATAATGTTGATTTAGATAAACTATTTATTTTCTCACCACCTTCTGGCATGTCTGGAGAACAAATCTTAGCTGAAGTTTTGACGATGCAATTAGAAGCTGATGACATTGGATTAATTGTTATCGACTCGGTGCCAGCATTAGTAACTGCACAAAATCTGAAAAATGATTTTACTAAAGATACCGGCAAACAGGGAACAATTGCAAAACCAATGCATAAGTTTCTTACCGAGATTATTCCAGCACTTGAAGAAAAACAAAATATTCTAATCTTGATTAATCAGGTTCGCGTAAAAGATGTTTTGTATAATGGTGCCCCAATCTACAGTGAACCAGGTGGAGATGCCCCTAAATTCTATTCATCGGTATCAGTTAGATTTGGAACACGCGTTTACATGAAGGATGATGATGAAATACAAGGTGAAAATAAAGGCGAAGGCGCCACTGGATTTAAATTAAAGTTTGATATAACCAAAAACAAGACAGCTGCTACAAACAGAGGCGGCGGATTTATTACTTATGATTATGTTAACGGTTTGAATTATATGGGCGATATGCTTCAAGTAGCATTAACATTCGATTTTATTCAGCGTCTAAACAATGTTACCTATCAGCTAATTAACCTTGATACCGGCGAAGTTTTAAAAGATGTTGAAGGAAAAGATTTAAAAGGTAAGAAAACTTATTTATTAGATTATCTAAATAATCACCCCGACTTTAAAACATGGTATTTCGATATGTTAAACAGCCATATATCAGCATCAAATACTTTGACAAAACATCTGTTAAGTGAAGAAGAAGAGGCCGAAATTAAAGCTGAAGAAGCAGCTGTTAAAGTTGTAGAAGAATAATAATGTCAGGAATACTTATAAATAAAAAACAATCATCTTCTAAATCTAATTTATTAGAAAAAAAAGAAGGTGATGTAAAAAAACCAAGTCGCTTTTATAGCTCCCAACAAGAGAAAAAAATAGCGGGAGACATGTCTGGAAAACAGACTGCTAATTCTGGAGCGACACCTTTTCAAAAGGGAGATATTTTAACCACCGACTTCATTCTTGAAGCGAAAACGAAAATGTCACATTCTGAATCTATATCAATCAAAAAAGAATGGATAGAGAAAAACAAACAAGAAGCTTTATTTATGGGTAAAAAGTATAATGCTGTGGTATTTAGTTTTGGACCTAATGAAGAAAATCATTATATAATTGATGAATATTTATTCCGAGAATTACTTGAATATTTGCAGAGCAAAAAATAACGTTAAACCATTATTGTATATAATATTATATCTTGGGGGAGTATTATGAAAACAGATAAAGACTTTAATTATTATACATACCATGTCGGCAGATATATTTCCGATAACCTAAATGATGAAAACTTTAAACCATATGTATCTGATACTTCAAAATTAGTTTGGAACATTTTTAATGAAGAAAATGATGAGATGCAGGTTATTAACGTATTTGAATATAATTATGTTTTTTTACGTGATGGGCTGCTTTATGCTAAAAATCATTATGCAGATGATTTTAATAAGTTTGCAGACCATATTCGCAGATGGTTAAGTCATGAATACTGGTCAAGATGCGAATACGAAACCATTATTACCCCTTGGCCGCCTTATATAACAAAAGAGGAGCTAGATAGATTAAAAAAAGAAGATCCAAAATATGTAGCTACTATTAATCTTAAGGTTGGATACAAGTTAGATGTTTATACGCAGATAATGATGAATTGGGATAGATTCATTGAATATATTTGGATGAATAAAAAATTAATTACCGAAAAGAAATTAGGAATTAAATAAAAATTGAGGTTTTTTTACTACAAAATTTAATATAAAAGGAGAAAAATAATGAGTTACGATAAAAAACAAAGTCTAGATCCTGCAACCAAATATTTTAGAGCAACTATTGCGTTATGTGTGACATTATTTAATAAGGGAGTATCTGAACAAGAATTGGTGCAAATTATTGTCAACAGCAAAGGTATGGACGAAGAAGAAGCTATATTGTTTGTAAACTCAGCAATAGCGGCTGATTATGACGATGATGATATTGTTACTGTTAATTACAATGATTATGATGATTACGTTGATGACCCACTTGATTTTATTAATGATCTTGACGAAAAAGTTGATATAGAAGATTGGGACGAGATAGCAGATGAATCAGAAATTATTGATTCAGATGAAGATCTTTAAAGGAGAGAAAAATGAAAAAATTTATTGCTTTTGTACTGTACGTTGTTATGTGGTTCGGACCATTTTGGTATAGACTCAGATATCGGCGCATCAAAACAATTAATAACCCCGAACTGGGAACACAGCTGTCGTTAGTAAAACTTGAAGAAAAAATTGATAAGTTATTGACTGGATTTAGTTATAAGCATG
>Ga0172371_10007947_pt1 | contig 14936 bp, 13 predicted proteins | sample Lak12m_FD_114543 | JGI IMG/M metagenome (GOLD analysis project Ga0172371, IMG submission 114543) | Freshwater microbial communities from Kabuno Bay, South-Kivu, Congo - kab_022012_12m | ecosystem: Environmental > Aquatic > Freshwater > Lake | place: Democratic Republic of the Congo: South-Kivu... | reverse complement strand
TCTCCAAAACATAAAAAACTATTCCGGTAATAAAACCTAACAGGTAGCTTAAGAGCGCTGCCACATTCGCATCCATTCCTATAGAAGCCTTACCTTGGTCCTTGATCTCCATCTATCCTCCTTTTTATTATTTAATTAACGCTAAAGCTTCAGAGCGAGTCTTTTCGTTCTCTTTGAAAATTCCCCGCACCGCCGAAGTCACTGTTAAAGTCCCCGGCTTTCTTACCCCGCGCATAGACATACACATATGTTCAGCCTCTATAACAACCATAACCCCTAAAGGCTTTAATTTTGACATAATGATTTCGGCTATCTGCGTAGTTAAGCGCTCCTGTACTTGAGGACGGCGGGCTAGAATATCAACAACCCGGGCTAACTTACTTAAGCCGGTTACCCGTCCGTTTCTAGGAATATATGCTATATTTGCCCGACCCATAAAAGGCAAGAGGTGATGTTCACAAACACTGTATAACGGTATACCTTTAAGTAAAATAATCTCGTGATGTTTTTGATCCAGGATAACTTCTAGTTCGTCTTCTGGATTCTGTTTAATCCCCGAAAAGATCTCCTCATACATCTCCGCTACCCGTCTCGGAGTCTCAAGCAAATCTCTTCTCTTAGGATTTTCTCCTATTGCTAATAATATATTCTCTACTGCCTTCTCAATCTTTTTCTTATCCAATTCTTTTCTCCTTATTACTTGCCTATGCAAAATTCCGAGAAGATCTTATCCAATAAATCTTCGGAGAATCTCTTGCCTAAAATATCATCCAAGTACTCCAATACCTCTTTTATCCCCTGAGCAACCAACTCCAAAGATAACTCATTATCCAATGATTTTATTATTTCTGCAACATCTTTCTGCGCCTTCTGCAATATTTTAATATGCCTTAAATTACTTATCATAATTGACTCTGTCCTAATTAGGCGCCCGGCATAAACTAAATCTGCAATAGCCTCCTCCAATAAATTGATATTTTTTATCTTTTTTGCCGAGATGTCTATAACATGTTTAAATATCTTTTCGATTCTTTCCCGCTGAATATTCTGCCGCAAGTCCATCTTGTTAACCAAGGCGATTACCGGCTTTTTTCTCAACTTTAATGCCAGTTCCAGATCTTCCGGAGTAAGTTTCTTGCTTCCATCAAAAAGCATAATAACTAAATCGGCCGAATCAATTTGTTTTCTTGAGCGCAAAACTGCTTTCTTCTCTATGGAATCACGGGGCTTCAGGATCCCGGCGGTATCTACAACTTTCACCGGAATCCCTTTAATATCGATCATTTCTTCAATAGTATCCCGGGTTGTCCCGGCAACAGAAGTTACAATAGAACGCTCTTCCTTAAGCAATGCATTTAACAAAGAGGATTTACCGACATTGGGACAGCCGCAAATAACCACATGAATACCTTCGCGCAATACCCTGGCCAATTTAGAATTGTTAATCAAATCCAATAAGCCGTTATTAATCTCTCGGATCTTAATAATTATAGCCTGATAATCACCTTGAGATATTTCTTCCTCAGGGAAATCTATATTAGCCTCCAATTGCGCAAGAATATCCAACAAAAACGTGCGGTATTTATTAATCTGGCCAGAGAGTGAACCCTTTAACTGATTAACACTTACTTTTAAAGCCGAGTCTGTTTTAGCGCGGATTATATCCAAAACCGCTTCCGCCTGAGCCAGATCAATTCTTCCGTTTAAAAAAGCCCTTTTGGTAAACTCCCCCGGTTCAGCCAGACGCGCTCCATTCTCCAAAACTAAATTTAAAACATCCGTTAAAGCAACTATGCCTCCATGACAATTTATCTCTACAATATCTTCCTTAGTATATGATTTAGGGCCAAGCATAACTGTTAAAATAACCTCATCAATAATGCTCCCCTTATTCACAATTATTCCGTAATGCGTAGTATAAGTTTTAAAATTTGACGGTTTGCCATTTTTGTCAACAGAAACGAAAATTTTGTCGGCTATATTTAAAGCCTCTTTTCCGCTTATGCGCACAATGCCAATTCCTCCAAATCCAAGCGCAGTTGCAATCGCAGCAATAGTGTCAGTTAAATCGTTTTTTATCATCTCTGAATTCACCCACTACAAAAAGAGAACCTGTGACTAAAATCAAATCGCCTTTTTGCGTGTTCTTTTTTAACCACCTTTGAGCTTCCTTAATACTGTTAGTAATATACTTTTCTTTATTTCTAAAATACTTTGCTAAAACAAGCGGATCAGTTGCTCGCGGATTAGAGGAACGAGTTAAAATAATAATTTTGGCTAAATTAGAAAGCTCATCTGCCATCCCTTTAATATCCTTATCATTAGAAGCACCAAAAACAATTATTACGCGTCTGTATTTAAAACTATCTCTAATTGCGTTTACTAAAACCCTGCAGGAAGCTGCATTCTGAGCGCCGTCAAGGACAATATATGGACTCTTACTCAACACTTCACACCTACCGGGCCATAGAGTATTTCTTAAGCCTCTGTCTATGGCATTAATATTAATCTTAAAACCATAACCTTGCAATACTTCAACCATTGCCAAAGCGACGGTGGCATTAATAAACTGATGCTTACCTTTTAATTTAATTTTTTTATTTCTGTATTCTCTCTTCAAACCTAAAACATCAAAACAATCCTCTTTTTCAATAATCTTAACATCCCTTCCCACCAGGATTAACTTTGCGTTTTTCTCTAAACATTTATTTACAATAACCTTTTTGGCTTCCTCTTTCTGAGGTGCGGACACAACAGGAACATTCTCTTTAATTATACCTGCTTTTTCCGTAGCAATAGCTTTTAAAGTCCTGCCGAGCTTATCCGTATGCTCGTAGCTAATCGGGGTAATGGCGCAAACAAAAGGTAAGACAATATTGGTGGCATCAAGCCTCCCCCCTAAGCCAGTCTCCAAAACCACAAAATCAACCTTTTCCTCTTTAAAATAAATAAATGCCAACGCGGTGTATGCCTCAAAAAACGATATTGCTCCATAAACTGAAGTGCGGTTATATTTTTCTAAAAGAGGTTTTATCTTAGCAATTAATTTAGCTAAACGCAGCTTAGAGATCATCCCTTCAAAAACATCCGGATAAACCAATCTCTTCTTCGCCGGATTAAGTATACGAATACGCTCTCTAAAGTCACTAAGATGCGGAGAGGTGTAAAGCCCGACTTTAAAACCTGCTTCCCGTAATATATAAGCTAGAAAAGCAGAAGTTGAGCCTTTACCTTTAGACCCTGCCACATGAATGCATCTTAAAGAATCTTGGGGATTATCAACCAAACGAAGAAAATTACGGATTCTTTCTAGCTTTATGGATTCGTGATATTTATAATTTGAGAACTTCTCGTAATTAACAAAAGACTCTAAATATCGGATAGCTTCTGGGTAGGACATACATTAATGCCGAAAATGCCTGATACCGGTAGTTACCATAGCTATACCGTATTTATCACAGGCCTTGATTATTTCATTATCAGCGATTGAACCTCCGGGCTGAATTATTGCTTTAACTCCTGCCTTATGAGCCCAAGAAATAGCATCCGGCTTGGGGAAAAAGGCATCGGAAGCTAAACAAGAACCCACTCCGGATTTAGCAGATTTTTTCTTCGCCAACATAACTGAATCAACCCTGGACATCTGACCTGCGCCAATACCGACAGTTTTAGTCCCTTTAGTTAAGATTATGGCATTTGATTTCACATGTTTAGCTACTTTCCAGCCAAAAATCAAACTCACCATATCTTGCTTGGAAGGCTTCTTCTTGGTGACTACTTTAATTTTATCCATATCCAAGGTCTTTAAATCTTTATCCTGTAAAAGCAGGCCGCCGCTAATACGTTTAAATTCCGGCTCATCCACAGCTTCTAATCCGTAAACCTCTAATATGCGCAGATTCTTTTTATCCTTAAATAAAACCAAAGCTTCTCTGTCAAAACTCGGAGCAATAATACATTCCAAGAATCCACTCTTTATAATTTGCTTTGCTGTTGCTAAATCTAGCTTCCGGTTTAGCGCAACAATACCGCCAAAAGCAGAGAGTGAATCACATTTAAAAGCATTAGTAAATGCTTTAGACAAGCTCTTGTCTTCAGAGGCCCCGCAAGGATTATTATGTTTTACAATCACAGCCGCAGGATTACTAAATTCTCGCACCAATTCAAAAGCAGAATTTAAATCTAGAATATTGTTGAAAGACAATTCTTTTCCTTGCAATTGTTTCAAATTCACTAAACCCTGGCTCTTCCCCTTTTCCCTATAAAAAGCGGCCTTCTGATGCGGATTTTCCCCATAACGCAGATCCTGAATCTTCTCGAAGTTTAAGGAGAGCTGCTTTGGAAAACCGCTAGATTTAAAAGTACTGCCCTTATTCCATGCATTAAGATAATTATATATTTCTCCATCATATTCACTAGTGCGGGCAAACACTTCAATACCCAAATCACGCAAAAGGCTTTCCGATAGACAACCCCGATTCTTCTTCATCTCTTCGATAACTTGCGCATATCGGTTAGGGTTACAAATGACTGCCACCCAGCGATGATTTTTTGCGGCCGAACGAAGCATTGCCGGACCCCCTATATCAATATTCTCAATTACCTCTTCTATAGGCACCCCCGCCTTCTGAATTACCTTTTCAAAAGGATAGAGATTAACTACAACCATATCTATAAGATCAATATTATGCTCTTTTACTGTTTGCATGTGCTCTTTATTATCGCGTACAGCCAGTAAGGCCCCATGCACCTTAGGGTGCAAGGTCTTAACCCTTCCGTCGAGCATCTCAGGAAAACCGGTGTAATCAGCCACTTCTTTAACCGCCAAATTATTCTCCCTCAATAATTGAGCTGTGCCTCCCGTAGAAATAATCTCTACGCCGCAACTAATTAATACTTTAGCTAAATCTAAAATCCCTGTTTTATCTGAAACGCTAATTAAAGCACGCCTGATCTTAACCATTAAAACTCCTTTAAATAATTTATTTATTGAACCTGAAATTAGCTAAGTCGCAATCCTGCATAATATAATCTTTCTGCTCTAAGCGCATCTTTCCCGCCTGCTTAGCACCCGTCTCGCCTTTAAACTGCATAAAATCATCAAAACTAATTATCTCGGCACGGATAAACCCTTTTTGGATATCCGTATGAATTGCTCCGGACGCCTCCCAAGCAGTTTCCCCTTTTTTAATCAACCAGGCTCGAGTATCTTTTTCTCCGGTTGTAAAAAAACTAATATAATTACTTTCTTTTAATACCCTAGCTAATAAACCATTTAAATCCTCTGAGTCTGATGCAAGAGCTACAATCACCGGCTTAGCGCTAAGTAAACCGTATTTAACCAACTCTGCCTTCTCTGATTCACTTAATTCTGCGCTATTAATAAACTGCTCCTTCTCCAGCGTAGCTTTTAACTTATTGAAAAGACTCTTCTCGGCCTCCTCGGTTACACGGGAGAGACGGGTATCTACAAATTCCAGGTCTTTTAATACCAAATCCATAGCTGAGTCTTTAGCGACTAAAATTGCATCGCAATCAGCAGCTTGGTCCTCACCAACAACTTCAACCTGTATGTATGTCTTTTTCTTAGCATGAGTAATACTATCCACCTGATCCAATCGGGGATCCTTAATATTATGTTTGCCAAGATTTAGCTCCGGCAGGCTAATTGCACTTATTTTCATGATATTTGATTAATGCTCTTCCTGTTTTTTAGTAGCTTGATAATGAGTAATAATTGGTGCGGCAACCTTATGCGGCACTTCTTCGTAATGGGAAAAACGCATGGTATAGATTCCCCGGCCAGCTGTAATCGAACGTAAATCATTTGCATATTTAAACATCTCCGCCAAGGGAATTTGAGCTTTCACAATCTGCTGTTTACCTTTTATCTCCATACCCATAACTCTACCTCGGCGCGCATTAATGTCTCCAGAGATCGCCCCTAAGCTATCTTCCGGGATATTAATCTCCACGTCCATTATTGGCTCTAAAAGCATCGGACCGGCATCCATTACCGCTTTTCTTAAAGCCATGGCTCCGGCAATCTGAAAAGCCATATCTGAAGAATCTACTTCATGATAGGAGCCATCAACCAGAGTAACCCGTATATCTTCAATAGGATGCCCCGCAACCGCCCCTTCTAGAACAGCCTGGCGCACTCCTTTTTCAACTGAAGGGATAAAATTACGCGGTATAGCTCCGCCAACGATTTTATCCACAAATTCAAAACCCTTGCCTCTGTCTAAGGGGTGTACTTCTATCCAACAATCTCCGTATTGACCGCGGCCGCCGGATTGACGTTTAAACTTACCCTGCACCTTAACGCTTTTAGTAATTGTCTCCTTGTAAGAAACTTTAGGCGTACCTAAATCTACGGAAACACCGAACCGCTTTTTAAGTCTGGCCACCATTGTAGCCAGATGCATATCCCCCAGACCAGATATAATCAGCTCTTTTGTTTGAGGATCGTGCCTTACTCCGAAAGTATGATCTTCCGCCGCTAACTTATGCAAAGCATCGGAGATCTTTTCTTCATCTTCGCGTGATTTAGGCTTAACTGAAGCAGATATCGCTGCTTCCGGGAAAACAATCGGTGAAAACAAAAATTGATCTTTTTCTTGAGAAAGAGAATCTGATACGCCGGTATCCTTTAGTTTAGCGATAGATATGATGTCCCCGCAGGATGCTGCCTCAATCTGCCGCTGCTCTTTACCTTGGAGTATAAAAAGAGAACCGATCCGCTCTTTTAATTTCCGGTTAACATTGTAAAAAGAAGTATTTGCCGCAATGCTCCCGGAGAAAACACGTAAAAGGGTAAGTTGGCCTACAAAAGGATCCGAAATATTCTTAAATACAAAAGCTGAGAAAGGAGCATCATCCTTTAAGATGAGACTCTTTTGTTCGCCTGACTTTACGGGGTCAGAAGCACTAACAACTATCTCCTGAGGGTTAGGCATATAAGCTAATATATCGTCGAGAAAATCCTTAATGCCTTTATCAGTAAGGGCTGAGCCCACCACCACCGGAAAAAGCTTGCGTTTATGTACTGCCTGGGCTAATCCGTTTTTAACCTCATCTGCGGATAAGCGTAAGACTTCTAAATACTTCTCTAAAAGTTTATCGTCGCTTTCAGCAATAGCCTCCATCAGAAGAGGATCTTCCAGAGATTCAATAATCACGCAGTTCTTGGAAAAAGTGGATTTTAAATCCGCCAAAGTTTTATTCACGTCCGACCCATCTTTATCCATTTTGTTAATAAAGATCATACAAGCCAGACCTGCTTCCTCGGCCATCTTCCAGGCACGTTCAGCTCCTACCTGTACACCACTGCTGGCATCAACTACAATTACCGCGCTATCTACTGCCCTTAAACCCGAGATAGTCTCACCTAAGAAGTCGGCATAACCAGGAGTGTCAATAATCTGGATGCGGTTTCCCTGATATTCACAAAAGAGCAAACTTAAGTTTACAGAATGTTTCTTTTCAATTTCATCAAAACTGTAATCGCTGACAGTAGTCCCGTCTTCAATTCTTCCTTTACGATTAGTAGCTTTGCAAAAAAATAGTAGGCTTTCTGCGAGCGTAGTTTTACCGGACTGGGCGTGACCTAAGAAAATAAGGCTGCGTTTATTCTTGACATCCATAGTCTCATGCTCCTTTCGGGCATAATCTATGACTTTCTAGATAAACGAAAGTTTATTCCAAATAGGTGTAAATCTTTCCCTTGTAATTACGTAAAACGTATTTACCCTTAGCCTGGGAAAGGATGTAATTAGGCCCGACGGGGATCTTACCGCCGCCACCCGGACCGTCAATAACGTAAGTAGGGACAGCGTAACCGGAAGTATGGCCGCGCAATTTTTCCATAATATTAATTCCTGCAGCTACCGGAGTCCTAAAATGTTGCGTGCCTCTTACCGGATCGCATTGATAAATATAATACGGCCTGACTCTTATCTGCAACAACTCATGCACTAATTTCTTCATAATATACGGCCGGTCATTTATACCTTTTAAAAGCACAGTCTGACTCCCTAAGGGGATACCGGCTTCGGAGAGCATATCGCAAGCAATTTTACAACGCTTAGTAATCTCCTTGGGATGATTAAAATGAATACTCATCCAAATAGGCGAATATTTTTTCAGCATATTCACAAATTGCTCTGTGATACGCTGAGGAAGAGTTACCGGAACGCGTGTACCAATCCTTAAGAACTCTACGTGCGAAATAGCACGAATCTTACTAAGCAGACTCTCTAATGCATCGTCTTCTAGAGTTAAAGGGTCTCCTCCGGAGATGAGCACGTCTCTGATCTTACGATTACTCTTGATATATTCTATAGCGGCATCAAATCTATTCGGGCCCACCGCATCTTTATCCTCATGGTCCCCTACTAAACGTCGACGGGTACAATGACGGCAATACATAGCGCAATGATCGGTAGCTAACAATAACACTCTATCCGGATATCGATGCACCAGGTGCGGGGCAGGAGAATCCCTATCTTCCGCACAAGGATCAGTCATTTCATGAGGAGTAACTGCTGATTCATCCGCTACTGGTACAGCCTGACGCCTAATCGGACAAGCCGGATCTTCCGGATCCAGCAATGTCCCCCAGTAAGGAGTTATTGCCATAGCCAGCCTACCTCTAGCTTTATCAATCCCCTTTTCTTCTTCGGGAGACAATTTAATAATCTCTGAAAGCACATCTTTACTGCATATTCTATTTTTTATCTGCCAGTGCCAATCTTCCCAATCCAAAGGATTGATATCTTTATACAAAGTTATCTGTTGATAGTCGCGCTGTCTCTTGGAAGAACGAACTACCGGGCTAGCTTCCTGCTGCAATTTATGATTTTCAATTGCCTGTAGGTTGCTCAATTTAATCCTTTCCTTTCTGAGGCACTTAAGACTATAGCCTCAATAAGATCTTCGTATTTCATCCCCGCGGCATAAGCCATAATCGGGAAGTTTGATTCTTTGGGGTCTAGACCTGGTAATGGATTTATCTCTAAAACATATGGCATATTATTTTTATCTAAACGTATATCTGTACGCGAAATATCTAAACATCCGATAGCCCGATGCGTTTTAAGGGCTACTTCTTTAACAGAATCCTCAGTTTGTTTATCCAGGCGTGCCGGGCAATGGAAAGTCGGGACTAACCCCAACTCTTTATTTCCTTGATATTCCTTCATCCTCCATGAATAAAAATACTCGCCGCTGTTTTTACATGTAGAGAAATCAATCTCTAAAACAGGCAACACTCTTGTTTTCCCATTCTCTAATATACCCACCGTAAGTTCCTTACCCTCAATGAACTCTTCAACTAATGCATCTTGCTCATAAACATTGACGGTTTCTTTAATTTTCTTGAAAAGTTCATCTTTGCTGTTAACCACGTTTGATTTGCTAATACCTTTAGCTGAACCTTCACAGTTTGGTTTTACTATTAAGGGGAATTTTAATTCCGGATTCAGCTCCTCATTGTCTTTTGAGAATAATTGAAATGCGGGAGTAGGAATATTTTCTGCTTTTAGTATTTTTTTGGTTATAGCCTTATTCAAAGCTAAAGCTAAGGAAAAAGTGTCTGAACCGGTATAAGGTATATTTAAGTAATCCAGAATTGCCGGAACTTCTGATTCGCGAAACTTACCGCTCCTTCCTTCGGCAATATTAAAAACCATATCCACAGAATTCTCCTTGAAATAAGAGAAAAGTTTAGGGTATTCAACATCAATAGCCTCAACCTTATACCCCTTGCTTTTAAGCGCTCCCACAATAGAATTAATCGTTTCTACTGAATCGCACTCAGAGAAGAAATCTTCGGGTTTTGATTCATCTTTTTTCTTTAAATTATAGGTTAATGTTATATTCATTTTTAGATTTGAATATTATGCCTCTTAAAAGCACTGAACAATATTTTACCAATCATCTGTTCATAAGTAATACCGATAGTCTTAGCTAAGAGCATAAATACATCTTCGGTAGAAAGTGAAGGTAAAGGATTAATCTCTAAGACATAGGGCTTATCCTCGCTATCAACACGAAAATCTACGCGTCCAAAATCACGGCAATCTACAGCCTGATAAGTTTTAAGCGCTAATTCATCTAATTTATTTTTTAATTCAGCGGAGATCTTGGCCGGACAAATATACTCAAGCCTATCCGAAGTAATACGGGCAAAGGTATAAAATTTATCTTTTAATTTAAGCTTTCCGTCGATCTTAATCTGCACAACAGGTAAGACTTCCGGAGGATTATTGCCTACAATAGCTACCGTAAACTCCTGCCCGGAAATAAATTCTTCAACCAGCGCCGGTTGCTTATAGACATTAACAATATACTCAACCTGCTTAATTAACTCTTCCCTATTTTGTACGCGTGAACTTTCACTTAAACCCTTAGAAGAACCTTCAAAGCGCGGCTTTACGATAAGCGGGAACTTGTGGTGATTCATATTTTCCAACTGGGATAACGTAGAGACTTCAAAAAATTTGGGGGTAGGAATCTTATCGGCAATAAAAATTTTCTTAGCCATAACCTTATCTAGAGTCAGCCCTAAAGTAAGCGCATCTGCCCCTACAAAGGGGATTCGATTCATCTCTAGAATAATCGGAACCTGGGATTCCCGGTTTCTGCCAAACAATCCTTCAGAAATATTAAAAACGATGTCTACTTTTAAAGAATTCACTCTCTCTAAAAGATTTACGGCATTACCGATCCTCTCCACCTTGAAACCATTTGCTTCAATAGCCTTAGCAATAACATCAATAGTAGAAGAATGATCAAATTCGGCATTTGCATCAGCAGGATCACCCGCTTTAAACTGATAATCCGTTCTTAAATCATATGTGAGCCCGACTATCTTCATATTATTATAAAAAAAGGCTCCGCCTGTTGCTTGAAGAGCCCTGTTCTTACGTCAATTTCCAATTTAAATCTAATGCCTCCTGTATTTGTTATACAAAATGTTGTACGTACATTATTTTTTTATCACAATATGTTGATATTGTCAAGGGATTTCTGAGATTTTCAATACTTTATTTTTACTATTTTATCGACGAGAAATACAAAATGAGGAAGCTGAAAGTACTAAAGATTAATTTTCTTTGACATGGGCGCTAAGATTGTGTTGGCGGATAATATGAAATGGACGGAATTTATGACTTATCTGCTATTTATTAAATTCTATTTTTCCCCAAGTAAGGAGATTGCTCTTTAAAATAATAACTACCCCCAAGACCCCCTTTACACTACGGGCAAATTCTAAAGCTTTAGCCAAATCATCTTTAGAGTGGACACGATTAGCCGTAGCTGTAGCTACTGCATCTGCTAAGGCGGTATTTTTAGATAAAACAACTACGCTATCCGCACAACCAAAACTTAAAGAATGACCCAGGGTCCCTGAAGATGTACAAATACCTAGCGGGGTATCTTTAGGTTTAATAATCAGCTCTAGGTCATTCCATAGCTTAGAGCGTCCGACATATACGCCTACTTTGCGGATGCGACGTGTTTTTAAAAAAACGTCTCCTCCGTTTTCAATAATCACATCGGTATATCCATTTTTTAACAAATCTCCACCGATAAACTGAGCTATTGCCCCGGCTACGGTACTCATCGGCCCGACGTCCGCTTTCCTAGATTGCTCAGCCATATCCTTCACAATTAAAGGCGCATGAATCTCCACAGGAATAGGTTTTAAAGAAGTAAGAAACCTATGATCTTTAGATATATAATTCTCGATATCCCAACGATACGCACGAATTCTCTCTTCAATAAATCCCGGTTTTAACCTTTTGTTTGTAAAAATTTGTAAATCTGTCTCCCGGGCAACCACGTGAGTCGAATACATATCTTTTGCTTTGGCCCAATCACGGTAAAAACGTTTCATGTATCTAGATAATTTCATTTTAGCAGATCCTCGGTAATGGTTCAGAAACTAACATATCCAAAATACGTTCGGTATTAAAAATAGTGCGTAAAATAACCCGTCCCTTAGGATGCCTGACAACTTCGCCGATAATTCTGGCGTTAACTCCCTTAGGATTCTTACGCAAAAGTTTAATAATCTTATCCGCAGCCTTAGACTTAACCACCAGTAAAGCTTTACCTTCATTAGCTACATATAAAGGGTCTATTCCTAATAATTCGCAAGCAACTCTAACCTTTGCGCTTAAAGGAAGAACCTTTTCTTCAATAACAATGCCCAAACCTAAACTCTCGGCTATTTCATTTAGCGTCGTAGCTACTCCTCCCCGAGTAGGATCACGCATAAAATTTATAGCCTCGCTTTCTCCTAAAAGAGGGAGAATCAAATCTTCTAAACTCTGGCAATCGCTTTTAATATTAAACCCCAAATCAAGTTCCTTTCTTTTAGCTAAAATGCTTAAACCGTGTTCGGCAATATTACCGCTTATGATTATCTTGTCCCCTAAATTAATATTACTAATTGCAATCTCCCTCTTAGAAATTAATCTTCCTACCCCAGAGGTATTAATAAATATCTTATCCGCTGCCCCCTTTTCCACCACCTTGGTGTCTCCGGTAACAATTTTTACTCCTGACTTCCTGGCATAAAGAGCAACGGAATCAATTATTTTCCCCAAAATATGCTGATCCAGGCCCTCTTCTATAATTAAAGCCAGAGAGAGATACTGCGGCAGAGCGCCCAACATAACCAAATCATTAATTGTTCCGCAAACTGCTAATTTACCGATATCACCGCCGGGGAAGAAAAGCGGGCTAACTACAAAAGAATCAGTAGTAAAAGCGATTTTTTCTTTATAATCGATAACCGCAGCATCAGAGAGCCTACTTAGAAGAGGATTCCTAAGCTTATTAAGAAAAGTATTCTTAATAAGCGCATGAGTTAATCTTCCGCCGCTTCCGTGAGCAAGCAATATCTTCTTAGTCATTATAAGTTAAAACGTTACTCCTACACTCAAGAGATCATCTTTTAATTTGTTAATACCCTGGAAAGTAAAAGCCTGTATACCTAATTCAGAAGCGCTCTTAATTAGTTCCGGCCGGTCATCAGTATAAAAAACCGAATCCGCACTTACATTCAAAACTTCTAAAACTTTTCGATAAATTAAAGGGTTGGGCTTAATTAACCCTAATTCACATGAAGTAAAAGTACGATGAAAAACATTAAAAACCGGAAAACTTTTTTTAAGATACTCAAAATGCAAAATATTTATATTCGAAAGCAATACGACTTGATAACGAGATCTTAATCTATTCGCCAGGCTATATACGGCACGATTTTTGGCACTTAAGAAAAATATCTCATTCCATATCGGAACAAATGCCTCATAAGAAATCTTAAGGCCTAAAGCCTCTTTTACTTTATTAAAGAACTCCTCAGGAGTAATCTTGCCCTCTTCAAAAAGAAGAATTAACTCTGAAGTAAAAAAGAAATCAAAGAGCTCTTGCGGTTTTTTATTGCAAAAGTTTAATATCCTTTTAGCCGAGAGCGAATAATCAAAATCCACCAGGACATTTCCCAAATCAAACAAAACTACTCTTATCTCTTGCGACATTAATTATTCTTTTCGCCTGTTTTCTTAAAAAGATCTAGAAATCTATCCTCATAATCTTTGTAGACGTTCCACTTATCCAATTCGACTTTAAGTTCAGTTGCTTTAGAAATGTCGGTCTTGGCTTGCACAAAAAGAAGCTCTATTTTATCCTTTATGGATGAAGGAAGCCTGCTAAGTTGGCTTAAAGATTTCTTTATCTTTTCAATATCATCTTCTCCGATGGGGCCAGCAACCTGCGAACCAAGTTTCAAATAATCCAGAAGCTTATTAATCTCTCCCTCCATAATCTGCGCCTGCCCCAGCAGCCCGGAGAGATCTATTTTAATATCTAGAATTTTGGATAATACATTTAAGACTGCAGCCGAAGCCTTAGGATTCTCAATCTGGATAGTATAAAGAGAGATCTCCCCTAAAAGACAAAACCCCTTAAAACCCTCTCTTTTAGCAATTCCTAAGAATAAACCATTCATCCCGCTAATCTGACCTTCATTTAAGACATTAAGATTAAATCTTTTAAGATTATTACTTAATTCTGTTGCGGTAGCAGCAAACCAGACACCGGAATCCTGGGTATGATCAATGGCCTGAGGCATAGATGCAAAACTGACTACAGTATCAATCTTGAAACTCTTAGCCACTGCAATTATCTGCTTAGAATAGCTTTCTGCCCGGGCTAAATCCGGCTGGGCATTACTCACGAAAATAATTAAATCATTCTTTCCGGATTTATTCTTCCAAAAGTAGAATTTGCTTTGAGGTAATTCCGGAGTGCTTAAAAGACCTTTTTGCACAAGGCTACCGGTAAGATAAAAGAAATCTTCCGGTTGAATTGAGGCAAACTCCTCGGCCTTTAATTGCTCTATCAAGTAGCTAGCTGCTTTAAAGGCCACTTCCCCCATACCTGGCCAAGCAACAACTAAATAGGGCTTTTTTAAACGGGGACGTTTTGTGATTTTAATTCCTTCCATAGATCTAACTCCTTTAATTAGGTTACGGTTATATTAAAATTTATAGTTCTCTAGAAAACACTCTAAAACTTTTGAACCTTTATAAAGATTGCTTATTTTTACAAATTCATTGGCTATGTGCGCACAGCCGCTTACCCCAAAACCTGAAGCAATCGCCGGAATATTTTTTTGCTGGAAGAAAGTTATCACAGTCGCGCCCTCTGAGCCATGCAATTGAGGCTTTATTTTATAATCTTTTAGAGCAGCTTTCAAATTAGTTACTAGCGCACGCCTTTCGGAGATCTCATAAGGCTGCTGGATTCCATTCAATTTTATACTTCCTGCTTTTAAAGGTATACCGCTTTTTTGCGAAAACTTTTTCACACTCTGCTTTAAAATTAATTTCAATACCTTCAATATATCCTGAGCCTTAGTC